>Ga0116173_1003001_pt1 | contig 12846 bp, 9 predicted proteins | sample AD_UKC085_MetaG_FD_89800 | JGI IMG/M metagenome (GOLD analysis project Ga0116173, IMG submission 89800) | Active sludge microbial communities of municipal wastewater-treating anaerobic digesters from USA - AD_UKC085_MetaG | ecosystem: Engineered > Bioreactor > Anaerobic > Digestate | place: USA...
TAAACAGCTATTGTTTTTGCAACTAGCTCCAAATCAAGCATATCCTGGCTTGCAAAATCGCATAATAGATAAAAATCATTTCTCGTTTTAAAACCTTTTCTAAAGATACGCGATACAACCATACTAATCTCTACTGTATTTGATTTATTACTGGGATGGTCATCGGTTCTGACATTGATTCTTCTGGTGGCGCAGTGAAATACTGGTCTATTGAAAGAAATGTAGTTGCTATTTAGCGAGTAAATAGTCGATGATTTTCTTTCTTCTGTGAGAGTTAATTCCTTGATGAGCTTTGATTTTAAACTTGAGAGCACTGTTAATTCCTTCTAGGGAGTTAGTTGTGTTGGGGATATGGAGTTCCGGGTATTTCTGGAAGGTGAACAAATAAGGAAGATTTGACTTTATACTACGAATAGCGCTTCTAAGCTTCCTGTGAGTATAGCACCATTTTCCTGTATCTGAGTAGGTCTTTTCCTTCAAGAATTGATTCCATTTCAACATCCACACCTCTATCAACATAGAAAATACCTCTTCACAGGATGAAGTCATGGAATCCACAATCTTTTGGAGTTCTATCCCTGCTTGCAGTTTAGGGTTGCAGGTTAGGTATCGGGTAATGATCTGTTTTTGATGAAACTGGCACATTTGGATAGGAATGCCTGGAAAAGCAGAAAACAATCCTTTTTTACCATCGCAGACGATACCAGAGACAGAACATCCTTGAGAAATAATATGTTCTATACCCTGCCGATATGCATCTACTGTCTCGTATATCACATATTGCCAATAGAGATTGATCCTACGGTTTGGGTCTCTGAAGATGATGACTCCAAAACCTCTGCCAAAGTAAGTAGTATCCATTACCACTACAGCTTGTGAGGGATAAACTATATCATTTGTTAGCTGATAGTTATCCAAGTATTTTTCAATAGTCGGATGGCTGACTGAATGCTGCTGGCAGAGCTCCTGGACAGTTTGCTTATGATCTATATAGTCCTGCCAAATCTTTTTACTGGTGTTAGTTTTGTGATCTCTTCTTTTGTTGTTGAAAATGTGGTTACAATCTAAACACTTGTATCGTTGCAATCCTCTAAAATACCCGTTTTTTTTACTCTCCTGGAATGGCATTTGGGGCATCGTTTTTTATTCACTTTTATCCTCCAGAATAAAAATATGCATTTAACTATATGCCATTCTTATAGATACCCCACTTTTTAGCAACTACATTTCTTGCAATACACCGAAATACTTCATTTGCTTTGAGTCCAGGCAATTCATACTTGAATTTTATTTCGCTAACAATTTTGTTGAAATTAATTTCTTCTAATCCTTCTTTAACAGCGCGATCACCCTTGCCACGAATGACAAAACGAATCCCTTGGACACTTACACAACCTATATATCTATATAACAGTTCGTTATAACTTATCCACATCGTTTTTTTGCGGGAATGCCTAGAAAGTAGGAAGCCCATCCCATAGACTATAAATTTTCCATCCTTTATATAGTGTAGCTATATTATTTATCATAGAACGGTTTTACAAGACAGCAAAAATAGTACTTAACTGCTTTGATTCATATTTATGGCTCTTCTGCTATTTCGGGAACCGAAAAAAACATCTAAAGTTCTTTGCCGCCAACAAGTGTATGGGTAATAGTAAAATCACTTTCGCAAAAGACAAGTTTAGAAATTATATTATCGTCTACAAGAAAATCTTCGGCTGGTTCGATAAAGACTATATCGGCTTCTTTTCCTGTTTCCAAAGAGCCTATTTCGCTATCCAAACCAAGTAATCTTGCACTGCCTAAAGTTATATAATAAAGTGCCTTAGCAGCTGAAACAGGTTCCCAGCTTTGGCGGTAATTCATCATTTTTGTATGATATAACATATTTATTGTAGTTCCTGATCCTACATCGCTTCCTAAACCGTATGCAATTCCTTTTTCTTCAATTCTTTTTATTGGGAATTCTCCACTTTTCAGAAAGAAGTTGGAATCTGGACAGTGAGCTATTTTACATTTATTTTCAGCAAGTAATTGTAATTCACTATCATCTAAATGAATACAGTGAGCAAAGATACTGTGTTCGCTAAGCAGACCAGCTTTTTCATAAACCAGAGTATAATTATCAAAACCGAACAGTTCTTTCACTAAGTTCAATTCAGCTTTGTTTTCCGAGAGGTGAGTTTGAATCCAGGCATTATGTTTTTTAGCAAATTTACCAATCTCTTGCATTAGTTCCATTGAACAGGTTGGGGCAAAACGAGGAGTAAATACATAATCAAGTTTAGCATTTTTGTTATGCCATTTTTCATAAAGGAGGAAACTATCTTCAATCGCTTTATGGCTGTCTTGTTTAAGAGGTTCCGGACAATTTTTATCCATCAAGGTCATTCCAATTAGAGCCCGGATTCCTATTTCTGAGGCAATTTCGAATGCTGTATTACAGGCTTCAAAAAAAGGTGCAGTATAAATTACTGCAGTAGTTGTTCCATCTTTCAGCAAGGCAGAAAAAAAATCTCTACTAAGCTTTTGGGCATATTCATTATCTTTAGAACGAGCTTCTTCCGGAAAAACATATTTATTTAACCAAGGGAGTAATGCGGGCTCATATAAACCGCGAATATAATATTGACTTAAATGAATGTGCAAATCAATGAAACCTGGTAAAGCAAATTGATGGGATAGGTCTTCATCTACAATTCCCTGAAATTCTTGTTTGGGAATTATAGCCGTTATTTTACTACCTTCAATACTGATAACTTGTTCTGGTAGAAATTGTATCACTTCGCAGGAAACAGGATTGATAACATTGGTCAGGATGTTTTTCATATTTACTTTATCCTTATGTTAACTACTTTTCCTTTGTTTATACCAAAATGCAATTCCGGAGCATTTTGAGAGCCTGTTCCTTTAGCACTGCAAAGCTCCCTGATTAATGTTTTTTGCTTATGAAAAGGTCTTTTTATAGTTACTTCCACTCTTGTTCCAAAAGCGGGGGTATTGGGAACTTTATCATAATTATTTGTATCGGTTACCAGCTCTACGATATCATTTTTCCAAACTGGTTTTACATAAAGAGCGTTATTATTGGTTACTGTTTTGTTTTGTAATATCTTAGCTCCATTACCACTCCCAACCACAAGATCAATTAACCCATCCCTGTTTAAATCAGCAGAGGCATTTCCCCAACCGTTATAAACTCGTGCTCCCGAAAGCCAGGTTATATCTTCAAAAGTGCCATCGCCTTTATTATGATACAGGTAGCTGCGTTCATTATCGTAAACCGAAGTAATGAATAAATCCAGATAGCCATCGTTATCAGCATCAAAAAATAGAGGATCACTGTGCAATTCATCATAAGTAATTCCTGCTTGTTTAGTTACATTGGTAAACTGCCAAAAGTAAATAGTGTCATTTTCTACTACTCTGTAAGTTAAACCATCGTTTCTAAGCAGCATACTGATATCGGAAATATCTATATAACGGGGATGAGCCAAATTTGCTACAAATAAATCCAAATCACCATCGTTATCATAATCGCCCCAATCTGCTCCAATACTGTGTCCATAATAGCCATTTTTATATATTCCATCTAAACCGTATAAAGCTGCTACATCCACGAAAATATCATCATTTTGTTTCCAGCAAAAATTACGGCTCAAACGATAGTTGGTTACATAAATTTCCTGTTTGCCATCATTATCAAAATCAGCAGGAGCTACACCTCTTCCAGGCAAGCCAGGTTTGTCTGAATAATACGGTTCACGAAATCCATAATTATAGCTTTGATCAGTAAAAAAGCTATCTTTATTTTCCCAGAAGAAATCAGGAAAACCTGCCCGCTTTTGCCAGATTTCATAATTAGCAGCATAGAGTGATGGATATCCAGTTTTGTTAATATCAATCCAAGCAACGGCTTCAGTTGGATAAGTATCATCAATATCACCAGCGCGTTCATTAACATTTACAAAGCTGGTATTATCAATATTTTTCATTAGTTGATCGCCTCTCCCAACCGAGGAATGACTGTAGGAAACAAAATCCAGTAATCCATCTTTGTTAAAATCTGCAAAGATGCCTCCATTGCTGTGTAAATCGGTTAAGCCTACGCTATCTGTAACCTCTGAGAATTGCATATTACCGGTATTTTTATATAGATATTTTCCGTTGAATAGGATATCTACTAACCCATCAGAATTATAATCCGCTAAGGCAACACGAGTGTAACCCTTTTTATTTAAATTTGCCTTATCACTTAAATCTTCAAAACAGATACCTTTATAGTTAGCTATTTTTTGCATCCATTGCAGCGGTTCTTCTTTAATCTTAAGGTCGCGATGCAAGTTTTGTATAATTGCCATTGCTTCAACATCATAACGATTACGAGGTGAACCTAATATTAAACACTGGGTAAGTTGATTTGCTGCTTTTTGTTTATCTGTTTTCTTGCCTGTAAGAAGTAATACTTTTGCCATCCAGAAATGTTCTTCTGCTTGTTCACCACGATTATTATTAGTAAAATGAACTTTATTTTGGAGAGCAAGTAATTCCTTTTGCTGTTTCAGGTTGCTTTTATCCAAAACCGGAGTTTCCACTTCATCTCCATAAAGACCATAGGGGAGAACTAAACGATAATATTGCAATTTTACCTGTTGCTGTAAAACCCTGGCTTTCCAATCCTCTGCTAAATATAAATCGTAAAGCAGGGTCTGTTCTTTATCTGACATTGCTTTAGCCAGATATTTATCAGATAAATCTAAGAGATCTTCTGTGCCTGTAAAGTCCCTTCGAAAAGTAGGTGATAGTAAAAATAAGGATGATATATAGGCAGAAGGGGGGTCTAAATTTTCAAGGGGAGGCAGGGATTCAATTAAACCAGCCCAATTATTACGGTTGGCAAGGTTATATAGTTTATAATATAGGGCTATAGAACGGTATTGGGAATTTGGGTATCTGTTATCGAATTCTTGCAGTTTTAACAGAGCAAGAGAATCACTTTGCTCGATACTAATTTCATCAATCAGATCCTTCGCCATTGCCTCAATAATTGTGTTATATTTTTCTGAAGCAGCAACTTGAGAGAAAAGTTCCTCTTCACTGCAATTTTTGGTATAATATAACCAGACATTTTTATCCAGAGGATCGGTTAGAGCTTGAGTTATTGAATCAATATCGTTATATAGGGTAAGGGAATCTACTTCAGATGATTCACACAAAAAAAGCCATTGCAAGGCATCTTCCAAAGAGTGATAGTCTTTTGCTAAACGCTTATGACATTGTTTAGCAATATCTTGTAGATATGCTCTATGGGCATAATAGAGAACCGTATCAAGGTCTTCTTATCACCCGTTTTAATCTTTTTTTGAATTGTATCATAGTGTTTGGCAAGTAACTGAAATTGTTCCTTGTCACATAAAAATCTTATCTCTTCATTGGTTATAGCAAAAATGCTCACAGTAAACAGAATAAGGATAATTAAATGTAAGTACTTCATTGTTATTCCTGTAGTTGTTTAATTAGTTGTTGAATATCTTCTGCAGTAAAATCATAAACTTTATTGCAATATAGACATACAGGTTTAATGCCTTCCTTCAGGGTTTGCAATTCTTCTTTTCCTAATAGTAATAATGCCTTGCTGAAAAGTTCAGAACTGCAATTACAATGGTAGGCAATATCTTTTTCTTCGTTAATCTGCCATTGTATTCCTTTAAAAACAAAGCGGGAAAGAACATCTGGGATGGAAAGTCCCATATCCATTAAATCGCTCAAGTTAGGTGTTAGATTCAAATTTTCATTTATAATGTCTGCTGTTTTTTCGTCAGCAAAAGGTAATTGCTGAATAATAAAACCCCCTGCTGCACGTACTTTGGCTGTTTTATCGATTAGAACACCTAAGTTTACAGCTGTAGGAATCTGTTCCGATTGTTGAAAGTAATAGGCAAGGTCTTCAGCAATTTCACCACTGATAAGTTCGGTTGTGCTAAGATATGATCTTATCCCTTTCAGGTCTCTACTTATAGTTAATGTCCCCTTACCAATGGCTTTACCTACTTTAAAATTATCTTCTCGATTATTATAAAAGAGCTGAGGCTTTTTTGTGTAACCTCTTAAGCGTCCATCCTGAGTGCAGATAACGATTGCACCTTTTATATCTCCTTCGCAATCTATGCGCATTGTAACCTCACTACCTTCATCTTTTAAATCCCAGGAAAGCATCGCTGCAGCAGAAATCATCCTTCCTAAAAGTAAAGTGGCGAGAGGAGAAAGATCATGTAGATCACGGACAGTTTGAACACAGTTTGTACTTTGCACAGCAAAAATCCGAAAATTATTATGATGTGCAGTTCCGCGAATAAGATAATCTTTATTCATCCATCCAGTCCTTATTTATAGTCGTTGTAGGATAGTAATGCTGTAAAATATCATGATAGTTATCTCCCTCACGTGCTTTTTTTAAAGCTCCAACCTGACACATTCCAACTCCATGTCCAGCACCTCTACCTTTTACATTAACACTTGCTTTGGGGATAATGACAGTAATTCCATTATTCTCTGTGTAATTACCTTCAATATAAAAAAACGAAGAAAGGAGATTACCAAATATATACCTGATTTGATACTCGTTATTATAAGTAACTGTTTCATTACCAATTAGTTTCATATTTGTAATCCGTCCGGAATTTCCTCTTTTATGAATCTCGATTCTATTTATATAGGCAAGGCCTGCATTATCAGCTATCTGTTTTAATGGTATACTTTTATGCCAGGAAAGAGCACCGCGTTCCCAAGAACTCATCCCTTCCGTAGAAAGCTGCTCATCAATCCATCTGCGAGTATCTGATTCTTTAGTCAGATCATATTCTTCAGCTTCGCTAATGCAAATTACTCCATTTAGATGGTCAACCGGTTTTCCCTTCCAAATAATACTGGAGGCATCTGTTTTTCCTCCACAGCAACTATGATAAGTTGCCTCAGCAAGATTATCATTTATTAATAAGACCTCAGAAGCACAACCATAAACGGCTCGTAGAATGTGTTCATCTTGTAAATATTTACCCTTATAAACCTGACAATGAGTTGTGTTGCACAAATCATAACCATCTACCTTGTGTTTATTATTCAGCAGTAAATTTAAGGCATGAGTTCTTGCTGCAACTGCTTGTGCCTTAAGTGCTTCCATATCTGCATTGTTACCTATCTCATTTTGCACCACACCAGCAAGATAGTTTTCCAGAGGCAGGAATTGATTCAAAACAATCTTCTTTTTAACAGTTTTCAAGATAAAATCGCCATTATAGCCGTAACTATTCGAATTAAAATATAGATCAGTATCGGAATGTATTTTCAAAGGTGTTTCCATAAAGCAGATATTACCCTTGGCATCTTGAATCTGTACTGTAGTATTAATAAGCTGCACTTCTTTTATTTTATCAAGGGGGATATTATATAAAGATGCATACTGAAGAGCTTCTTCTTCTGTGTTAAAACTCTCTGCTTGAAAGTGCTGCAACTCCGTTTTAATTTTCAAATGCGAATTTTCCCAGGCAAAAAAATTCCGCACTACAGCATTTTTACCATCCAAGGGTTCAGATATTATTTCAGTATAGTCTAATATAGCATAACGAACCGTTTTTTCAGGATTTACTATGAAAAAATAGACATCTGAATCAAAGCTGCGAGAAATGAGTCCATCCATTTCAGAAACTGTTATTTTTTCATCTTTCCTTTCAGAAGTAATACTTAGAGTAGGAGAAGCAGCCAGATTAATCTCCAAATATAATTCTCCATCCCTAAATTGAGCTCCCCAAAGTAGGGGAATAAAAAGTAACAGAAGGATAAATAAGCAGTTACACTTCAGCATAGTGTACAGATCATTGCACAACTGAACCGGGATTTCCTTCACCATCAGGATTAAGGACTAATAATCTCCCGTTCGCATTGGCAGCTAAAATCATCCCTTGAGAGTTTATTCCTCGTATTTTACGGGGTTCCAAGTTTACCAACATTAAAATAGTTTTGCCAATTAAATCTTGAGGTTCATAATCGGCTGCAATACCGGCAACCAATTCGCGTGTTTCAATTCCAATATCCACTTGTAGTTTTAATAATTTATCGGTATTGGGAATTTTTTCTGCAGTCAAAACCTTTGCCAAGCGAAAATCGAGCTTAGAAAAATCATCATAGCTGATTAATTCCTTCAATGGAGCTATCTTGGAAGTGGCAAACTCTACTTTATCGCCTTCATTGATTTTTGTTTGTAAATGCAATTTTGCAATTTGTGCCTCAATTTCCTTATCTTCGATTTTGTGAAAGAGGGGCTTAATATCTGTTAACTTTATATCATCCAATATGTTATATGCTTCATTGAACAGAAATTGATCGCTTAACCCCATCATTTCTCTAAGTTTAAGCATAGAACTTGGTAAAATGGGAAATAAGGCAACAGATATTTTTGCCAGCAAATTAGCGCAAACATATAAGGTTTCGTTTACTGCTTCTCTATTTTCTTTAAGGATAGCCCAGGGTTTATTTTCATCAAAATAGCGGTTTCCCAAGCGTGCTATATCCATTATTAAACGGGTATTTTTCTTAACCTGATAGTCCAGATAACATTCCTCTATTTCTTTTAAGATGGCATCTGCTTCGTCGATTATCAGTTTAGCCGATTTACTTAACGAACAGGCAGTTATTTTCCCTTCAAAGTTTTTATTGGCAAAGGCAAAGACTCTATTAGCCAAATTGCCCAGCGTATTATTTAGGTCTGTATTTATCTTACTTTGAAAATCCTTAAAACAAAAATCGGAATCTTGCTTTTCAGGAGCATTAACTGCTAGATAATATCTCAGATATTCACCCTCAAAATCTTGCAGAAATTCATCAACCCAAATTGCCCAATTTTTACTTGTAGATATTTTCTCTCCTTCCAAATTCATAAATTCGTTGGCAGGAATATCATAAGGCAGGCAATATTTTTTATCTTGTCCCATCAACATTGCAGGCCAAATTAAAGAATGAAATATGATGTTGTCTTTACCAATAAAATGAATCAAGCGAGTTTCAGGATTTAGCCAATATTCTTTCCATTTTTCAGGTTGACCAATTTTTTCTGCCCATTCAACTGTAGAAGAAATATACCCAATGGGAGCATCGAACCATACATATAGAACTTTACCTTTTGCCTCTGGAAGAGGAACAGGAACTCCCCAAGATAGATCTCGAGTAATGGAACGTTCAACTAAACCTTGATCCAATAATCCAAATATAAAATTCCGCACATTTTCTTTCCAGTAATCTTTCGTAGAAAGCCATCTTTTTAATTTATCGCGAAAACCATCCAGCTGCAGAAACCAGTGTTTTGTCTCTTTAATTACAGGAGTTGAACCACAAATCTTACATTTAGGCTCTTGCAATGTTGTTGTTTCGTAAATTTGACCACATTTATCACATTGATCACCTCTGGCATTACTGGCTCCGCAACGAGGACACAATCCTTCCACATATCTATCGGGTAAATAGCGTTTATCGTGTTCACAATAGAATTGTAGCGTAATTTTGGGCTTGATAAAGTCCTTATTGTATAATTGTAAAAAGAACTCTGAAGCAAGTTTATAGTGTGGTGGACGCGCTGTTCCGCTAAAATTATCAAATTCAATACCAATACCATCAAATGCCTCTTTAATGCTTTGATGATAACGGTTTACTACTTCTTGAGGTGTAATTCCTTCTTTATCAGCAGTTATTGAAATCGGAGTGCCATGTTCATCTGTTCCACAAATGTAAATCACATCCTCATCTTTTAAACGCAAGTAACGGACAAAGATGTCAGCTGGTAAATAAGCTCCAGCAATATGTCCGATATGTAATCTTCCATTAGCATAGGGTAGAGCACTGGTAATTAAGTATTTCATTGCTTTTCCTCAATATAAATTGTATGGAGTTTTTGAACAACCTCCGAAAGATGGTTGTTAGGCAATAAAAGTTCTATGCTCTGTTCGTTGTTATAACTGCGTAAAATATTATAATTTTTGCTGTTTTCTATAACCGAAGCTAAAAAAGCGGGGTCGTGTCCTAAACCTAAACCAACAAGATTTACAAAAGCCAAATTGCTTTCTTTGTTTTTGGGTTCTATACCTCTATCTTGTAGAAAATAATCAACTTCCGTTTCATATTTTGTCTCTACGAAAAGTTCCAGAAAGCCAGCATTAATAAAACTCTTATATATTTCATAATTACATAGAGTTAGCATATCTGAAACTTGCTCGCTTACAGGTATAATATAACGGATTAATTTGTCCTTATACGAAATAGCAGTTACCTTGCGTTCTTCCATTTTATCTTCCTCATTATTCGGGATTTTTATACGGGTGATCAACGAACCAGGAGCAAAAGTAAAAGAGGATTTAACTTCCACCTCTACACCATATTTAATAGCAAATTCAACAGCCCGGGGATGTAACACCTTAGAACCATTATAACATAGGGTTAACATTAGTTCTGGACTGATATATTTCAGCAATTGTGGATTAGCCACAAGCTTAGGATCAGCAGTATAAACTCCATCTACATCTGTATAGATTTCGCATTTATCAGCTCCCAAATAACAAGCTAATGCTACTGCAGAAGTGTCAGAACCTCCACGTCCTAAAGTTGTTATTTCTTTGCTAATGCTAACACCTTGAAAACCAGCCACGATAACAACTTTTCCCTTATTCAGTTCTTCCTGTATACGAAAAGCACTAACTTTCAATATCTGAGCATTACCATGCTTTTCATCAGTAATAATTCCACTCTGAGAACCAGTAAAAGAGATAGAAGGAATTCCTTCTTCCATCAAAGCTAACGATAATAAACTCATACTGATACGTTCCCCAGCTGTCAAAAGCATATCCAGTTCACGACGCGATGGATGCTGGGAAATCCCATAAGCTAAATTAAATAAATAGTCTGTTGTTTTAGCCATTGCAGAGACAACTAAAACAAGAGCATCACCTTTATGGTATTCGCATGCCAATTTATGAGCTATGTTGCGGATTAAATCAATGTTACCAATTGATGTTCCGCCGAATTTTTTAACTATTATTGCCATATCTTTCTTTATTTCAAGATTTCGCATCTCTGTCAAGAAAAAAATTTTTTGAGTGGATAACGCAGTAAATAAAGGTTTCGAAGGTTAGGTATATTTATTAAGGTTGAAATCAATCAAGCCCTCATATAAAGAGTTACCTAAATCTGCAAGCAGCGATCACTTGGACAAATGGGGATAACGCCTTATGTGGTGGTTAGTTATATAGGACTATCTTTGGATATTTGCAAATGAGTTTTGGATGTTTCTGGATGTGTTTAGGTCACTGAAAGCTGCAAATTGAGCCGAAATCGGACTATTTATTGACTTTGGGGCTTCGCTCCAAAATGATCGATTTTCTCCTAGATCGTCTCCTGTTTTATGATCACGAGATCCTCATGCATGATATTGGGTTCCATGCTGTGTCCATTTACTCTAAATGCCATATACTTATCGGGCGAGCCAACAAGGAGGGAGCGAGGAATTTCCAGATTATCGCCTAAATGCCGGAGATCGTAGATGTGGTCTCTGCGTCTATCGAAATCACAGTCTTGGATAGATGTCAAAAGCAACAGAAAGGACTTCTTAACATAATGCTGCTATGGAAGTTAGCAACCGGCTAAAACATTAAAAGAGGTGAACACGAACGCAGAATCGAGACTAAACGGCAGATGTGAAACCTATCTCTCGAAAAATGTCCAAGTGCTTGTCCAAGTGGTTTGCTCGATTTGGAAGGTTATGTGAAGGAAACAGGAGTAGAACTTGTATGGCTGCCGGTTGTACAGTCGTCTCAGAATCAAAGGTAAACGCAAAGAACGGTATCTTCTGTAAACTATCGACAAATTGAAGTAAGCGTCTATTACATAGTAAAACATGAATTATAGGGCGGAATAAATAAAACACTTGACATGTTAAGAGAAGTAGCAATGTTTTCTAATCTTGTGAATATTATAGGCCATAATCCCACAATAACAGGCCAGGACTGCAAAGCCCTGACATGATATAGACATTGAATTGGCGTGAATCGGGGTTCCGAATCCACATGGTTTTTTTGGTTATGCCATATGCAAAAAGCAACTTGACAGGGAATGCTCGTTCGTTCTTCCTGTCAATGTTGCCCTTACGCAAATGCAAGAAGACAAATAGGAGATAACATATACTACAAAGCATTTACCAACCGCAAGAGTCATAACTTGCGACCGATTAAAGTGACTTTAGATGAAGCTAAAAGGAGTACAAAATGAAAAGGCTATTATTACTCATCGTTACCGTCACACTTGCCACTTTTCTGATAGCCGCTCCAGTTCCCGAAACAACCATTCTGCAGGTAGCGGATAATTGGCTAGAGATGTATACTGGTACCGCTTGCACCATTGACAACTATCAAGTTATCAAAAATGGGTCTAGTGAAGCCATCCTCTACAGGATAGATTTCGAGCCTGATGGATATGTTCTTATTGCCGCCGATAACAGCAGTCTTCCTATCCTGGCTTATTCCTACACAGGATCAATCCTCGACACCGCAAATCCTGCCAGGGAAGACCTAATCAGTCAATACTCAAACCAGATATCTGAAATCAAGGCTAATAATCTCGCCAACACTTATACGCTTCCTATCTGGTCAGCGATATCTAGTAAGGCTGCAACTTCCGTAGTCACTCATTTGATCGATCTGGGTGCTGATTGGGATCAGAATGCACCTTATAACAACTATTGTCCTTATGATGATGTTAACTTAGGAAGAAGTGTCGTTGGTTGTACTGCTACGGCTACTTCACAGA
>Ga0116173_1003002_pt1 | contig 12839 bp, 16 predicted proteins | sample AD_UKC085_MetaG_FD_89800 | JGI IMG/M metagenome (GOLD analysis project Ga0116173, IMG submission 89800) | Active sludge microbial communities of municipal wastewater-treating anaerobic digesters from USA - AD_UKC085_MetaG | ecosystem: Engineered > Bioreactor > Anaerobic > Digestate | place: USA...
CCTTCCTCCGCACACGGCTTCGGTGGAAGGGTCTTACGGACGTTGAATGCCAACTCATCGGGGCCACGAACCCCGGCAGCGTGGGCCATGGGTGGGTTAAGCAGTTATGGATGGACAAACTGTTCGGGGATGAGTGGATTTACCCGTTTGATTACCGCTCACAGTTCGCCTATGTGCCGTCCCTGGCCGATGATAACCCGCACCTCGACGCATCCTATTGGGCCATGCTCGAAACCCTGCCCGAGAATCTACGCAAGGCATTCCGTCATGGCGATTGGAACATATTCGTAGGTCAGGCGTTCCCCGAGTTCTCCCGTGAAACCCATGTAATCAAGCCCATCCCGGTCCCAGACAATGCCCCGCTCTACATGACCTATGATTGGGGCTTCGGGAAGCCTTTCAGTATCGGCTGGTGGTGGGTGGACGCAGACGGGAGGATATACCGCTTCGCCGAGTGGTACGGGTGGAACGGTTCGGCTGACACGGGAATGAGGATACCCGATTCGGACGTTGCCATAGGCGTGAAGGAGCGAGAGGAGGCCCTTGGCATAACCGGCAAGAAGATCATTCGCCTGTGCGACCCGACGTGCTTCAATAAAAAGCCCGACTACAAAGGCGGGGGCCAGGGTCCGAGCACCGCCGAAGAGTTTTCCAAGTTCGGCATATTCCTGTCTCCCGGCGACGCAGACCGCAAACTCAAGATTCGCCAGTTCAGGGAGAGGCTGAAGCCGCGCAAAGAGGACGGCGGCAGGCCCATGATGTACGTCTACGACACCTGTACGCAGTTCATCAGGACGATTCCCAACCTCATCATGGATGAGAACAACGTGGAGGATGTGGACACCAAGGGCGAGGATCACCAGTTTGACGAAGCCTGCCACATCTGCATGGCACGGCCCATCTCGATGACTCTCTCTGGCATACGCCCCTCCATGTACGACCGCCGCCTCGACGAGCTTGAGAAAACCCACCGCGACACCTGGGAGGATGCCCTGATCGCTGAAGAGAGAGCAATCCAGAAAGAGCTTGGCCTCGACCCGCTCCCGGCAGAGATGCCCGTGGAGGACCGGGGATGCATGGAACCAATTTCGACCACATGGTGAAAGGAGAAATATAATGTTCATGATCACCCTCTATCCGCACGACATCATGCTCGTTGTTATAGGGATAGCCATCGGCCTTGCCTTGCTCAAGATCGGGCAGGGCAGGCCCATTCTGCCCAAGATACCCACACTCAAAAAGGAAAAGGACAAGCCGGAAGATCACCCATTGGATAACGACCTCTTGCGGTGCCAGTACGACGAGACAGAGGAACAGATGCTCCGTGAGGGCAGAATTGAGACGAGGGCATAATGTATCGAAGCGAATCCTACCTTGCATTCATCAGAACCAAGCCCTGCCTCGTCTGTGGCCGTAGAAGCGTTGCCCATCACGAAAAACTGAAGCAGGGCGGCATGGGGATAAAACCCCCGGACAATCAGGCCGTCCCGCTGTGTGTTGAGTGCCATGAGGACCAGGAGCATGAAGGATCACCTGTATTTTGGGACCGCAGAAATATCGACGTAAAGATGCAGATTATCAAGTTTAACACTGAATACATTGGCATGGTCGAAGGTAAATACGATCTCGGAGAATAGCATGGACCACATCTGCACAAAAGAAGCGGAAATCGCCACGTTGAAGGCGCACCTGGAGACATCGGTTGAAGTCCGAAAGAATCAATACGAAGACCTTAAAGGCGAACTCAAGACCGTTCTCGTCATTCTCCGGGGCGATGGCAACGGGACCAATGGCATCATGACGAGGCTTGGCAAGATCGAGGACATGCTGATGAGTCCTGTTCCTGCGGCACCTGAAGCGACGAAAGAGGCAGAAGATAAGCCCGACAACTGCCTGTACCTCAATGTCGGGAAGATGAGGTTCAAGATCCCCATGTCGAGGGCGGCCCTTAAAATCCTCGGGTGTGGCGCGGTCATAATCCTCATGCTCACCGGACAGATCAACATCAACTCCCCCCTGGCGAAAGACCTGATAGGCGGGATTATCAAGCTGATTGGAGGCTGAAATGCTCGTAAAGTTACTTTGTTGCGTATGCCGTACCCCTCTGGGCCGCATCGACACGGATACCATTCATACCCCGTACACCACGGACCAGTTCAAGCCCTTGAGCGCGGGAGCCATTCAGCCGTTTCCTGATGTACTCTCCTCTCCCCTCGATTGGTGGTGTCCTCAGTGCCTCAAGAGGCCCATCGAAAATGAGCGGGTCTACACTGAGCAGGGGTGGGTGTGGGTGAAGAAGGACGTTGTGCCTGAGATGCCCATGCAGGAGCCCCCGCAGACCGAAGAAGCCAAGCCAACCAGTGCGCCGGAGTTCACCTGCGACATCTGCGGAAAGACCTTCACAAGAAGGATTGCACTCACCGGACACAAGAGGAGCCATAAATGACCGAAGCGAAGTCCACCATCATAAAGAAATCAAGCGCACTCATCCCGCAGGGCGAGGCCGCTGGGCCTGCCGTGTTCGACATCGTGGAGAAGATCATCAAGGACAAGGACGACAAGGGCCTGTCCTACTGGTGGAAGCGGTGCTACGAGCTGGTGAGAAACAAGTTCTGGAAGCAGAGCAGCGACAAGTACGTCCTGACCACGGCCAACCTGATATATACCCACTTCACCAGGGTAGTGAACCAGCTTACCGACCATGAGCCCACGTTCAATGTGGTTCCCATCGGTGACGGGGTGGACGAGCAGGCTATCGACAAGTACGACATCCTGATCAAGGTCATTGACTACTGGTGGAGGGAGACGGAGCAGCAGGACACCTATGACGACACGGTGAGGAATGGCGAGACATACGGGACACCCATCGAGAAGTATGTGTTCAACATGGACCTTGCAGAAGGGCTTGGTGACGTAGAAGTGATCCCGGTTGACCCGTTCCACTTCGGTTTCTGGCCGCTGGATGCGAAGAAGCCCTCGAAGTGTCAGATGATGGTGCATTACCGGCCCATGCAGGTATCCGAGGTCAGAAGGATCTGGGGTGATGCGGCTGACGAGGTGATAGCCGACAAGAAACTGATTGACAAGATGGGTGAGGAGCGCCGGTCTGTCAGTCCGATGGGTGATAAATCCCTTTCGGGCGGGTACTCGGCCACGTTCTCGGCAACCTCGAAGCTGATCACGGGCAGGGGTGGCGCAGGGACACAGCCCGACGATGAGGACGATATCGTGGTTGTGGCCGATGCCTGGATACGGGATTGGACGCAGGATACGCGTAAGGAGAAGGACGGGGAAGGGAATGACATAGAAGTATCTCAGCCCAAGTACAAGGGCGGCATCAGGCGCGTGGTAACGTGCAACTTCGGTGAGGTGATACTTGAGGACAAGGACAACCCCTCCATTAACCCGGAACTTGAGGACGATCTGGCACGGAAGACGTACCTGTACTACAACTTCCCGTTCGGCGTGGGCGCATCCATCAAGGACACCACGACAGTCTACGGCAGGACGATCTTCGAGCAGTTATACCCGCTCCAGGCCGATATCAATGTGACGCTCACGCAGTTGAAGACTCTCAAGGACAAGAGCGCACGGCGAAAGCTCGTCAATCCCCTCACTTCTGGCGTATCGAACGGCCAGTTGACCAATTCGGCGGGCATCATCAACCCCACAAACGTCATGGAGGGCCAGGGCATACAGTGGCTCAACGACCCAGGCATCCCGGCAGACCTCGTTAACCACCTCGAAACGCTCAAAGCCCTGTTCTTCCTCGTCTCAGGCTCGTTCGACATAGATCAGGCCAAGATGGGCGGCTCTAATGTGGTGGCGTACAAGGCAATCAACGCCCTTCTGGAGCGTTCGGCGCAGATCAACCGGGACAGGCAGAGGAATTACGACAAACTCTTGAGAACGAGAGGCCGTGCGTTCCTGTCCCTGGCTCAGAACTGGTACACGGAGGAGCGATTCTTCCCGTTCGAGAAGGACGGCAAGACGTACACGCTCAAGGTCACGGGCAAAGACCTCATTGTCCCGGCGAAACTCATGGTAGTTTCCGGCTCAACCCTCCCCGTGTCCATCGCACAGCGCAGGGAAGAGGCCGTCATGCTCTACGAGAGAGGGCTTATAGACGATATGGAGGCACTGAAGCGTCTCGACTACCCCGACTACATGAACGTGATCAGCCGGAAGCGTCAGGGGGCATATGGTGAGCTTATGAGGCGCTTAGGTATGATCGGCGTACCCGAGCCGATGTTGGCCGCGTTCATGGAACTGGCCTCGATGGATGCTGACAAGTTCAATGCCGAAGCCAAGGCGGGCAAGATACCGCCATTCGCGGCAATCCTTCAGTCAACGGCAGGCGGCGAAGATCCCATGAAGAATATCGAGATGCAGAAGGCACAGGCTGAAGCGGCAGAGATCGGCGCCAAGGCTCAGAAGGCACAGGCTGACGCACAGAAGGCCATTGCTGACGCTGAGAGGGCCGTGAGTGAAGGCAAGAAGGCAGAAGCGGAGATACAACTTATCCTCGAAAAGATGAAGTCTGAGCAGTTCATGAGGATGGTCCAGGCCGAAGGCGTGAAACTGGATTGGAAGAAGATGGAGCAGGAAGCGGCACGGATCGTCAATGAGTTCGAGATGGGCAGGAAAAACCTCGATCACGACAAGGAGATGGAAAGTTTCAGGGCGAAGAGCCAGCAAGGTCCGTATCGGGAGAAGGGATTGAAATCAAATAACACAAAGGAGAAGAGGCCATGAGCGAGACGTTTCTTTCCTATCAGGACATTCTCTCTGTGCCCGATGAGTTGTGTCCCATGATAGCGTTATCAGATAATATACGCTCCCTGTTCTCATGGGGGATTAAGGTTCATTCTCGCGGCAGTTATAATCACGCCATGTGGCTTATTAGGGGCGGCAAATTTGCCACACAGGATGCCACATTTAGGACCGTTCCCGTTACTGACTACCTCAAGAGGCACCGTATCAAGTTGTGGATGAATGAGTCCTGGACACCAGAACAAAGGCTCGCGCTCTTGGTATCCATCCATGAAGACCTTGCGCGCCCTTGGTATAAGCGCCTGTACGACCCCCTAGCCATTCTGGGTCAGGCTATTTATTGCGATTGGATACAAACCCCGGGCCTGGATATTTGCTCTGACAAAGGCAAGTATCTGAAAACAGTTGACCCGTCATATAATCTCAACCACCCGGACCCGGAGGACATTAACCGCTGGCTTGAAGAGAGCGGGAGGTACCGGGTCTACGGGCGATATGTTCCAGACTAAAAAGGAGGAGAGGATGCCCCTGTACTTATATGTGTGCGATTGTGGAGAGAAATTCACTCAGATGTTCCCGATGAACGAGCGCCCCGAATCGGTGCCATGCAAAAACTGCAAGGGGATTGCCAAGTACCGCATATCCGTTTCTTCCGCAGATTGCTTCAGTGAGCGCCCCGCATGGATAGCCTCTGTGGGCGATATCGTTAATCCCAACGGAAGCCACGCAGAGCGCGAGTTCTACGTCAACAGGACGAGGGAGAACTACAGCCGATTCCTTCGGGAGAAGGGCTTGCGGCATGTGGAGCCTGGTGAAAGGCTCGGGAAGAACACGAAGCCCGTTGACCTTGGCAAGATCACCCGTGAGGTCTACGAGCGCCAGCGCGAGAGGAAGAAGATTCACCTGTGAAAGAAAAGGAAGTGACCGTCGAGCTTGAGTACGTGGAGCCCGAGGATTACGACTCCATGTCCCTGCCCGAGTTCAAGGCAAAAATAAACACCACCATCGACCCGGTAAGTATGCAGTTGTTCGCCGATATTATTCAACAGAAGGTCAATACATGCTCTGATTTGTGCAAGCTGTGTCCTTCCGATTGCTCTTTGAAGATCCAGATACGCGATGCATTGAATGAATTGTCAAGGTATGCCCTCAAGGGCGCAATATTGAACGCTGTTTCAGCAGATTGGCTCATGGCCGAAATCTCGAATGTGAGCATTTAGGAGAAGAGGTAAAACCATTGAAGATCCTATCCCTGAGTTTCCACGGCTGCATCCGAACGATCAAAGAGTCCATTGCCCTTCGTGACGCGGGAATATCCGTGCGCCACATGGTGCACCACTTCGCCAACGACGACCTGAAAGTATTGCTGTCCGATTGCTGTTTCTACTCCACGGCAGACGACCTGAAGCAATCCCTCGCGTTCATGGACGACATCGACCTCATCCATGTGCACAACGAGCCTACCTGGATCGTATCGGCGGCGAAGGACGCAAGGCCCGACCTGCCCGTGGTGTTCGACGTTCACGACCTCGCGGGCCAGCAGGAGCCTGGAGGGTACAACTATGATTCCCGGTTGATGCATGAGGCTTCGGCCTTCAGGGTAGCGGACGGGTGCATATTCCCCTCTTTCGGGTATCAGGATAAGGTCACGATGGAGTACGGGCTGACCAGACCGAGCATGGTGCTGTTCCCGTACTGTAACCGCGACCTCCTGTTCCTTCAGCCGCTCCCGAGAATCGGCGGCATTGTCTACGAGGGCGGGGTTATCGCCCCCAGACCCACGGCCCACGGCACGATAGACGCTGATATTACCGTCGAATACAGGAACCACCTCGACCTTACGACCTTCCTTACATCGAAGAACATCCCCTTTGCGATCTACGGGATAGGGAAAGCCGCCCACAGGCCCTATACAGCGGCGGGCGCTCTCTGCTTCCCCATGATGCCCTATTTCTCCATGATGCGGCAGATCACCCGGTATGATTGGGGATTCGTCGGAGCGGCCAAGCCGAACCGGGCCATTCAGGACTGTATGCCGAACAAGATGTTTGAGTACCTTATGGCCGGTATCCCTGTCATCGTGTGCAATGCGGAAGAGGCCGGGAGATTCGCGGAAGAGCATGGTGTAGGCATCCACGTCAAGAGCATCGAGGAGATCCCCGAGCGGTACGGAGAGTGGGAAGCCCTCAAGAAGCGGGTACTCGATATCCGGCATGATCTGGTGATGGAGAACCGGATGGAGGATGTGCTGAGATTCTATGACTCGGTGCAGATCGGGCATGGTGCCAGGAAGCAGAAGGAGTTGCTTGGGCTGGGGGTAAAGCCATGAAAACCGCCTTGATTTCTGGAGGCTGTGGCTTCATCGGCTCCCACATAGCAGAAGCCTTAGTCAAGCAGGGAGTCCGGGTAATCATTATCGACAACATGGCCGCAGGCAAAATGGAGAACGTGCGGGATTGGTGGGACTCAAGCCTTTGCACTCTCCACCATGCCGATGTGAGCCAGTACAGCGCCATAGAGCAGCACTTCCTCGGGGTAGATGTAGTATTCCACAATGCGGCCAGCAAATGCACCGTCTGCACTCAAGACCCCGTGAAAGACCTCATGGTGAACGCTCTCGGCACTCTCAACGTATGCCAAGCGGCTTACAACTGCGGCGTGAAGAAGGTCATTCACGCAAGCACCGGCTCGGTCAACCAGATCAATTCCTACTACGGCAACAGCAAGAACGCCGGGGAGAACTACCTTCGCACGTTCAGGAACTATCATCCCGGCTTCAACTTCACGGCCCTGAGATATCATCATGTATACGGCCCACGGCAGGATTGGAGCGACAAGGGCGGGGTGATACCCATCTTCATACGTCAGGCGCTCACTGGCAAGCCTATCACGGTCTTTGGTGACGGGAATCAGGTGCGTTTCTTTACCCATGTCTACGATGTGGTGAAGGCCAACCTGTTCTGCGCTGAGAACGAGAACACGGACGGAAAGACGTTCAACCTCCTTCAGGATACCGGCTTCAGGATCGGTGATCTTGCGGAGATGGTGCAGGAGATGACCGGGAGGAATGTGGGTGTCGAGCGATTGCCAGAGAAGGCGGGGGATATCCGCAACTTCGTATGTGAGAGGACGGCCATAGAGGAAGAGGGATTCACGTTCGATTGGCCGTTCGAGCGCGGGCTGATGGATACGATCAGGTGGTATGAGAGGCGGCTGAGTGTGGCCGAGAGGAATGTAGCATGACCTACTCCCGCCCCCGTCTCTACCGCTCCATGTACGGCCAGTCCAAATGGCTCCACGAGGTATTACCCGTAAACCTCACCATCGACCTGCATCAGCCGGGACTATTCGACCTGATGAGCTTCCATGAGAACACGCCGTTCCTTGAGGCAAAATGGGTGCCGTACAATGAGACACCGGCCAGGGTGTATCTGCCCGTAACGCAGGGATGCAATGGTTCTACTGTCGAGCTCCTTGCCGACAGGGTTTTCGGAGCATTCAAACTTGCCATACTGACCAAGTGGGACGCTCGGAAGTACCATGTCATGACCTGTTCGAGCGGCTACGATTCCCGCATGATGCTCTGTGCCATGAAGGAACTCATGGCCGATGGCCTTGTGGATGACAACTTCATCCTGTTCGAGGCTGACGGTGAGGCCGACCTCGCCCAGGAATGCATCAACGCTGTGGGCTTGGACAGAAAACTCCAGGTCTACAATAAGGACCAGGACAATCCGAACGAGTACCACGCCCTGTCCTTCGATTTCAAGAACGCATGGATAGCGCTCAATGGCGGCATGGTGACGTACCCGGTCAACCGCTGGTTCACGCCGTTCCTCACCCTTCCGTACAGCCAGAAGAACACGCAGGTATTCACCTACTACGGCGGCAACGAGACTTCCAAGGCGCTCATGATGCGGAATCAGAACATCAACTGGTACTTCTGGTGGCACTATCATCATCAGCTTGCCACGTTCCCGCTCTACGGTGAAATGGTGCATCCGTACTATAACCTCGACCTCCAGACCGTCATGAATGAATACTGGACCGATGAGGCGCTGAAGTACATACAGCCGGGGGATTCCATCGCCAAACTCGTCATACAGGTCAAATTTCCCGAACTCATGGGCATCTACAAGATGGGTACGGGTGATGTGAAGGCGGCGGGGTATAACACGCTGTCGAATAGGCTGTATGAGCAATGCAAGATAGATTACGAGCATTCGTGGTTGTTCAAGCAGGTAGGCCACGGTAATACCTGCCCCACAAACCAGATTGAATACAATCCATGGTGGGGCATGTACGGCATCGCCTCGCTGTGTGACCACCTGATAGAGAGGGGGTATAAGATCAATGTCGTGTGATATCGACGTTCTCATCCTTACCTATTGGGATTGGGCGAACACCGGATACCGCTTCTGGAAGTGCATTCAGATGTTCCCCAAACTCGGATACCTCCCGAAGATCAAGGCGCTCATGTACAAAGGCCAGCCCCACGCCTTCCAGTACCCGGAGCAGGCACCGATATACCACCCGCTCCACGCCCGCAGGCCGATTGCGAATTACCCGATCATCGTGAACGCCCCGGAGATGAAGCACCTTGTGGACCGGGCAAAGGTCGTACATTTCACGGCAGAGACATTCATGGACACGGGCGCTGACCTGTCAGGCAAGTACGTCATAGCGCAGACTTCAGGCTCGACGCTGAGGAACAACCCAAGGGACGTGAGCAGATTCTTCAACCCGATCATCGACAAGACCATAGCCCAGTTCCCGACCCTTCTGAATCTTGGCATGAAGAACGAAGTGCTGATCTACTACCCCGTGGACACCGACTACATCCTGCCCGACTACCGGCGCAGGGATGCCGGTAAGCTCGTCGTGGGGCATTTCCCTTCCACGCCCGAGTCAAAGGGTACTGATATCATCCTGCCCGTTGTGGAGAGGCTTGAGCGCGAAGGGAAGATTATTTACGCCGGGGTGCGGGAGACGAGCAAGGGAGCCATGCCCCAGAGAAATTGGCTCGACCAACTTGATATGTACCGCCAGTGTGACGTGATCATCGAGACGATCAAGCCCGAGTTGAACGGATCGCCCTTCGGAGAGTGGGGCAACACGGCCCTTGAAGCCTCCGCAATGGGCAAGATCGTCATCACGAACAGCCTGAACGTAGACCTGTACCATCGGGAATACGGCGACCTTGCCTTGAGGATAGCGAACGACGCAGGGGCGCTTGAGGATCATCTTGAGCAGGTGATAGCCCTTGAGGACGACGACCTGCTGAGGGAGAAAACGCAGATGAGAGGATGGGTGGAGAGGAATCATTCGATGGAAGCGACAGCAGAAAGGCTTTGGCAGAAGGTCTATAAGGAGGCGCTTGCATGAGAAAAACACTGAACATACTAGGCTACACCATGTTTCAGACGCTCACCATGAACGGGGTGGACCTTTCCCCGCTCATCGAGGGAAAAGGCGCGAAGCATGGCTAAATACCTGCCCCCGCTAGACACCTTCAGAGATTACCATCAGGTGATAGTGATGCTCAATGAATTGGGCCTCCTGTCAATTTTCAAAAAGCTGTCCGATATTGCTTATAACGGCGAACAGAAGTTCGAGTTCGTCTGGAACCAAGGAGGTATACGTTCGGCGATTGAGCGAAGAACCAAAAAACTGAGGTAGCGGCCCTTAACAAGCCCTGCACCATAGGCACGAAGTTAAGCCCGGAGAGATTAAGTTCTCTTCGGGTTTTTTTTATTTCGAAAACAAGGAGTTACATAATGGCAACAGAAGAGACGATAAACAGTTCCACTCCCGCCCCGTCATCGGGAGACGCTTATCCCAGAGATCCTGTCTCTACCATCACGGACACCGCCCCCAAGGAGGCGACAAATCCCGAGGAATCCACGGAGAAAGCACCGGCAGAAGGCACCGAGGCAAAGGCTGACAAGGACGTTCCCGATTCCACGAAGGAACCCGTCAAGGAAACAACGACTGAAGCCGCAGCCGAGGTAACAACGGGCAAGGAAGACGACAAACTGGACCGCTTCGACAAGCATCCTCGCTTCATTGAACTCATCGACAAGGCGAAGAAGGCAGACGAGCGGGCGACACGGGCAGAGACTCAGCTTCAGGAGCTTGCAAAGAAGTTCGACGAACTCAGCAAGCGCATGGACCCCCCCAAGCAGGAGGCGGCAGACATCGACGAAGATGAGCTGGCCGACCTGTTTGACACCAACCCGGCGCTGGCCCTGAAAAAGGTGGCCGAAGTAGCCGAGCAGATGGCGTACCAGAAACTGATCTCCGAGATTTCCGAGCGGGAAACATACGACGCCCGCAGGAAGCAACTCGACGATTTCACCGAGCAGTTCCCCGACTTCAAAGAGAAGTGGGACTCCGGCGATCTGGCCCGCATGGTGGACGAGAACCCCATCCACAATCCCATTTCCGCATACCTGCTTACCTACCTCCAGGGTGTTTCTGAGAAGCACCAGGCAGAGATGACCAAGGCCGTCAGTGAAGCGGTCGAGGCCGCACGGAAGGAAGAGCAGGACAAGGCCAGGAAGCAGCTTGAAGAGGCTGAGAAGAACTTCAAGGCCAAGCGGAGCATAAGGGTGGTGGACGATACCCCAGGCGTAACTTCCACAGCCTCCGACAACAAATCAGAACTCAGGGAACTCAGGGGTCACTCACTCATCGAGCGCATAGCGGGCAACCTCTCTGCGCGGAGAGCGGCCAACTAAACCAAAACGGAGGCATTAGGAAATGTCACTTACTTACGCAGAACTCGAATCCATTACCAACGACTACTTCTTGAGCGGCGAGGCGCAGGACATCTATTTCAACGACTCGTTCCTCCTGAACTATTTCCTCAAGCAGAAGAAGGGCCTGTACCGCGTTATCGACGGCGGCAAGCAGATACGCGTCCCGTTGATGTATGATGGGCAGGAAGCCGGTTTCTACAGCCGGGGAGATTCCCTGTCGTCCGACGACAAGGAAGCCGTTAACACCGCAATATTCACCCTCAAGCACGCATTCGCCAATGCGACCATCTACCGCATCGACGGGCTGGAGAACATGGGCGACTACGCCAAGGTGGAACTTGTCACCTCCCGCACCGCTGGCGCTCAGAAATCCCTCATGCACACCCTGGCCAGTTCTCTCTACGACGCACCCGGCGGCTCGTCCAACAGGCTCACCGGACTCCGCTCCCTGTGCAACGAGACGGCTACCACGGCATACGGCGGCATTGCCGAGGATGACCTTGTGGCCTCCAATGGAACGAAGCCGTGGGAAGGCAAGATGGTATCCACCCCAACGGCGGTCAGCCTGTCCCTCATCACCACGATCCGCAGACTCGCCAAGGTCAACGATGGCCCGCAGGGTAAGCCCAACCTCATCACCACGACCGAGGCTATCTTCGAGGACTTCCTGAACATCCTCCAGGCACAGCAGAGGCTCACCGATGGCAAGGAAACCGCGAAGGCTGGCTTCACCGGGCTGTACTATGCCGGAGCCGATGTGTTCCCGGATGACTTCTGCCCAGCGTCCCATGTGTTCGGCCTGAACACCTCGCACGTTGGTATGGCCGTCCACAAGTCCGGCAACTTCGTCAGGCTCCCGTGGTCATACATCCCCGACAGCGCAGACGACAAGACGATGAAGATTCTGGTTGACCTCAACCTGATCTGCAACAACCGGAAGGCTCATCAGGGGTACTCGAGCGTAAGCTAATAAAAACTCAACGTAAATGGCCGCACTAAACGCCAGGGGGAGGGGCGGCGGTCTACGGACTTCCCCTTAAAAGGAGCATAAAATGGGTCAGATAGGAAATCTCAAGAACAGGGGCTTTTCTCAGAATCTTTACTCTCAGTCGGCAACCCCCAAGGAGATGCTTGGCACCGTCCGGTTCGACCAGTTGGGCCGCAGATGGATCTACTGCAAGGCTGGCGAGGCGCTTTCCAAGGGCAAGGTTGCAGTTGCGAAGAAACTCACCGCTGCATGGGTCAACGAGGCGGGCATTCCGGCCGCTGGCTTGGCGGCTGGCGAAATCTCATTCACCCTCACCG
>Ga0116173_1003004_pt1 | contig 12836 bp, 13 predicted proteins | sample AD_UKC085_MetaG_FD_89800 | JGI IMG/M metagenome (GOLD analysis project Ga0116173, IMG submission 89800) | Active sludge microbial communities of municipal wastewater-treating anaerobic digesters from USA - AD_UKC085_MetaG | ecosystem: Engineered > Bioreactor > Anaerobic > Digestate | place: USA...
GAATGTTAGGTCTTTTAAAACTCTTCAATAATTTACAACTCAATTCAACAGGTGAAACAAGTTTTATTAAGTAAAAAAAAAAAAATTGCCGGATTTTTACTCAGATAACAAGCATGTATCCATTCCGCATTCATTAGTCCGAAGAGGCCGAGTTGCTGAATTTATACTGTATTGATTACAGTGACCTTCTATGATCGTTTCTCCCTGACCTCAGCCATAGAATCTGAATATCAAAATACTTGACTTTATATCATATATCTTTTTATATTAAAAAATTAATTTATTATATTTTTGGAGTGTTGACGATGGAAATAAGCAGCATGGATGAGGAAGCAAAAAAGGATTATCTGCTAGAAAATCTCGGCAAAACGATTCTGCCGTTGTCCATTTTTGAAAATGAAATGAGACCGGGAACTGAACCGTTGGAGGTATTGATCTTCTATAAGAAAAAAACTCCAATACAAAAGCTTAAAGACAGTTTTTTTAAGGCTGCCGAATATTACAATCTTTTTTCCAGTCGTCTCATCATGATTGATGACAATAAGTATGCGTTACATCACTGCAAAGAAGGTATTAATTATCATCTTTTACCGCCCCTCAATGTAACTTTCGATCATGCAAATATTGATGAGATCAGAAAAATGATTGTACCTGTCGAAACATTGCCCGGAGAACCTATGGTGGCGCTTACCGGAATACCGATCAAAGACGGCGTATTCGGTGGAATCAGCTGTTCTCATGCAATGACTGACGGTATCTCGTTGTTGCTTTTTCTGTTTGCCTGGAGTTGCATCATAGAAGAAAAGGAGTTTCTGCCTCCGTCTCCTCAAAGATTATTCAAAGGTGAACCGGTTCGCTTCGATGAAATTGATAAAGCCTTTATTCCCTCCCTGTCCGAATTGAGTGACAAAATTCAAAATCGGGTTAAGTATAGAAAAAATGTAACCGTATATTCTAAAAAAGAATATTTTTCCGATGACTTCCTCGAGGAAGTTAAGAAGAAGGCTAAAAATGAAAATGACAAATATTTAATTTCCAATAATCAAATTATTAATTCATTCTTATTGAAGAAGTATCATAATTACATTTTGCCCGATACCGACAGCGTTAGGGTGCGAATTCCCATCAATTTCAGAGGGATACATCCTGAAATAGATCCATGCTATATCGGTACGGCATATTTTATTGATATTGTTGAATTTAGCAAAACAGAGATTGATAAATTGTCGATGTATGAAATCGCTTATCGTTTGCATGAATCAATTACTAGCTCAAGAAATGTAGACTACATTAAAAAAATATCATATCTATCTGATAATGGGATCGAGATTAAAACGGATATGTTAAAAAATTTTTCTCCCTATGACTGGAAGAGAGACATCGTTTCTTCCAATTTGACTCATTTAAATGACCTCGAATCCATGGGGCTGGGCTCGAATGTCGGGAGTATTGTACATATTGGAGTTACCGCCCCCACCAGTTTTGCCATGATGAAGGAAAAAAGCGGAAGTATATTTGCACAGATAACGAGCCAGTACCCATTTCCATAATCATAAATATGATCGGACATCTATTTCTTGATGAATCAAATCAATAACATTTAGGAGGAATCATGCCTTTGCATGGACGTTTTGTATTTCTGGTTGCATCGTTCCTGCAGGTAAATTTTGTATTCCTTATGAAGGATATAACTTCATCTAAATTTAATACAAATATTATTCAATCGCAAAAACGATAATGAAAAACAGAACAACCGCTAATGAAACCATAAAGACGTATTTGAAAAGTAATCTCGGAAAAAATATTCTTCCCCTGTCCATCCTGGATAATGAAATCAGACCGGGAGGGAATCCCATAGAAATCCTGTTATTTTATAAACGAGAGGTTTCTGTTCTGAACATTCAGGAAGGTTTCAGGAAGGCCGTTGAGCATTATAATCTTTTTTCCAGCCGCCTGATCATGATGGATCACGACCAGTTTGCATTACAGTACTGTTCCGATGGCGCGGTCATTAACCTTTTGCCGGCGGTGAACGAAACGCATGACAGCATTGACATTGAGCTTGTCAGAAAAATGATGACGCACGTCAAAACCTTACCCGGAGAGCCGCTTTTTGCTTTAACGGTTGTTCCTGTCAGGGATGGATATCTAGGCGGCTTCAGTTTTTCGCACGCCATAGGCGATGGGGTATCGTTGATCCTTTTTCTGTTTTCACTGGGGTTAATCATGGCCGGCGATCATTTTCCTCAGCCATCGAGTCAGAGGCTTTTTACGGGCAGGCCGCTCAGTGTTGAGCAAATAGATAAATCGTTTATTCCGCCACTGCACGCCTTGAATAAGCAAATTCAGGATAGAGTCAGGCAGGCAAATGTGCAAACATACACAACGAGGGAATATTTTTCCGAAGAACAGCTTAAGGCCATCAAGCATCAGGCAAAATCGGCAGGCGAGAACCATGACATTTCTAATAATCAAATTATGACATCGCTTTTGTTGAAAAAGTATCATCATGATCTGCTGCCCGATACGGACAGGATTAGATTAAGAAGCCCGGTTAATTTCAGAGATATCCATCCGGATATTGACCCGTGCTATATCGGCAATGCGTTGTTTGTGAGCTTCACCGAATTTGAGAAAGATGAAATAGACCGCATGCCGGTGTATGAGATTGCTTGTCGATTTAAGAAATCGATTATGCAGATGAGAAATGAAAATTTCGTAAAAAAAATATCATACCTGTCGGAATACGGCATCGAATTTCAGCATGAGGCCTTGGAAAAGTATCTGCCTCATAATTCGGATATCGACATCGTTTCAACCAATTTAACGCATATCAACGACCTGGAATCCCTCGGTTTGGGCTCGACCATGGGGAGTATTCTGTACATCGGTTTGCCGCTTCAGCCGTGTTTTACAATGTTAAAAGAAAAAAGCGGTAGCATATTTGCTCAGATTACAGGCAGATATCCCTTCACGTGAAAAGGCCTATTGAAGATTTTTCCAAAAGGGGTATTGAAAGAAACGGCAATCCGGTATAACATCATTAAAAGGCTGGAGAAGATCAGATGATCGCCGGTTTGCTTTGGGCAGCCGGAGGAAAGTCCGAGCTCCGCAGGGCAGGATGGTCGTTAACGGCGACCGGGGGCGACCCCAGGGAAAGTGCCACAGAAAAGATACCGCCCGGGCGAAAGCCCTGGTAAGGGTGAAAAGGCGAGGCAAGAGCTCACCGCTTTTCCGGCGACGGAAAAGGCAGGGTAAACCCCATCCGGAGCAAGACCAAATAGGAGAACGTTTAAGGGCGGCCCGCCTGATGTTCTCGGGTAGTGTCGCTAGAGGCGTCAGGCAACTGACGTCCCAGATGAATGATCATCGCCGTGTTGAGGGTAACCGATACACGAAACAGAACTCGGCTTATGATCTTCTCCCCGCCTTTTTGCCGTAACGATTTTTCGAAAGGCGATTATAAGTTTTTCCCTTTTTTGACCGCATCCTTGTAAAGCGTCCAGACACATAATCCGATAGCGAGAATAAAGGAACAAAGCATGAAATTTGGTGTCGTTCCCAGGATTTCGTCGATGATGTATCCGACATAGAGAAACAGGAAGGAAGAAAGTACCATGGCAAAGCCCCAGGCCGACAGCATCAAAATGCCGCTGAATTTACTAATCGGTTCTCGATCTTTCTTGGGTTTCTTTCCTATCAGGTATCCCTTCATGCTTCTCCATCCACATGATGATCTTCATTGATAAGATGGCCGGAATGATACAGACGCGGGTTAATCCACCTGAATCACTGCGATAAGGCTTTTTATCAGATCGATTCCGGTGTCTGTAAAGATGGCCACCAAGGCAAAAACAAGAATAAATATCATGATCAGTTCGCTTGTACTGATTTGCCGGTATTTTTTTTTCAGAATGAAAAGCACAAAGCCGCTGATAATCAAAACCAGGATATGGATAAAAGGAAAACTTCTCATGTTGATATCCTCATTTGGCGTGACGTTAATTTAATAAAATGCAGATCCTTGTCCATGAATCGGTTACGTTGTTGGCATTATATATGATGTCCGGTAAAGTTCACATGTTTTTTTACGATTTCGCGATAAAAAAAGGCCGAATCGAAATTCGGCCTTTTGGTTAATGATTGCACAAGTTGATTTTAATTATTTCTCATCGTCATCATCGTCATACGATAAAGGACCTTCCGAGCCTTTCGGAACCTCCGCCTGTAAGGAGCGGGTAATTCCGCGAACCAGGAGAAGCATGATGAAGAACAGAATAATCATGGAAGCGATCAGGATGAAGATGACCGTTGCCGTCCAGGCTTTGGCTTCTTTTTCAATTTCTTTGGCGACCTTGGCAGCTTCCTGGTTATACTTTTCAACATCCAGCCCCAGTCCGACCCATCCGAATCCGGCCGGTTCGGGCAGATTGGATGCGTAGAATTTGATAGGTGCATAAGCGACAAACTTCGTCAGTCCGCCGTATTTGTACATCAGAATTCCCGATTTCCCTACAATAGCTTCCTTGGCGATATTGAAGATGTTGTGATCCATAAACCCAAGCTGGAACATGTTCAACGCTTCCGCACCCTTCTTGGCCAGTTCTTTGGCATTATCAGCCGAAAGCGTCGGGACCGTTGTGCCCTGTTGGGTGAGTCCGACAATGTGATAATCCGCCGGATGAGAAATGACGAATCCGCGATTATCGACCATATACGCATAATTACCCGTTGCCGCGTCTGTTTCGAATACCTTTTCGGCCTGTGTGGGAACAAGCTGATCCGTAAATTCGGCCAGATGACGATAATCCAATGCCAGTGTAATAACGCCGGCAAACCCGTCTTTACTGAATATCGGTGTTGCAAAACGGACGTATCCTTCAAACCGTTTTCCCTTTTCAAACGCTGCCTTGTCGACATAATAGCCGGTTGCGGGGGAAACATAAATTTCACCTTTATTCAGATTTTTTGCCTTGGCAAAATAATCTTCCGTTTTATATACCGTATTGGCAGGATTGCTTACATTAACACGTTTGTCTGCGGGCACCGCCTGACCGTCAACGATTTTGATCTGTTCGTTGCCGTTTTTGTCAATCAGAGTCATTTCGCTGTAGAGCGGGATCAATATCTGCTGAACTTTGCCGTCGCGTTTGACCCACACCGGTTTTTTGTTTTCAGAAACAAACTGTTTGAATACAGCTTCTGTCGAGGGAAGAATCGTTGCAACTTGTAAATCTTTTTTCGTATCCATCAGGAATTTGGCAATTTCATTTGCCGTGTTGACGGCTCTTGCTTTTATATCCTCCTGGGATTTCTGATCGAGAACGTTTACCGTCTTCTCTTTTACGGTAACCCCCAGTTTAAACATGCCGTTAGCGATTAAAAACGCCATTAGTGATAAGGGGATTACGATAAGCAGGAAGAACACGCCTCCTATATTGAAAAACCGTTTTTCTTTTTTAGTTTCTGACATTACTATTTCCCCCTAACCTTTGTTATTTTGTAGTTAATTGTTTTATATTAACCCAAAAAATAACGCATGTAAGGGTTAGCATAGAGAAGAATCAGAGAAATAACCAAAGCGTAAATGGCGATGGATTCAGCCATGGCCATACCGACGAGCATAACCATCATGATCTTGCCCTGAACACCGGGGTTTCTTCCTACTGCCTGACATGCGCCGTTTGCAGCGTTACCGATACCTGCGCCTGCGCCGATTGCGCCCAGTCCCATTGCCAGACCGGCTCCAATCATTGCGCCCACAGCAAAATACACTTTAATGTAAGATTCTCCACCTGCCGGAATAGCTTCTGCCGCAAATACGAATGGACTTGCTACCAGCAGAACCACCATGCATGTAAATGCTGTTAAAATTACTTTACCCAATTTGTGTGACATTGTTTGTCTCCTTTCATAATAAAATGTTTATTATTACTTCTTTTTTCCATAACATAAATTAACATTCGATGGAAAGCGAAATAATTTTACCTCTTGCTGCGGCAAGATTACTGCATGAGTTGTGCCATATCTTTGATATGAAAATATTTTTCAAAGATGAAAAAGGAGGTCACAAGGAAGAGGCATATCTAATGTATTGAGATTATTTCATTTGACGCGCTTAACCGACATAAAAAAGATATCCGAAAAATATATCCAAAATGTTTTTTGATCATTTTAAAAGCATTCCTTTGCCGCGACGTTTAATGTTTTGTTAAATACGGCTATAAAAAAACATTCAAGTGGCTTTCGGCAGAATACTTCCGTATGCGGGGGTTGTTTTTTTCTCTTGCTGCTAGTGGTCACAGCGCACTGATGAATAAGGAAACGTTCTTTCTTATATTTTTATTGAAATTTTCGTCCAAGGCCGTTACTATCGTCAAAATAAAATTAAGAGACGCGTTATAAAGGATGATTATGCAGGAGCTTTTAACGGCAATAACTTACCCTATCGTATGGCTTATCTGTTCGTATGTTTTAAGAATTGAAAGCGGCTTGGCCAAACTTCTTATTTCATTAACGGCGGCAATTCTGGTTTATGTCCTGATCGGAATAAAGCTTTCTCATAAAGAAAACAAAGAGGATTAAAAAGATTAGGTGACTTTATTCAGCAAATTTAAAATCCTTCTTTATAAAGCTGCACAATTACGCATATTGTTTGCCAGTGTTACCGTCGTGATTCTTTTTCTGCTTCTGGCTCTGACGGTAAACAATTCCCGCGAAAAAGACATTGTCAATATTTTCAGCCGGCAGCAGCTTGTCAATGTTCAAAACACCTCCAAGAGAATGATGGATGTTTTTTCCCAGATCGGTAAAAATATTGATTTATTCTCCCGCCTCCATCCCGATTTGACAATTGATGAAAAGGAACTGGATAGTTATTATAAAATGTTGTCTTCCGGGTGGGAAGACACTTTTGATGCGATTGTCATGTTTGATGCCGGCGGAAACATCAAAAACGTTTATCCGAAAAACGTTGTGCCGTCGATCAATGTATCCGAGCATTTTAATGTGCTCAGTAAACAGCAAAAGCGTTATCTGGGCCTGGCTCTGCCGGATGCTTCCGGGACGCTCGGTTCAAAGCAGAAACACGACAGATATCTGGTTTTGGGGTATCCCCTCCGGAAGCCAAATGGCGAATTCAGCGGGGCGTTGCTGATTTCTTTTTCTCTTTCCGCAGTTTTACATAAATACCGGCAACGACCCGCCGACGATGAACTGGGAGAATTGTGGCTGATCGATGAACAGCAAAAAATACTGGTTCATCCCCGTTGGACTTTTGTCGGAAACGATATAAAAAAGTTTCTTGAAAAATCGGACGAACAGACATCGATGTTTTCATCCGAGAACGGCGATAACTTTGAAGCGGTTGTCCTCCAGGGTGATAAAATAAAACAACGGAGCATCATCTCCTATTATCCCGTTAAGGCCGGCGATAAGAAATGGACGATGCTGGTTGTTGCTCCCTACAGCAAAGTCATCTCCCCGTTGAGAAAAACTTTTTTCTACACCCTTTTCAGCTCCCTGCTGCTCATCATCATCGTGATAGCGACCAGCATGTCTTTTGCCTATAAGGAAGGAAAAAGACTGCGCCACCGGGAAGAAAGAAAACGGCTCAAGGAGCGAAGAGACTGGCAGGAAAAACTGCTTCGGGAAAAAAAGACGATTGAGGGCATCATCGAAGGATCGCCCATTCCCAGCTTTGTCATCAATAATGAGCACAAAGTCATCTTGTGGAATCGTGCCTGTTCCGAACTGACAGGCCATTCCGCCGATGAAATGCTGGGAACCGGAAATCACTTCAAGCCCTTTTATTCCGTGACACGTCCCATGATTGCCGATTTGATCGTCGACAGCGATATGGACGGGCTCAGCAAACATTACGGAACAAAAAACGTCAAAAAATCCGAAAAGGTTGTAGGCGCCTACGAGGCGACGGATTATTATGCCAATCTCGGCGGGCAAAGCCGTTACCTGTATTTTCTGGCGGCCCCCATCTACGATGAAGAAGGCAAAATCATTGCAGCGGTTGAAACATTGCAGGATGTGTCGCGTGAAAGAGAGATGACGAAGAGCCTCAGCGAATATGCCGAAACGCTGCAGAACGAATTGATTGAGAATATTGAACTGCAGCGACAGATTCAGGATCTGAATAATTATCTGCAAACCATCATTACCAGTCTGCCTGACAGAATCTATGAAATCGATGAAAAAGGCATCATCAATTTTATGAGCCGGGGCCTGAGAAAAAAGACAGGCACATCGGGTGAATTCAAAAACAAATATTTTTTGGACTTTGTTGCTTCCGGTTATGAAGATATGGTTTTGTCCAAATGGGAAGAGGCCAAAAAAGGCATTTATAAACCGTATGAAATCGAAGCGATCGGGAAAGACGGCCGTAAACATAATCTTCTGATTACGACGTCGCCGGTCATCGGCACCGATCATTACATCATTGTTCAGCGCGACATAACCGAATTCAAGGATCTGGAAAGAAAACTTTACGACAGCCAGAAGCTCGCAGCCCTGGGACAACTTTCCGCCGGCATCGCGCACGAAATACGCAACCCTCTTTCCTCCATTAAAATGAGTTTGCAGATCCTGACGAAACGAATGAAACCGGACGGAAATGATTTGAAGCGATTCAGGATTGCGGAAAAGGAAGTGGAGCATCTGGAGACGCTGGTCAATGATATCCTGGCCTTTGCCAAACCGGTGGACCCCCGAAAAACGTCCGTGGATTTGTCCAAGGTTCTGGAACAGGCCATTGCGTTATCCGAAAAGGGTATTACCGATAAAAAAATTGAAATCGTCACGCAGTTCGGGAAAGTTTCTCCGGTGACTGTCGATGCGGCGATGATGACGGATGCTTTCATCAACGTGATTCGCAATGCCGTGGAAGCGTTGCCGGAAAACGGCAAAATCGTTGTATCGTTAAAGTATGCCGATGAAACGCGCCATTCGGCGGCTGTGGAGATCATGGATAACGGCAGCGGTATTGATGAAACCGATATGCCGCACATCTTCAATCCTTTCTTTACCCGAAAAAATTATGGTACCGGTTTGGGGCTTTCTCTGGTAAAGAAAATAATTGATATTCATCGCGGGACGATTGATATTTCAAGCAGAAAAAATGAAGGAACAAAGGTGCTGATCGTTTTACCCTTAAGGCTGGATCAGGCTTTTTCTCCTGCGGCCAATAACGAATAAGGTGACTGTATTATGCCGAGTATTCTTGTCATTGACGACGATGCTTCCATTGCCGAGACCCTGGATCTCTATCTGACGGAGGAAGGATATAACGTCCGCACGGCGTTGACGGGGACGGAAGGTCTGAATCAATATGTTCAGGAACCTTCCGATGTGGTTATCCTGGATATCCGCCTGCCGGATATTGACGGATTCACCGTTCTGGAAGACCTTAAGGAAGAGAATGAAAATGTAAAGGTCATTATGATTACCGCTTTTCACGACATGGAGACAACCATCCAGGCGATGAAAAGCGGCGCTTTCGATTATATTCATAAACCTGTCAACGTCGACGAACTGGATCTGGCGATTAAAAAAGCCCTGAAATCCCTGGAAATGGAAAAGAAGATAGACGGGCTTCTGATGGAACCATCCCGCAGCTTTCGTGTGGGCGATATCATCGGCACCGGCAACGAGATGCGGGAAATATTTAAAATCATCGGCACGGTTTCCCAGAGCCGCACCACCGTACTGATTCAGGGGGAAAGCGGGACCGGAAAAGAATTAATCGCCAAAGTCGTTCATAACAATACGTCGCCCGACGAACCTTTTATTGCCGTGAACTGTTCCGCTATTGTTGAAACGCTTCTGGAATCGGAATTGTTCGGTCATGAAAAAGGATCGTTTACCGGCGCCGTGGCCCGCAAATTGGGCAAATTCGAACTCGCCCGTTTTGGTTCGGTCTTTCTCGATGAGATCAGCGAGATGTCCGTGAACCTGCAGGCGAAACTTTTGCGTGTTCTGCAGGAAATGGAATTTGACAGAGTCGGGGGAAAGGAAAAAGTCAAGGTCAACGCGCGGATTATGGCCGCGACCAACAAGGATTTGAAGGCGCTGGTTAAGGAAGGCAAATTCCGCGATGATTTGTATTACCGGTTGAACATCGTTTCCATCACGCTGCCGCCGCTGCGCGCCCGCCGTCAGGATATTCCGCCCCTGATCGATTACCTGCTGACCAAAATTAATCTGGATCTTCACAAGAAAATCATCGGTGTTTCCGATGAAGTGATGGAAATATTTATGCAATACACCTGGCCGGGGAATGTCCGTGAACTGGAAAATCTGCTTGTCCGCGCCTGCGTTGTCGCCAAGGGCCAGGTGCTGGGAGTCAACGATTTCCCGGAATTGGGCAAGGAAGAAGCTGCCGGGCCGGCCGGTGACCGTGACGCGAATTTGTTTCAAGCGTCCGAGCCGGGCAAGTTGCTTACACTCGACGAAGTGGAAGAACGCTATATTCGCAAAGTTATCAAAGAGACGGATAAGAATAAAGGTGAGATTTGCGAAATCCTGGGGGTCTCCCGTCCGACGCTGGAACGGAAACTGGAAAAATACGGCATCACTTTTGAACGGGAATGATGGGCTGTTGAAAAATGCATACCTCCTAAAGGGCGCGGTGGTCTGCTTTATTGCGCTGTACTCATATCGTAGCGACATGCGACAAAAGCAGGACTTAATCCGCGATACCTGAGCATTAGCATCCCGGCGCTTTTAAACAGCCCATAAAACTCATCGGTCGCCTCCGGATTTCCTTTCTGAACGAAGTAGAGATAAAACCCGTATGATCGATCTCCCGAGATTTAACTGTGTTTGATAATAAATAATGAACGTGCGGTGTCGTAAGTATTTAGGATACAGAGTCTTGACCTGTACCTATTGATGAAATGAGATGACAAATAACGGGAAGGGTACTGAGACTTTTATGATCAGCGTTATCATTCCCACCTTCAACCGGGGGTACACCCTTGCTCAGGTTCTGGATTCGTATTACCGGCAGCAGTTTGTTGCAGAGCTGATCATTGTTGATGACGGAGGCTCGGACAAAACGGCTGTCGTGGTTGATGAATTCGTCCGGAAATATCCTCGAATAAAAACAATGTATCTGAAAAATGAAAAAAGGCAGGGCGCTCCCTATTCACGCCGGCGGGGACTTCTGGCAGCTGACGGCGAGTTTGTTCTTTTCGGTGATGACGACGATTTTCTGGAAGAAAATTACACGACAGTTTGTCTTAATAAACTGAAAAGTCTGTCGGCGGATATTGTTTCGGGACGCCATTTTTTCCGCACTCCGGGCGAGACTGTGGCTGAAGCGATTGCCCGTTTCGGACAGGGGAGTATTGACGTGCCGCCTTTTGATTTCCGCCTTTTTTATATCAATACCGATGCGAAGTTTAAAAGCGATGTAGAACTTCCTTTTACCCACGCCATTTATCTGGTCAGAAGAGAGCTTTTATTATCGTACGAGATGGATACTTTTTACAGCCGGGGCAACGGATTCCGTGAGGAAAACGACATTCAGGCGAAAATACACATAAACGGCGGAAAGATTATTATAACCAATGATACGCACAGTGTGCATATGCACTCTTCGGAAGTTCAAACCGGTGGGCAACGCGTCGGAGCTCTTGCTAAACTTTTCTGGTCGTTGTATTACACAGCATATTTTTTTAAGAAATATTACAAGCCGATTATGGAACGACAGGGGGAAAATGGATGTTATTTAAAGGGAATCGTTATATATTACGCTTTAACGCTGTTGACCTTTCCTTTTTTAGTCTTGAAAGAAAAGAGAATCTTAAGGTCAATGAGAAAATAGAACGCATAGATTAAGACAAGGTATTGCGTCAGATAATTATGAAAATCACCAGTGCTCAATTTATAAAAAGTGCCGTGTGGCCGCCGCAGTATCCTCCGGCAATCATGCCGGAGATCGCATTTGTCGGCCGTTCCAATGTCGGTAAATCGTCGCTGATGAACACGCTCGTCGGCCGCAAAAATCTGGCGAAAACCAGTAACACGCCGGGACGGACGCAGTTAATCAATTTTTTTACCGTCAACGAAACAATATCTTTTGTGGATTTGCCCGGCTACGGTTTTGCCAAAGTTCCCCGGTCCGTCAAAAAAGACTGGGGGGATATGATGGAGGCCTATCTTCGGGAGAGGCAATCTCTTTGTCTCGTGATTTTCATTCTGGATATCCGGCGGGATCCCAATGCCGATGATTTATCGTTGCGCGACTGGCTGGATCATTACCGCATTCCTTATTTATATATTCTCACCAAGTCCGACAAATTATCCAACAACCAGGCGATAGCGCGCAAACGCGCGATAGAAAAAATGTTGCGGATATCAAGTGAAAAAAAGACAATTTTGTTTTCGGCAAAGACACAAAAAGGGAAAGTTGAGATCCTCGAATTTCTGGAAAATCATTTAAGGGCTCTTGACAAACATTCATGACCAAGAAATACTATTTATTTTTGAATGCCGGTCAGTGAACGCCGGTCATTTTTTTAGTCTTTTTATATCAATGAGTTAGCATAAAAAATCAAATAAATTCAGCTTGTGCTCTTGACAGTGTATTGAATTTGTGTTAGCGAAAAAACGCCTAGCGGCGCGGCATTAAAAAAGTTTTTTAAGTTCTTTAATACAGAATAAATGAGGTGTAATCAGGTGTTGAAAGATAACGAAAAAGTTGGTGCTGTAATGGTAGTGGGTTCGGGAATCGCCGGCATTCAGGCGTCTCTCGATTTGGCCAATTCCGGAATGAAAGTCTATCTCGTCGAAAACGGAATCAGCATCGGCGGTGTCATGGC
>Ga0116173_1003010_pt1 | contig 12817 bp, 12 predicted proteins | sample AD_UKC085_MetaG_FD_89800 | JGI IMG/M metagenome (GOLD analysis project Ga0116173, IMG submission 89800) | Active sludge microbial communities of municipal wastewater-treating anaerobic digesters from USA - AD_UKC085_MetaG | ecosystem: Engineered > Bioreactor > Anaerobic > Digestate | place: USA...
CACCCCCGAAGACTGCCAGCGCCGCATCGCGCGCATTGTCACGCTGGAGCCGCCCGTGCTGGTGCTGGCCGATGGCCAGGTTGCGCCGGATGCGCTGCTGTCCATGTGCGAGCGGGCGCAGATCCCGATGTTCGCCACACACGAGTCGTCGGCGTTCGTCATTGATGTGCTGCGCGCCTACTTGTCCAAGCATTTCGCCGACCGCACCACGATGCACGGCGTGTTCATGGATATTTTGGGCCTGGGAGTGATGATCACGGGGGAATCCGGCCTGGGCAAGAGCGAGCTGGGGCTCGAGTTGATCTCGCGCGGCAATGGCCTGGTGGCCGACGATGCCGTGGACCTGTTTCGCATCAACCAGACCACCATCGAAGGCAAATGCCCCGAACTGCTGCAGAACCTGCTGGAGGTGCGCGGCATCGGCCTCTTGGATATCCGCGCCATCTTCGGCGAGACCGCCGTGCGCCGCAAGATGCGCCTCAAGCTCATCGTGCACCTGGTGCGCAAGGAGACGCTCGAGCGTGAATACGAGCGTCTGCCCTATGAGCCACTGACCCAGGACGTACTCGGTGTGCCGGTGCTCAAGGTGGTGATCCAGGTGGTGGCCGGGCGCAATATTGCTGTGCTGGTGGAGGCGGCCGTGCGCAATACCATCTTGCAGTTGCGCGGCATCGACACCTACCAGGAATTTGTCGAGCGGCACCGCCGCGCCATGGAGCGCGACACCGGCGGCTGAAGCTGCTAACGGGTGTGCGTGCTGCCGGGTTTGGGCCTCTGCCCAGTTTTATGAGGCTGGCGCTCCCAAAGTCCGCCCAGCGCAGCGACTCCGGGGCTCAGCTCTTTTTTGCGCAGTTGGCACATTGGCCATACAAGGCCAGCGTATGGTCTTGCACCGCCCAGCCCTTGGCTTTGGCAATGATCTGCTGGCGTTTTTCAATCTCGGGATCGTAGAACTCTTCCACTTTGCCGCAGGAAGTACACACGAAGTGGTCGTGGTGCTGGCCTTCGTCGAGTTCGTAGATCGCCTTGCCGCTTTCGAAATTGCTGCGGATCAGGATGCCTGCTTGCTCAAACTGCGTGAGCACGCGATACACCGTGGCCAGGCCGATGTCCGAGCGCTCCTGGAGCAAGACGCGAAAGACGTCCTCGGCCGTCATGTGGCGTTGCGCGCCTTTCTGGAAAATCTCCAGAATCTTCAGGCGCGGCAGGGTGGCCTTCAGGCCTGTGCTTTTGAGTTCGTCGATATTCGTCATGACCCTGTCTTTCGTGCGTCGGCGGGCTCGGGCCAAGCCTTCAGGACCAGCCGCTACAATGGATCGATCATAGCCTTACGACCTTTCTCCATGCCCGTCCAAGCCCATCGCAGCGCCCGTCTGGGCGTGACCTTGTTCATCGGCGCCTGCCTGACGGCCGTGGCGGGCTGCAGCAGCCTGGACAGTGCCAGCAATCGCCTGGCCAGCGCCGTGACACCTTACCGGGCCAACGTGGTGCAGGGCAATTTCGTCTCGCGCGAACAGGTCGAGGCGCTCCAGCCGGGCATGAGCCGGCAGCAGGTGCGTGACATTCTCGGAACGCCCCTGGTGACCAGCCTGTTCCATGCTGAGCGCTGGGAATATGTGTTCACTATCCAACGCCCCGGCCAGGAGATCGAGACGCGCAAGCTCACCGTGTTCTTCCGGGGCGATCAGTTGCAGCGTTTCGACGGCGACACCATGCCCTCTGAAACCGAGTTCGTGGCCTCTCTGGGATCGCGTTCCACCAAGGGCAAGGTGCCCGTGCTGGAGGCCAGCGACGCCCAACTGGCCCGTTTTCCGGCGCCCGAGCGTGCAGCGAAGGCGCCAGTGGCGCCGCCGACCCAACCGGTTTCCACTTCTTACCCCCCGCTCGAAGTGCCTGTGCGCTGAGGGCTGCGGCCTGGGGTGCCGGCATCTGGTCGGGCCCGCCGCATTCATTGATACAGGAACGACATGACAGGCCACTCTTTGCCCACCCCCACCCACTCCAAGACTCTGCGTGTCGCGGTGGCTGGTGCCTCTGGCCGCATGGGCCGCATGCTGATCGAAGCCCTGCGTGCCAGCGACGACATGGTGCTGGCCGGCGCCCTGGATGTGGCGGCCAGTCCCGCCCTCGGCTCGGATGCCACGGCTTTTCTGGGCCATGCCAGCGGGGTCGCCATCACGGCGGACCTGCGTGCGGGCCTGAAAAACGCCGATGTGCTGATCGACTTCACCCGCCCCGAAGGCACGCTGGCCCATCTGGCCTTGTGCAGTGAGTTGGGTGTGAAGGCCGTTATCGGCACCACAGGCTTCACGGATGTGCAAAAGGCCGAGATTGCCGCCTATGCCCAGCGCACGGCCATTATGATGGCGCCCAACATGAGCGTGGGTGTCAACGTCACCTTCAAGCTGCTGCAGATGGCGGCCAAGGCCATGGCCACCGGCTACGACATCGAAATCATCGAGGCCCACCACCGCCATAAGGTTGATGCACCTTCGGGCACGGCCCTCAAGATGGGGGAGGTGATTGCCGATGCGTTGGGGCGTGACCTCAAGGAATGCGCCGTCTATGCGCGCGAAGGTGTGACCGGTGAGCGCGATCCGTCGAGCATCGGTTTTGCCACCATCCGCGGCGGCGATATCGTGGGCGACCACACCGTGCTGTTCGCGGGCATTGGCGAGCGCATCGAAATCACCCACAAATCGTCCAGCCGCGCCACCTATGCCCAGGGCAGCCTGCGCGCCGTACGCTTTCTCGCCGGCCGCCAGACGGGCCTGTTCGACATGTTCGACGTACTGGGCCTGAACTAGCCCCACAGCGAGCCGGCATGGACGCATTTCACTGGTGGCGCCAAGGGGATGCCGTGACGCAGGGCACGGCCCTGCTGTTGCTCGCCATGTCGGTGACCAGCTGGGTGGTGATCTTCTGGAAGCTGCGCCTCATGCACCGGGCCACGGCCGACGTGGCGCGGTGCACGGCGGCATTCTGGCAGGCGCCCTCGCTGGACGTCGCGGCACAGCGCTTGCAGTCTTTTGACCGGGAAGCGCTGGTTCTGCCTTTGGTGATTGCTGCAAATTCAATAGCAAGTCAGGCGGGTGCCGGTGCTCCGGTGACGCTGGCCACCACCGGCAGCCTGTCACAACAGCTCACCCGTGTGCTGCGCGATGCCCTGCATGGCGCCCTCGGCCGGTTGCAGTGGGGGCAGGTGCTGCTGGCCACCGTGGGCTCCACGGCCCCGTTCGTCGGGTTGCTGGGCACGGTCTGGGGTATCTACCATGCCCTCACCGCCATGGCAGGCGCCGGACAGATCACTATCGACCGCGTGGCCGGCCCCGTGGGTGAAGCGCTGGTGATGACGGCCGCGGGCCTGGCGGTCGCCATTCCGGCGGTGCTGGCCTACAACGGGTTTGGGCGTTTCATTGGCCGCATCGAGGCCGACCTCGAAGGTTTTGCGCGCGACCTGCGCGAGTTGCTGGCGCAGCACCCGGAGTCCTGACACATGGCATTCGGCCGGCTTGAGCGCACCCCCGGGCCCCAGCCCATGAGCGACATCAACATGACCCCGCTGGTCGATGTGATGCTGGTGCTGGTGGTCATCTTTATCCTCACGGCGCCCTTGTTGGCCAGTTCCATCCGGCTCGACCTGCCGCGCGCAGAAGGTGCCACACCCGGCGCCGCACCCCAGTTCGTGACGCTGGTGCTGGATCGCACCGGCCAGGCCTATCTGGATGACCAGCCCGTGTCGCAGCCTGCACTGGCCGAGCGGCTCCAGCGCATCGGTGCGGTGCGCCCCGACACGGAAGTGCAGTTGCGTGCCGATGCGGCCGTGCCCTATGGTCGCGTGGCCGAAGTCATGGGCGCCGCCCACAGCGCCGGGCTCCAGCGCATCGGGTTCGTTGCCGAACCGCCGGTTGCGGCGCCCTGAGCCCCTGGCGGCAAGGCCAGACCCCGCACCGGGTGTGGCGTACCGTCAGGCGCCACCCCCGCGACCGCCTAAAATCGGTCAAAGCAGCAGCCCAGCGGCTGCACCCCTCTCACCCAGCAGAGCCCCCATGCAAGAAAAATATTCCCACCAAGACGTCGAGCGCGCCGCGCATGACCACTGGACCGCTCGCGATGCCTACCGCGTGACGGAAGACGCGAACAAGAAGAAGTTCTACGCCTGCTCGATGCTGCCCTACCCCAGCGGCAAGCTGCACATGGGCCATGTGCGCAACTACACCATCAACGACATGCTCACGCGCTACCTGCGCATGAACGGCCACAACGTCCTCATGCCCATGGGCTGGGACGCCTTCGGCCTGCCGGCCGAGAACGCGGCGCTCAAGAATGGTGTGCCACCTGCCCAATGGACGTACGAGAACATCGCGTACATGAAAAAGCAGATGCAGGCCATGGGCCTGGCCATCGACTGGTCGCGCGAAGTGGCCACCTGCGACCCCACCTATTACAAGTGGAACCAGTGGCTGTTTTTGAAGATGCTGGAAAAGGGCATTGCCTACCGCAAGACCCAGGTAGTGAACTGGGACCCGGTGGACCAGACCGTGCTGGCCAACGAGCAGGTGATCGATGGCAAAGGCTGGCGCACCGGCGCCGTGGTGGAAAAGCGCGAGATTCCGGGTTATTACCTCAAGATCACCGACTACGCCGAAGAGTTGCTGGGCTTTGTGACCGGCGACAAGCTGCCCGGCTGGCCCGAGCGTGTGAAGCTGATGCAGGAGAACTGGATTGGCAAGAGCGAAGGCGTGCGCTTTGCCTTCACGCACGACATCGCGGGCGACGACGGCGCGCTGATTGGCGACGGCAAGATGTATGTGTTCACCACGCGCGCCGACACCATTATGGGTGTGACCTTCTGCGCCGTGGCGCCCGAGCATCCGCTGGCGGCCCATGCCGCCAAGACCAACCCTGCCCTCAAAGCGTTCATCGAAGAGTGCAAGAGCGGTGGCACCACCGAAGCCGAGCTGGCTACGCAAGAGAAGAAGGGCGTGCCCACGGGGCTGTTCGTCACGCATCCGCTCACGGACCTGCCGGTGCAGGTGTGGGTCGGCAACTACGTGCTGATGGGCTACGGTGACGGCGCCGTGATGGGCGTGCCCGCGCACGACGAGCGCGACTTTGCGTTCGCGCTCAAGTACGGCATCGAGATCAAGCAGGTGGTGCTGGTCGATGGCGAGCATTTCGACTACCACCAGTGGCACGAATGGTACGGCGACAAACAGCGCAGCGTCACCATCAACTCCGACAGCTTCAGCGGTCTGTCCTTCAAAGACGCCGTGGCGGCTGTGGCCCACGCCTTGCAGCAAAAAGGCCTGGGCGAGCTCAAGACCACCTGGCGCCTGCGCGACTGGGGCGTGAGCCGCCAGCGCTACTGGGGCACGCCGATCCCCATCATCCATTGCGACGAGCACGGCGCCGTGCCCGTGCCCGAAAAAGACCTGCCGGTGGTGCTGCCCACCGACTGCGTGCCCGATGGCTCGGGCAATCCGCTGCACAAGCACGAAGGCTTCCACGCCGGCGTGACCTGCCCCGTGTGCGGCAAGCCCGCGCGCCGCGAGACGGACACCATGGACACCTTCGTGGACAGCTCGTGGTACTTCATGCGCTATTGCGATCCGAAGAACGCGGATGCCATGGTTGCTGGCGGTGCCGATTACTGGATGCCGATGGACCAGTACATCGGCGGCATTGAGCACGCCATCCTGCACTTGCTGTATGCGCGCTTCTGGACCAAGGTGATGCGCGATCTGGGCCTGGTGAAAGTGGACGAACCCTTCACCAAGCTGCTCACCCAGGGCATGGTGCTCAACCACATCTACAGCCGCCGCACCGACAAGGGCGGCAAGGAATACTTCTGGCCGCACGACGTGGAGCATGTGCTCGACGACGCGGGCAAGGTGGTGGGGGCGAAGCTGATCAACGCCGTGGGTGATTTGCCCGTGGGCACACCGATCGACTACGAAGGCGTGGGCACCATGTCCAAGTCCAAGAACAACGGCGTCGATCCGCAAGACCTGATCGAAAAGTACGGCGCCGACACCGCCCGCCTGTACACCATGTTCACCGCCCCGCCCGAGGCCACGTTGGAGTGGAACGACGCCGCCGTGGAAGGCAGCTACCGCTTCCTGCGCCGCGTCTGGAACTTTGGCGTCAAGCTGTCTGCTATGGATATGCAAGCTGCAACCGCAAGCGTGGCAAGCGCTAGCAGCCTGAAAGATGTGGAATTTGGCAAAGAGGCCAAGGCCCTGCGCCTGGAGATCCACACCGTGCTCAAGCAGGTGGATTACGACTACCAGCGCATGCAGTACAACACCGTGGTGTCGGGCGCGATGAAAATGATCAACGCACTCGAAGACTACAAAGCCCTGGACTGTGCAGGCGCCCAGGTCGCACTCATCGAAGGCTTCGGCATCCTGCTGCGCTGCCTGTACCCGGCCACGCCGCATGTGGCGCACAGCCTGTGGTCGCAGCTGGGCTACGCCGGGCAACTGGGCGATCTGCTCGATGCGCCCTGGCCGCAGGTCGATCCGGATGCGCTGGTGCAGGACGAGATCGAGCTCATGCTGCAGGTCAACGGCAAGCTGCGCGGCTCCATCCATGTGCCTGCCCAGGCCGACAAGGCCGCGATCGAGCGCATTGCGCTGGCCAGCGAAGCCTTTGTGGCCCAGGCTGCGGGCGCCGCGCCCAAGCGGGTGATCGTGGTGCCAGGCCGCCTGGTGAACGTGGTGGTGTGACCGTGATGAACAAGCGCGCGCTGCTCTGCCTCGCCCCGACGGCCTTGCTGGCGGCCTGTGGTTTCCGCCTGCGCGGGGTGCCTGAATTTTCCTTCGCAACGCTTTACGTGGCGGCGCCGCAAGGCTCGCCCCTGGCGCGGGAGCTGACGCGCACGCTGGAGGGGTCAGGCAGCACGCTGCGGGTGCTGCGCGATGCCGCTGCCCTGCCGACCGCCGAGGCCGTGGTGGATCTGCTGTCGGAGCAGCGCGAGCGCGTGGTGGTGGGCCTCAACGCCTCGGGTCAGGTGCGTGAACTGCAGCTGCGCCTGCGTGTGCGCTTCAAACTGCGCACGCCGGCCGGCGAGGAGCTGATTCCCGAGACCGAACTGCTGCAGCAGCGTGAGATCAGCTACAACGAAACCATCGCCCTGGCCAAGGAGGCCGAAGAGGCCCTGCTGTACCGCAACATGCAGACCGACATCGTGCAGCAGCTGCTGCGCCGGCTGGCGGTGGTCAAGCGCTGAGGCCGGCTGAAGGTGCGGCCTGTCTGCGGATGGGCCGTCCACCGCAACGGCAGTTGCGTCGCCTCGCCGAGCGCCAGCGCTGTCTTCGGCGTCCCGCTCCCCGTTTTCCGGCGCAAGGCCAAGCTTTCAAGCCGCCGGCGCCCGCATCAGCGTGCTCTTGCCGAACAGCGACTCGACCAGATCCACGGCCAGCACGGCCGTGCGGTTGCGCACATCGAGCGCGGGGTTGAGTTCCATGATGTCCAGCGAAGCCAGCTGCCCGCTGTCGGCAATCATTTCCATGCACAGTTGCGCTTCGCGGTAGGTGGGGCCGCCGGCCACCGTGGTGGCCACACCGGGTGCAATGTCGGGGTCGAGAAAATCCACATCGAAGCTCACGTGCAGGTGCGTGTCGGCGTCCAGCCCCGCCAGCGCCTGCTGCATGGTCTGGCGCATGCCCACTTCGTCGATGAAGCGCATGTCAAACACCTCCAGCCCCTGTGCGTGCACGAAGCGCTTTTCGCCTGCGTCCACGCTGCGGATGCCTACCAGGCGAATCTGGTCGACCCGCAATGCCGGCCCCCCGCCGGGCATGCAGGCCAGCCCGGTCAGTTGCGGCGGGCCAAAGCCGCACAGGCAGGCCAGCGGCATGCCATGCAGATTGCCGCTGGGCGTGAGCGCGTGGGTGTTGAAGTCGGCATGGGCATCGAGCCACAGCACACGCAGTTTCTTGCCGGCCTCGGCGCAGTGGCGGGCCACGGCGCTGATGCTGCCCAGGCCCAGGCTGTGGTCGCCGCCCAGCACCACGGGCAGGTGGCCCTGCTGCAGCGCGGCCGACACCGCGCCGAACACGCGCTGACTCCACTGCACCACCTCGGGCAGGTGGCGATAGCCCTGCACCGGCTGCAGCCAGGGGTTGGCGGGCCCACTCAGGTTGCCCAGATCGCGCACCTGCAGGCCCCGGCCTTCCAGTGCCTGCTGCAGCCCCGCAACGCGCAGGGCCTCGGGGCCCATGCAGGCGCCGCGTGCGCTGGCACCGATGTCGGTGGGGGCGCCAATCAATTGCAGACGGCGGAGCAAGGATGTCATGGTCGGGCAGCTGCTTTCATGAAGGGCTCGTAGGGCGTTTGTGTGCGGGCGTGCCGTGCAGGGCGAGAGATTGGGGATGTGCCGCTTGCTCCGCACCAGCACGCGGGACATCCAAGTCCAGTGCCTTTTCAATCCGGGTGGCGGCCTGCTGCAATTCCTGCACGATTTTCAGGAGCGCCGCTCCCTCGGTGACACCACGGGAGAGGAAAATCACATTTAAGCACCCCAGCAAGCGCCCATGCCTGTGCAAGGGGGCAGCCACCGCACCGAATTTGGGCTCTTCCGCCCATTCGCCCTGGTTGACGCCATAACCACGCTCGCGGGTCTTCTCGATCATGGTGCGAACGAAATGGCCATCCCGTGCCAGCTGTCCGTTGTGGTCCGGGCGTTCACGCAGCAGGTCGATCAGGGCTGTTTGTTCCGCTGCAGGGGCAAACGCCAGGTAGGTGCGCCCCGCCGCCGTGGTCAGCAACGGAAGCCGGCGCCCCGGCATGCCGGGATGGAAGGACAGCGGGCTGTACGAGCGGGTGGAAGCCCGGACCACCATTTCATCCCCCTCCAGCGACACCAGGGAGCAGGGCCAGACGATGGTCTTGGACAACGCCCGCATGTGGGGCCAGGCGATTTCCGTGATCGAGACATTGTCCCGAAATCCATAACTCAGGCGCTGCACCCGAAAGGTCAGCCGGTAAAGGTTGGTATGCGGCTCCCATTCCACATAACCGGCATCCCGCAGGGTTTCGAGCAGGCGTTTGACTGTGGTGCGGTGCAGTCCGGTGCTGCGGCTCAGTTCCATGATGGACGCTGCTGCCCCGGAGTGGTGGTTCAGCGCCGCCAGCAGATCCAGCCCCTTCACCAGGGATTGGCAATGCCGGTAACTGCCGGAGCTGGTCGGGTCCATGTGTGCCTGGGGTGAAGGAAGATGCGCCCATCTTACGGTGGACCCACCTCCCCCGGCCCCCTCAGAGGTCCAGCACCAGCCGGGTGCTCTTGGCGCCGGAGCAGCAGATCATCATCGTCTGGTTGGCATTTTGTTCGGCCTCGGACAGCAGTGCGTCGCGGTGATCGGCGGCGCCCGCCAGGATGCGGGTTTCGCAGCTCCCGCAGATGCCCTCGCGGCAGGAGGAGGGCACGGAGATACCGGCATCGAACACCACGTCCAGGATCGAGCGGCCCCGGGGTACTTGTAGGGTCAGGCCGCTGCGCGCCAGCTCGAGGATGAAACCGCCCTCCAGCGCTGCCTGGGATTTTGCCGTGAAGTATTCGACATGCGCCCTCTCGCGGCAGTGGCTGGTGGCCAGCTCGAACGCGTCCAGCATGCCGCGCGGGCCGCAGCAGTACAGGTGCGTGTCCTGGGGCGCGGCCGCGCCGAGCCCCGCCAGATCCATCGGCTGGCCGCCGGGCTCCTGGTCGAAGTAGAAAAATGCCCGGTTGCCGCTGGCCTGCGCCAGGGCCTGGGCCTCTGCGGCAAACGCGGCATGGGCCGGTGTGCGGGCTCCGTAGTGCAGTTCCCATGACCGGCCCAGGGCGTTGAGCCGCTGTGCCATCGACAGCATCGGGGTGATCCCTATCCCGCCTGCGATCAGGCAGTGGTGGCGCACGCTGTCACTTTCATCCAGGGGGAAGTTGTTGCGCGGCAGGCTGGCCAGCAGCACATCGTTTTCCTGCAGGTTTTCGTGCATGTACCGCGAGCCCCCGCTGCTAGTGGGCGACAGGTGCACGGCGATCTGGTAGCGGTGCCGCTCGCCGGGGGCGTTCATCAGCGAATAGCTGCGCGCCAGGTGATTGGGCAGTTGCAGTTCAAGGTGCGCGCCGGCTTCGAACGGGGCGAGTTCGGTCTCGTTCACCGAGACCAAATCAAAGCACTTCACATCCTGTGCAACGGTTTGTATGCGCTCAATGCGCAGAGCGGTTTTGGTGTCCATCGCTTCACTCGCACAGGATCAGGGGCTTGATGGCTTCGCCTGCCAGAATCAGTTCGAAGGCGCGCGGGCTGTCCGCCAGCGGGATCTCGTGGCTGGCGATCGGCTGCAGGTCGATGTGGTTTTCGTAGACCAGGGGCGCAGCCACCTCCCAGGTGTCCCACAGGCGGCGGCCGTGGATGTTGTAGATCGTGGGGCGGCTCTTGCGCCAGGCACCGAAGTCAAATTCCATGGGCTGACCCGGCGTGGCGCACCAGCGCACGTCACCCAGCGCACCGACCATGGCGAAGGTGTTGCGCACGCCGTCGGGGCTGCCGGTGTATTCGAACACCACGTCGGCCAGTTCGCCGTGGGTGAGGTCGCGCACCGTCTGCACAGGCGGTGCCGCAGTCGGGTCCAGGGCTTCGTCTGCACCCATCTGCAGCGCCGTCTGGCGGCGTTTGGCGTTGGGGTCGATGGCGATCACGCGCCGCGCACCGAAATGCCTGGCCACGGCGACGTTCATCAGCCCGATCGGGCCGCAGCCGTTGATGACCACCGTCTGGCCAGATACCCCGCGGCCCTCCAGCGTGGCATGCACGGCAATGCCCAGGGGCTCCAGCAACGCCGCCATCTTCGGCGCGATACCGGGTGGGTTGACCCAGGCAATCGAGGTTGGAACCGTGATGTATTCGGCAAAACAGCCGTCGATGTCGATCCCAGGGTAGCGGGTGTTCGGGCACACATGGGCCCGGCCGGTGCGGCAGGCTCTGCAGTTCCAGCACGGAATATGGCTTTCCAGGCTCACCAGGTCACCGACCTTGACCCGACCCGCACCCTGCGGCGTCGCCGCCTCCGGCCCCAGGGCCACAACGGTGCCGCACATCTCATGCCCCAGCGTGGTGGGCAGCTTCAGGCGCTGCGCGAAAGCGCCTGCGCCCTGGTAGAGCTGCATGTCCGTGCCACAGACGCCTGCCGCATGCACCCGCACCAGCATCTCGCCCGGGCCAGGTTCGCGCACCTCGCGCTCGATCACGGCCAGCCCGTTGACGCCGGGCTGGATTTTGTTCAAGGCCAACATAGGGTGCTCCTTCGCCTTATTGCGGCTGGATCCCGGCGCGCTGGGCCGTTTCCACCCAGCGGGTGCTTTCAAATTGCACCAGCTTGCCAAAGGCCTCTGCACTCGAGGGCTTGGCGATCAGCCCCATGCTGTAGAGCCGGCCCTTGACCTGGGCCTGCGCCAGGGCCTCGGCCACATCGGCATTGATTTTCTTGCGTACCTCGTCGGACGTTCCCTTGGGCGCCATCAGGCCGAACCAGAAGTTCACGTAAAAGCCCTTGGCGCCACTCTCGTCGGCGGCCGCAATGTTCGGGGCGATGGGCGAGCGCAGCTTGGACGGGATGCCCAGCGCCTTGATGCGGCCGCTGTCGATAAAGGGGCGCGCAGCCGTCAGTGTCGAGAGCACCGCATGCACTTCTCCGGCCATCAGCGCGTTTAAGGCCAGGGCCTCACCCCGGTAGCTGACGCTCTGGCGCTGGAACTTCATCTGGTCCGCAAACTGCTGGAAGGCCAGCATGGAGCCACCGCCGAAGGTGCCGTCAAAGACTTTGCCTGGGTTGTTGCGCGCGTAGGTGCCGAACTCGGCCATGGTCTTGGCAGGCACATCGTTGCGCACCGACAGCACATAGTCGCCTTCTGCAATCTGCGTCACAGGAACCAGGTCGGTCAGCGGATCGAAACCGGGGTTTTTGAGAAACAGGTTCACCGAGCCGATCGAGACCGGCGCCAGCAGCAAGGTGGTGCCGTCGGGTGCAGCGCGTACCACCTGGGCGGCTCCGATGCTGCCATTGGCGCCGGGCTTGTTTTCGACGACGACCGATTGTTTCCACTTGGTCGCAAGTTGCTCGGCCAGGATGCGTGTGGCACTGTCCGAGGAGCCGCCAGGTGCAAACGGGACGACGATTTTGACGGTGCGGTCTGGAAAGCTGGACTGGGCCGCAGCAGGAAGAACGCAAAGGGCCAACGCAGCGGCAATGCTGGTGACCAGGGCGCGACAGGAGTGGGTCATGGAAAGCTTTTTGGGGTTGAGGGTGGCATGCAACGGCCCATGAAGGGCGTCATCCGTGCAAGGTGTCACAGCAGGAAGGACAAGCCCACCAGCGGTTGTTTGCGGTTGAGCAGCACGATGGTCTTTTGCTGGATCTTCCAGGTGTCGCCCACTTTCTTGCAGACGAGCTCGCAGTGGCCCGGGAAAAAGCGGGTTTCGCCCAGACCCTTCTGGCGCCAGTCGCCGGAGCGCACTTCGGTCAGCAGCAGGGCGAACCGGGCGGTGGCGGTCTGTGCGTCGATGTCCTCGATATCGATGTTGGACACCATGCGCAGGGTGTTGGAGCTCGGGTTCTGTGCCACGCGGTTTTGCCGCATGATCTGTTCGACCCGCATCGCCAGGCGCAGGCGGTTGTCGTAAATGATCGACGACTCCTTGAGCGGGTCGGTGGTTTCGTCGATGGGCACCCAGTAGGTGGCATCGTCGGTGTAGAGCGCCAGCCAGTCGTCGAGCTGCATGTTGTCCAGCAACTGGGCTTCACGCAGGATGAGTTTCTGTACGGGATG
>Ga0116173_1003022_pt1 | contig 12761 bp, 7 predicted proteins | sample AD_UKC085_MetaG_FD_89800 | JGI IMG/M metagenome (GOLD analysis project Ga0116173, IMG submission 89800) | Active sludge microbial communities of municipal wastewater-treating anaerobic digesters from USA - AD_UKC085_MetaG | ecosystem: Engineered > Bioreactor > Anaerobic > Digestate | place: USA...
CCCAGCAGGTTGCTCACCGTCATGCCCACCTGGGGCCTGAGCCTGCTGTTGCTCACGCTGATCTCCCCGAAGCGGTAGAGGGCGCCGAGGTCGATGAGCACGCCTGAGCCGTCCTCGGCATCGTCTTCCAGCCTGTCGTCGAAGTCGCCGGAGGTGATCTCGGGCAGGGTGTACGTCCTGTTCAGGCTCTTGCGCATGACGAACTTGCCGTTGGCCCCTATGGAGAGCTCGTCGTTCACGGCGTGGGCATACCCGAGGGCTACCCCTGCATCGGCGACGCTGTTCACCTTGAGCTTCGGGTACTGGTAGTCGCGCGCCATGAAGTTTGCCTTCACCGTGCCGAAGAAGCCGAACGCCAAGTTGGGCTTCTCCATATAGGGGAAGATGGTGACGGAGGCGTGGTTGGGCTCGCCGATATAGTCCCTCAGGAAGGAAGCCACTTCCTGCATGTTCTCCCAGTCCACATCCGCTGCGTCCCGGTACGCATCGATGCCTCCCTCGCTCACCTGAACCTCGAGGGGCAGGAGGGTGACCTTCCTCTCCTGCACGTCGGTAAGCCCTGCGGGGTTGTAGAAGAGCGCATTGCCGTCGTTCGACACGGCAACGAAGGCCCCGCCCATGCCCATGGGCCTGATGCCCTTGTAAATGTACGGATACTCTTCAGCAGTTGCCATGGACGAAGAAACCAGCAGTATCATCAAGACTGCAACAAACGGGATTCTATTCATGATTGCCCTCATCTTCTGCTCCAGCCGCTTACTCGACGGAGAGTACATTCTGGATGTACCCGGTGATCCCTGCCGTGGTCATGGTCAGGATGCTGTTCTCGATGTCGCCGTCAGGATTCTGGAGTATATCGCGCAGAAGGCTTTCCAGATTGCCTTTCACTTCATTGTCTCCGGTGATCACCAGGTCAAAGGCTTCAACGGCATTGAGCATGTTGAAGAGATCTTCCTGGTACAGGCTCAAGGGCTCATAGCCGAAGGCATGGGAATGTGTGCTGATCCTGCTCCAACTCATGTTGTAATGGTATGACCATATGGGCACGTTTCTATACAGGTAGTAGGCCCTCTTGTTTAAGGGGATCGGAACATTGCCTGGTTTCGGGTCAAGGGTGCCGAGGGTGATGTTCAGCGCATCCGCAGTGTCGTTCCCGATGACGATGGCGAAATGGAAAGCGGATACTATGCCGTACTGGATGGTATCATCCGGTGTATTTCTGTTTGTGGTGTGCAGGAGGTAAAGGGCTCTTTTGGCTTTATCAAGATAGGACATCATTCCTGCCACACAGTGTCCGTCAATGAATTTTCCGCCGCTGCTGGTCAAAAGGACAGTGAGGTCCTCGATATTACACTCACCGATCTCGGAAGTTGTATGGTCGTTCGGTTTAAATGCTGAAGGACCCAGGTTCAGCGCATGGGAAAAGATATCGAAAATGTCTTCCTCGCCTTCGGGTTCGAAGCCGATGAACTTTGTGACATCGATACCGGCTTTGCCCATGTAGGCAGAAGCCAGGAGGCGGGAGATCTCAGGATCAGGGTTGGTTGTATCGTACATCCCAATGAGATCGTTGATGACCGAGTCGTAATCCTGTTCGTCGAGGGCGATTGCCGCATCTTCTATTGTTGAATCCCTGCTGGAGTCGTCTGCCATGCCTCGAAAGACGCTGTCATTGCTGCATCCTGTAAGCAAGAGGATCAACAGGGTTGATGCCACTAAGAAGTTCTTCATTCTTAAGCCTCCCGAGAATTCAGCTGATGTTATCCTTTCCGGTGTGGATAACCCTGGCGAAAGTAGCAATTTTCAAGCCATTATAGTGATTCTGCCTGCCATGTCAAAAGAAATCCTCGTACAAGAGGCTTTATGATAAGGGGCTGATGAAAAGGAAGGGGGCCGGGCATGCTGGATCGTTTTGATACAGGTCGGTTGAGCGTGAATATAATCTCAATGGTGTGGAAAAATATTTCGAAATCTATGAAAATTATTTACACAGTTTATCCTCCTTTCCTGAACACGGGCGAACGGACCGATGGCGGAAAAAGCACGGAAAGGATGAATCAAATCCCGCGTCCATGGCTCACCAGCTTGTTACAAAAGAGTTTTTCAGATGTTGTATACTTATAATATAATAAAACTGAATGATCTGCATGCAGTATCAACTCAATAGCGGAATAATTATTGCACCGTATCAAATCGTAAAGTATGCTTGCAAGGTAATGAGTTTTCATTACCTATCAGGTATACATTTTTAATCTTGTTATTGTCAGTTCAACACTTTCCTTGGGGGCTTGCCCCTGAGGATGCCGCCAGGCAGTTTGCATCAATCTTTTTCACGATGCAGGAGCGTACTTATGAAAAACACCAACGGATGGGCAGCTTCTCTTGCGTGCATCCTGATGCTTGTGCTGGCATCCTGTTCCGGGGGAGGCAGCTCGGGAAGTGATTCCGCCTCGGGTGAATCCATCTATGACCCAGGCGCGCCGGTGGGAGCGCTCTCGTTCAGCGAGACGAGGAAGGTGGAATTGTTCCGGGTGGACCGTGACGGCAGCAGCTTCGCGATCCACGACGGAGACTACCTGGAGCCCGGCACGATAAAGCTTGCCGTCAGGGTGGACGGCGACCCGTCTCCCATTAAGAGGGTGTTCCTTTCCGACGGCGGCTCTTTCCAGATCGAGGCCTTTCCCAAGGACGGCAGGTACCTGTGCGAATACCCCATCAGCAATGACGAGCTCTTCCAGGTCATCCTGGTCCAGGTCTTCCATTCAAATGGCAGGGCAAGCAAGGAAAAGATCGTGGTCAAGACGGGCAGGTCCTTCCTGGGGGAGGGGTATACGAAGAACGGCATCGGCGTCCTCGTCTCCCAGGACATCCTCGACGGGCAGGTTGACGGCCTGTCCGGCCTGCTCGACGAAAAGGTCAGCCAGGCCGTCAGCGCAATTGCGGCAGACAATCCGTCCATCATCACGGAGCTGCGGTGCGGGGACAGCGACCCCGCAACGAGCGACCTGGTCATCAACTCCCTCGAGGCCGTGAGGTCCGAGGCATACCCTTCCGCTGTCATCCACCTGAATTTCACGGTAAAGAACATAACCTTCTCCGGCCTGCCCCTGTTCGGCCAGGATTTCGTCAGGACGCAGGGCAATGACCTCACCATCGACACCTATGCATCGATCAGGGACGTGAACGCTCAAGGCGAGGCGCGCCTGGTCCTGGATTTCCTGGGGTCTGCCCGGGCTGCCTTCTCGAAACCGTTCTTCTTCCAGGGATATCTTGAAGACCTGATAGGAGCCGAGCTGGCAAGGGTCGACATGCCACCCATAGCCATCGACCTCTATGGCAAGGGCGAAGGGCTGAAGAACGCCTTTCCGGCGCATCTCATGGTCAACAGCCACGACGTTGACATAAACGAGCTCATGGGCGGGCTCGACGACAAGCTCGAGAAATATCTCTTCGTGGATGCCTACGGCATCCCCGAGTCCGGGGCCCAGGGGGTGCTCGCCCTGGGGCTCGGCCTGTGCGTCGAGGACTACGACGACATCGAGTGGGGCTCCTGGCCCGCGGTGCCCGGCTCCGGGCAGTTCGACATGGAGAAGACGTTCACCGGCCTGTCCCAGTCGGCAACAGATGACGTGTTCGATGAGATCAGGAAGGGGTACCAGGGCCTGGTGACCATGCTGTCCTATGGTGACGGCAATCCATCCACCGACGATGTGGTGGTGAACAGCCTGGTCCTGGCTGATACGGCCAACCCGTATATCAAGACGGCCACCATGGACTTCACGGTCAGGATGGTCGACCTGGAGGCGATCTCCCTGTTCGGCTTCCCGTTGATCTCCACGCATGACAACGACCTCGACATCCAGGCGGACTTCACGCTCGAATACCGGGAAACGGGCGGGGGCACGTATGTCGTCGTATCCACCCGGAGCGTGTCCTCCGTGAATTTCAGCAAGACCTTCATCGGCATCCTGAGCGTGCAGGAGATGATCAGGCAGGAGCTGCTGGGTATGGAAGAGAAGCCGTTCGCGCTCGACGACATCCTCTCGGATTTCGATCTGGCCATCGGCATGGCCAGAGCCATCTCTCAGCCCGCCTATCCGATGTTCCCGGATGTGATGCCCATGCTCCAGGACCCCGGATGGGGCCTCGAATTGCTCGATACGTACAATCTCAGGCTCGCCATCGCCCAGAACTCCATGAACTGGCTGCTGGAAGACCTGGCAGGCCGGGTTTCCGAGTGGGACGTCAAGGAGATGCTGATCCCCATCCTGGGGAAGAGCTTCCCGGGATTTTCCGAGGACAGCCCTGCGGGCGAGGCCACCGTGCTGCGCCTGGATGTGCCGCCCGTGATCGACCTGAGGAACGGCAGAATACGGCTCATCATCCCGGATGCGGTCATCCAGTACCGGCTGTCCGGCGTGCCGCAGTGGGAGGTCTCCATCGATATCGACGTGATCGTGACCCCGGTCGTGGAGGGGGACAAGCTGAACTTCTACGTCACCCCCATAACGGGGCAGAACCACTTCCACGTGATGAAGGACAACCGCGGCAACCTAGGCATCTTCGATCATTCCTCGCTGACGGAAAACACGATCAGGCACCTGCCCGAGATGCTGGGGGAGAATGCCGGGGGGCCGGCGGCATCTATGAGCCTGAACACCACGGACTCGGGCATTGTCTTCAAGGACGTTGCCGATCCCGTCAAGATCTCGGCCGACGGCGGGTACCTCTATGTGGACATTGCGGCCTCGTGGCTCGATCTCATGAAGTACATCGAGCTTTTCAGATAAGCACAGCTCTAGCAGCAGGATAAAACAAGAAGAGGGGGAGCCCACCATGAAATGCAGGGGAACAGGTCTTCTTTCAGCCGGAGCTTTTCTGGCAGCGCTTATTGTACTCATGATGTCGGGCCCCGCCCAATCGGCCGGGATGAGCGCATACGACATCATGAAGAAGTCGAACGACCTGCTCGACCAGGCAAAGGACAGCCAGACCACCATGCTCATGACCCTCGTGAACGACAAGGGCCAGAAGCGGGAGAGGTCCCTGAGCGCGTTCATGAAGAAGATCGGAAAGGGCGGCTCGAAGTCCATCCTGTTCTTCAACTCGCCTGCCGACGTGAAGGGCACGAGCTTTCTCGTCTGGACCGAAGAGGGCAAGGACGACAGGCAATGGCTCTACCTGCCGGCCCTGCAGCGGGTGAGGCAGATCAGCCCCAGCGGACGGGGCGAGAGCTTCATGGGCACCGAGTTCACCTTCTACGACATGGGCGGCCACGACATCGACGACTTCACCTACACCCTGCTGAAAGAAGAGGCCGTGGACGGCGAGATGTGCTATGTCATCCAGGCCATTCCCAAGACCGTCGAGTTCTACGGCAAGCTCACCGTGTGGATCAGGAAGGCCAACTTCATACCCATCAAGGCCGACTTCTTCGACGCAAAAGGGGTGTACGAGAAGCAGGGGAAGTTCACCCGGGTGAAGAACATACAGGGCATCAACACGCCTACCCACATCGAGATGCACAACGTGAAGAACAAGCGGACCACCATCATCGAGCTGAGCGAGGTCGTCTACGACAAGGGGCTCAAGGACGACATCTTCACCGAGAGATACATGAAGAGGGGAAACTGATCCTTGAGATGCGCACCCGTAGTTCTGGCCGTGGCCCTTGCGGTGTTCTGCGCCACGGCCCACTCCTACGAATATGAAAAGAACGACGTCAAGGTGTCCTTGAGCGGGTATCTCGATGCACGGGCGGTCGCCGCCTTCGGTCGCGATACCCCAAGGGAATACCCGACCACCGAGCTTGGGCTCGACGCCAAGGCCACGATCTCCTCATGGGGAGGGGCCAGGCTCTACCTCCAGCTCATCGACGACGGCACGGTCACGGACCCGGGCAACGGGCTCCTCGTCAACCAGCTCACCAAGGTGTACCAGGACAAGAACCCGTACCTGGACGTCGACGAGGCCTACCTCGATTTCTTCTTCGAAAAGGCGGACGTGAGGATCGGGATCCAGAAGTTCTCCTGGGGCAGGCTCGACGAGATCAACCCCACGGACGTCATCAATCCCGAGGACTACTCACAAGGGTCCATGAACGAGGAGCTCGAGCGGAAGATCGGCATCCCCGCGGTCAGAGTGAGCTCGTACTCGGCCCTCGTGAACGTCGAGCTGGCCTGGATCCCCCGGTATGTCCCCTACCGCCTGCCCAAACCCGAGGAGAGGTGGTACCCGGGCCCTCTGAAGGCACCCGAATCAGTAGAAACGGACGGGACCGTGGGTTCCATCCCCGTCACCTCGACGCACAAGGACATCAGCCTGCCGGACGCCGGCATCGAGAGCTCGGAAGCGGCGGTGCGGCTGTCGAAGCTCGTGGGCGACTGGGACCTTTCCGTGAGCTACTACCGGGGCTACGACGTCATGCCCATAACCGACGTGTTCTCGGACCTCACCATAGAGATCGTTGACCTGCTCGCGCTGGACTACACCCTCGAGCTGGACCTCACCTACAAGCCCGCGCTCCACAAGATGAACGTGTGGGGCTTCGACTTCATGACCACGCTCGGGTCCTTTACCGTGCGGGGGGAGGTTGCCTATTTCGACGAGAAACGCTACAACCGGAGGATGCAGTCGGTCCTCGGCCAGGAGCTGAGCAGGTCGAAGCAGGAGGAGATCTTCAACGAGTTCTACCAGAACTATCTCGACTCCGGAGGCGCCCTCACCAGGCAGACGTTCCGGATCAGCCCGCAGATCAACATCCCCATGAAGGCAATGAAGTACGGGATCGGCGTGGACTACATCTACGGGGATACGAGCGTCAGCATGCAGGCCATCCAGGAGTTCGTGCCCGACTACGACAACAGCATGCCCGTGTACTTCATCAACGAGAACGGGTACAACACCCTGATCACGGCCATGCTCAGGCAGATGTTCCTCCAGAACACCCTGGAGCTCACCCTTAATGGTGCATACGGAATCGAGTTCAGGGACTACATGTTCAGGCCTTCCCTGAAGTACAGCTTCACCAACACGCTCCAGGGCACCGTGGGCATCGTCGTCCTGGGAGGAAAATACGACAACTCCATGTTCGGGCAGTACGACCGGAACGACGAGGCCTATGTCCGGCTGAGGTGGAGCTTCTAGCCGGCCTCAGCTCAGGGACAGGAGGTACGATCTCAGGTTTGTCTTCTCCTTCTTCAACCCGAGCTTGTCCCGGATGTTGTTCCGGTGGAACTCGACGGCCCTCTTGGAGATGTTCAGGATGTCCGAGATCTCCTTCGTGGATTTCCCTTCCCTCACGAGGTTCGCCACCTGGATCTCGGTGGGGGTCAGGTTCAGGTACTGGGACGAGAGCTTCTGCAGGAAGGGCGAGACGATCTGGTTCAAGTTCGACTCAAGCAGCTGGACAAAGGTCATCTGCTTGTCGTTGAGCCCGCTTGCCTTGAGCTTTTCGAGATAGGGCAGGGCGAGTTCCCTGACATTGGACAGGACCTTCTCCTCGAGCTCCTTCTTGTCCTGCTCACCGCGCTTGAGGAGGACCTTGAGCGCGGTGTTGGCCTCCTCGAGGTTGAGCGATTTCAGCTTGAGCTCCTCTTCCTTCTGCACGAGCGAATCCTGGGCTGATTTACGCTCCTCGACCTCTTTCTTCAGCCTGATGTTCATGCGCACGAGCTCCTCGGTGCGCTCCTCGACCCGCTGCTCCAGGCTCTCGTAGGCCTTCTGCAGCTTCTGCTCCGTGATCTTCCGCTCCGTGATGTCCACGAACGAGCACAGCAGGCAGACGGGCTGGCCGTCGTCGTTCCTGACCATGTTGGCGGAAAGCTGGACCGCTATGGGGGTGCCGTTCCTCTTGATGGCGATGATCTCGCCGAACCAGGTGCCCGTGGTGAGCACGACCTCGAGTATCCGCACCGCGTCGCCCTGTGACTGGGCGAACGTGAGCGCGGACTTGCCCAGCACCTCGGAGGCGTCCCTGCCGCCCCAGAGCTTCATGAACGCCTCGTTGACGTAGGTGATGTTGCCCTCGAGATCGCCTATGGCGATGCCGTTGATGGACGACGAGATGGCGAAGTCCTTGATTCTCAGCTCCTCTTCCATCTTTTTCCGCTCCGTGATGTCCACGAACGAGTCCATCATGCAGACTGGCTCGCCTTGCGCGTTGCGCACGAGGTTGGCCGAGAGGTGGATCGTGATGGGCGACCCGTCCTTTTTGTACCCGGACACCTCCCCCGACCAGCTGTCCTTCTCGATAATGGACTGGAACACTTCCAGGGCGGTCTCCTCGGACTGGGCGAGGTTCAGCGCGGACGTGCCGAGCACCTCGGCTGCGTCGCTTGCCCCCCACATCCTAAGGGCCGCGTCGTTCACGTAGGTGATGTTGCCTTCGAGGTCCGAGATCCCGATCCCGACGATGGAGGAGGCGATGGCGCTCTCCTTGATCCTGAGGTCTTCCTCCATGCGCTTCCGGTCGGTGACGTCCACGAACGAGTCCATGATGCAGACGGGGTCGCCCTTTTTATCCCTCACGAGGCTTGCGGAGAGATGGACCGTGATGGGCGAGCCGTCCTTGCGGAACCCGGACACCTCTCCCGACCAGCCCCCCTTCTCGACGATGGACTGGTAGATCTCCAGGGCGGTCTCCTCGGACTGGGCGAGATCCATCGCAGGGGTCCCGATGACCTCGGCAGGGTCAGTGGCGCCCCACATCCTGAGGGCAGCGCCGTTCACGTAGGTGATCCTGCCCTCGAGGTCCGCGATGCCGATGCCGTCGATGGACGAGGCGATGGCGCTTTCCTTGATCCGGAGGTCTTCCTCCATCTTCTTCCGGTCGGTGATGTCGACGAAGGAGCACATCATGCAGACAGGCTCCCCGGCGTCGTTGCGGACCAGGCTTGCGGAGAGGAGCACGGCAAGCATGGAGCCGTCCTTCCTTTTCCCGTTTATCTCGCCTGCCCATTCGCCCTTGGCGAGCACGGTTTCCATGATCCGCACGGCATCCTGCTCGGATTCGGCAAAAAGCGTGACCGGCTTGCCCAGGATCTCGGATGGGTCCGTGCCGCCCCACATCATGACGGCGGTCCTGTTCACGTACGTGACGATGCCGTCGAGGCCCCCGATGGCGATCCCGTTGATGGACGAGGCGATGGCGAATTCTTTGATCCGGAGCTCTTCCTGGGCGTGTTTGAGGTCATGGAGCCGGTCTTTCAGCCCCTCCGTCTCATCATGTATCGGCTGCGGCATCAGCGCTCCCTCCTTCCGATAGCATCTCAACAGGTGTCTCAGATCCCTTTATCACAAAAGGAGCCCTTCCCACAAACAAACTGAAGCCGCGAGGAAAGCGGCCGCCGTCGCTTCGTGCAGGCAGGGGGGGTGAGGCCGGGAGCATATGGGCCCTTGAGTTTCCGCCGGCCCGGGAATGACGGGAAAGCGCGCGGCTTCAAGGTTGACAGGAGCCCTGCTCTGCATGCAGGCCCGGAAAAGCCGGAACCGATACCTGTCATCCTTACGGAAGCGGGGACCCTGCGGTCCTCGAACGCCCCGGGCCCCTGCTTTTGTGCGAGCGGTGATGGGCCTGCCCCGCCTAGAACGGCACGACGAGGCCGATGGAGATGGAGGTGATGAATTCCTCCCTGAATACGCCAATGTCGATCGGGTTTTCCGCGGGAACGGTATCGATGTCTGTGCCCTCATAGTATTCAGGGACCGGCTCTCTGTGCGAGATCGAGACGATCGGGTCGAAATTTTTCAGGTCGTAGAGGGCGGTGGTCGACTCGGCCACGATTTTCATATTCTTCAGGGGGATCTCTATGCCTGCAAAAAGCTGGAACATCTGTCCGGTCACGGTCTGGCTGTCGTTGAAGTCGAGGTAATAATTCGGCCCCGCGTAACGCTTTTCCTTGAGGGTCCTGCTCTCCACGTCGCGTTTTGCCACGCAGAACCCGATGCCTCCGCCGATATAGGGGTTGATCTTCCTGACCCCGTCGTCGTGGAGCTGATAAGTGAGGTTGAGGGTGAGGGGGACGATGTACATGCTGGTCCGCAGGTCGATGCTGCGGAGGAACTCCGTGTTCGTAACAACCGCTTCGCCCCCGCTCATGTAGCCGTCGCCCGTGTTTACCGGGTTGACGTCTTACGGGGAGAGCTCGTCGCCGTAGTCGCCGTAGGTGGTGTTGTAGCTCTGCTCTTCAAAAGCGATGACGCCCCTGTTTTCGTTCATGTCCCAGTCGCCGTTGAGCAGGACGAGCCCGAGGGTGGGCGTTATGTACAGGCGCGGCACGACCTTCTGCTTCACGCCCAGGGTGACGGAGGCGCCGTAATCCAGGAAATCCCTGAAGTCCTCGTCGTAAATGGGCAGAGCCCCTCCGGCCTGCACGAGGTAGGAGCGTACCTTGTGCATGGGGTCCGCTTTGCTGCCCGTTGCCTGGATAAGGAGATCCTCCTCTTTTGGAAAGGCGTCGGGGGCGGCTGGGGGAGAAGCGGTTTCCTGCGGTGGCATCAGCATTTCCTGCTCCAGGAAATCCTCTTCTTCCGCAGAGAGGGCCGGGCTCGGCGAAACAGAAAGAGACAAGGCAAACACGCCCAGTACGAAAACCTTGAATACCAATTCCCCATACCTTGATATCATACTCGTATCAACCTCACTGATTATAATTACACATTACAAGCTCCAGGCTCTTTTCCCCATTGAACATATTTCAATGAAGAGTGCACTGCAAGATTCATTCCCCGAAGGGATTGGTATAATTGGTTGAATAATAAAAAATTTTTTATCGGAAAAGAGCCGGGAGAGCTGGCGGGAGAAAAAGATTTCTTATATTAGGGAAAACCCTTGCTTATTCTTGACGGATACAGACATTTCGTCGTATTCTGACGTTTCAGATGCATGACGACGGGTGCGTGGAAATCTCATATGAAGTCCGGCCCTCGTTTGTCCGATAGCACAGGTATATGGAATGGCCGTAAGGGTGTGGCGTGTTGGGATCTCTCTTGATGCGGACGGAATGAACGGTGAGAGGAGGAAGAAACCCATGAAGTGGCGTCAGTTATTTTATTCAATTTCAGCGAAGGCAGGGCATGTGCCTTCGGGCATATCCCGTCGCATACATGTGGGCAGTAACGATACCTGGGCGGGTATGCCGATGAAAAATATCAGCCGGAAGTGTTGTCGGATTTTTCTTTTGATAAGCATTGCGGGTTTGTTTGTATCTTGCAGCGATAATTCCAGCGGCAGCAGCGGAACCGATGATGACCCTCCCTCATTTGACAGCGGGCCGCTTTATGGGACCTGGGCAGGTTTTTTCAAGGCGGGTGATGAGGATAAGCTTATCCCGACGCCTGGAGCTGATTATGATGATATTTATGGGCCTGGTGAATTCGATCAAGACCCCAATGACCTTTTTGTGATCGGTATCATCGACAAAGGCACGACGAATTCCACTACCAGTTTACAGAAAGCGGAAGCGCTGTTCATCAGTGACACCTCGCTGTTCCACTCATCCGGTTCGGAGGATTATCTGTGGATCCAGGATCAGTTTTCATTGCCCGGGATCACAAAAGTATACTACGGATATTTTTCTTATTACTCATGGGCTGATACAACGGGGCTCGATTATTCAGCGACGGTCGATGATATTTCGATTTTTGGCGAGACGAGTCCATTGTTGTCAAATTCTCTCCTGTCAGGGCTATACTGGAAAACAGGAGTAGAAGAATATTGGGAAACGCAGCTGACTCTTTATACCACCACCGGTGTGACAACCGATTTGAGTAAGGTAACCGGGACCTGGAAGATCTCGCATGCCTGCCAGAACGACAATACCCTTACCTTTACCATAAACGCGAACGGCACTATCTCAGGTGGGGACAGCGGTGCCGAGATGCACAATACCTTCACCGGCACCATTCAGATCCTTTATTCTGATACCCGTATGTACCGGGTAAACCTTACCATGAACCCTGGCGTTGATGGAGTAGACCTGGAGGGATTAGCCACATACATCGAAAGCATGCATTATGGTGGCGAAGATGGAATCCGGATCGAGAAGGTCCTCGCCCTCGGCGCTACGGGAAGCGGACACTTCATCAAGGGTTTTGCCAAGAAGCAGCCGGAATAGGGTCCGGCGTCTTTGCGGAAAAGAGACCGCAGGCCCATCATCCGGATTGCTCATGGGTAGTCCAGCGTCTTAACGAGCGGGGAACAGGTACTGTTCGCATGCGCAAGGCTGCCGGTCAAGGGCCCGGTGGAACCGATGCCTCTCAGATGAGCTCGAGAATGAGGCACCCTTCTCCTGGTCATATGATCTAGACAGGTTCAGAGCGCCTTCCCTTTCCGGAAGTTCTGAAAAGAACCAATTCTTCATTCACGGGGAGCGAGTGACAGCTTCAGGCGCGCCGACCCCTGCTCCGGGCAGGCGCCCAGGGGCTCCGGGAACGGGAAGTCAAAAAATACAGTAGTTATATAGAGATACCTGCTCCGTTTGGATGAAAATATTTTCTACACGCCAGGGAAAAATCTTTCCCTTTTCCCTCCCGGCCCCCCAAGAATAGATGTTAACCAATTGATTTATAGATATTTTTATATGGCACGCTAATTGCTGATAGGGAAGGTCATGAACCTCAAGAGTAAATTCACCCACGACAAAAATGCTCTGGTATGGGAGAATGCAATGAGAAGTTGGCGTACTGTCCTCGTTCTCATGATCCTGTGCGCATGGGCTCTGCCCCTGCATGCATGGATGTGGGAAGTGGGGGACGAGGAA
>Ga0116173_1003030_pt1 | contig 12745 bp, 8 predicted proteins | sample AD_UKC085_MetaG_FD_89800 | JGI IMG/M metagenome (GOLD analysis project Ga0116173, IMG submission 89800) | Active sludge microbial communities of municipal wastewater-treating anaerobic digesters from USA - AD_UKC085_MetaG | ecosystem: Engineered > Bioreactor > Anaerobic > Digestate | place: USA...
AGTATCTGTCAAATACAATTTTGTAATTTAAAATAGAAACAAGGGAGAACAGAATAGCTGTTCCCCCTTGGAAAAATTCATTGCCTCATTGTTCAACTTTTAAGGCTTCTGAATATCAATCCTGGCAACAAAACTTTGCAGTATCCCCGCTTTCATCAAGGCTTTTTACACACCTACTATTTCACCCTTGACATCAATACTACGCACTCAACATGGCTCGAGAGGATAGAACGGATGTCTTTCGTACTATCGGTCAATGGAAACATATCCAAGGCACTCTTAGCACTATCAGTAGATGGGAACATATCAATACTTTTGAGGTTCATGGTAACATATCAATTATGTTCTTATTAATATAATTTGTGTGTCATTAGTAAGGTGACAAAAAAGCCAGAAATAATAAATGATAAATTATAAAACTGAGCAGAAATATCAAACATGTTAAAATAATATTAATTCAATATTAAACAAACAGTATTCAACATATCATCGATTTGTCGAATACTGTATTTAAAAATTACAATTGTATTTTCTTCATAAAGATAGATACAAAAAATTATTTACACAGCCACCAATTATCAAAAATGTACAATCACCATTATAAGATAATTTTTATTTAAGATATGGCATTGGCTTAAGGTACCCTGTTATAGCCCCATGATCTCTTTTTTCTTTTTTTCGAACTCATCCTCCGAGAGAATACCAGAGTCAACTAACTCTTTCAGTTTTTTAACCGTTTCAATCTGCTCATTAAGCGACATAACACTTTTCGACGGGGTTGTGCTTATTGGTTGCGACACGTTTATACCCGATATCATATTGTTCATCGTTCCAGCTATATTTTGACCTACAGCTCCACCAACTGCCATTCCAGCCATCATTGCTGCAGGATTGAATCCAGCTCCACTGCCTCCAAGGTCAACTCCTCCTGCTCCGTTCGCTCCCATTTGCCCTAAAGCATTCGCACCAGCAACACCAACTTCTGTCTGTGCTTCCGTCTGATAAGCGGCAAAGTTCGCAGTTTGTGTCTGTTTTCGTTGGGAATACTGCCCCTCCTCACGCTGAACACGCAAGGTTTCTTGATAATCCTCTGCTTCTATACGCTGTTTGTCATGAATATTTTTAATGTTAGCAGCCGTCTGAGCCTCAACAGTTGCGGCGGTAAGCACTTTTGTGACTGCCATAAGTTCTGCATAACCGTCACTCGACTTGTCCAGCTCTATTGTCCCAATATCAACCCCAGATACAGCTACTCCGAAGTTTTCTTTCAGCCTTTCACCGATGTCATATTCGATAACATCGTTAATTTGTGCTGTTTTGCTTTCAATTTGCACCAGAGGTATGTTATTTGCAGACGGGGCATTTGCAACAGTATCTTTCACATATCTAGTTACAGCATCCCGAATCTGCTTCTGGAAGTCTTCAATATTAAAACTGCTGAGCCTATGTAGTTTTATAAATTCCCGGTAATCATCAATTTTAAAACTAATTGTGCCTCTGACAGCGACCGGAACACCAAAATCTGCGAATCGAGGGTCATATACATCAAAGAACGGCACACCAAACTTGACCTGAATGATACGAGCTAAATTGATGAAATACACTTCTGCTTGGAAGGGTGTCCCACCATTATATGCTAATCCAATTATACTTGCAATGATCGGGAGATTTTCGGTTTTAATAATCCCATCATAGGGACCTTCAATGAAATCCTGTCGTGTTCCGTCGGACCGATTATAAACAAATACAGCAGCCTCTCCGTCCTTCACACGAAGAGATGACCCCCAACGAATTGCATTTTCTCTGTTGTTATTACCCCGCTGAGAACCAGTAGGGTGCCATTTCCAAATTAAGTACGAAGGTTCGTCGCAACGAATTTCGTCCATGAATCCACCGTTTTTCTTGTTAAAGAGTGCCATAATAACCCTCCTGTTATTTTTTATTATTCATATATGACTTCGCATTCATGTAAATGTGTTTTTCATTTTCCGTGGTAAACGCTACTAAGGTTGGTTTTTTAAAGTCACCGTTTGCTGAATCTTGCATCGTAATTGTAAATGCTATGTGTTCATCATCTATCCATTCGAAATCTGTATCAGCATCACTCAAATCTATAACACCAATATCATATCCATAAAGAAACTCACCAAATGCAAAGCCCCTATACCAGCACTCAAACTTCATTATTGCTTCTGTTAATGGAATTGCTCTATAAAAATGCCAATCATCGCTTTGGAAGGAGTAACAAATAATTTTACTATCGTAGTTTGATCCCTTATTTTTATCAGCATCATTAATATTAATTGTAAATATAACCGATGTAGGTTGCTTTATGCGACTATTATTCTTGTCCTGAAATGTTAACACAAAAGCCGTATGTTCGTCATCCACCCAAGAGAAGTCATTTTCTTGATCATTAATTTTATATGTTCCGATATCAGATTTATATTTGACTATCTTGGAAGTAGAAAGAGTCTTCCCCCAGTGTTCAATTTTAATAACCGAATCTGAAATTGCAGAGGCAATGTATATATTCCACTCATCACTCATGTAAGCATATTCGCTACCTTTTTCAATAGTGACATCTTTTTTGGCCGTTATGTTTGATTTACCATCCACTGAATTGTTCTGGCTATTGCTGACGGTATCATCCCGAATGGTTGATTCCTTGCCGTTAATGATTTGATTGAATGCATCCAATCCTGGTTGTAAACTTTCCTTAAAGCCCTCAACAAAGCCGATGCTTGTCTTTTCTGGGGATAAATCCTTGTCCGCATTATCTATACCTTCACTTGTTACATATTCCAGTTCAATGCCGTTCTTCGCAGCTTCATCGAGTATCTGCCCAATCAAATATTTTCTTTTTGTATTCCATTCCCTTTTATCTACACTATCGTATCCGCCATACTCTAAAGATTCAGCTAGTATAAGTGCCATTTTATATTTACCGTCCCCAAGATTAAACTCAATCTCTTTTACAATTGCTTCTAAACGGACAACTTCTCTCGCGTTGTATTTTGGTGTTGCGTCAGGGCTTTTTATTATCCATATCCATAATACGGCAATGAACAAAAATAATAAACCTATGGGAATCCATTCATCAATTTTTTTCTTTTTAACTATCTTTTTAATGTTTGTGTTTAGCTCCTGGTGCAAAGTCTGAATGTATTGAAATTCCGTATCATTACCAAACGACACTTTAGCTTTTTGATAGGCCTGTTCAAATTTGGCTTTCCAAGCTTCTGATACTACCCTTTGAAAGGGTGTACCACCATCATAAGCAAGACTCACTATACTTGCAAGAACTGGAAAGTTTGCAGTTTTAATGATCTGGTCAAAAGGTCCAACAACAAAATCCTGCATTAAACCGTCCTTTTGTTTATAAACAAAAACGGCAACTTCACCATCTTTTACCCTCAAAGATGTTCCCCATCTAATCGCATTTTCTCTATTGTTATTGCCTTGCTGCGAGCCTGCTGGATACCATTTCCAAATCAGATAAGAAGGCTCATCGCAGCGAATTTCATCCATAAATCCGCCTCTTCTATTATTTCTATCAAACAAAGCCATATTCATTTCCTCCCCAAATGTTCAAAGTTATCGGTCTTTATAAGAATGATAAGTTATTTTTATTTCTGTGTTCGATACATATTTCGAATTATCATTGAAGTCCGTGTCACCGCTGATGCTGATTTCTGAAACTTCGCCGTCTTTCTTGAACCAACCGATTTTCAAATCATTAAGCCGCACAGTTTGTATGTTCGTGAAACCTTTGGCTTTCAGTTTAGATACAACATCTTCAAAGTTTTGACCAACCAGGTTTTGCGATTTATACCCTACTGTTAGTTTTCCCTCTGCTTTACCCTGTGCCTCTTCAATTTCTTCAATTAACGATTCTCTAACAGAATTCCATTTTTCTTTGCTTTCAGTAGACCAATTGTCATCCATAATAATTTGATTAGCCTTAATACGTGCAGCTTGCCATTCTTCATTATAAATAGATTGTTCTACCTGTTCTACAAGAGATTCCAATTTATTCTCCAAAGATTTGTGTTTAATCTCTTGTGGTAAAAACATTATACTTGGCATCAGAAATAAAATTGCAAAAAATACCACAAATAAGGCCGTCTTTCCAATCCAAGACTTATTTTTTTCAAACCACGCTTGTCTTTTCTCAGTCTTTCTTGTTTTTTTACCGGATTCTTTTGCAACCGAAATAGTTCTTTTCTGTCTTAAGTATAACTTCTGTATTTTTAAAAATTCCGGAGTTTCTTCAAAAAGTAGCTGAGCTTTCTGATATGCTTGTTCCATTTTTGCAATCCATGCATTGGAAACACGAGCATCAATATTGTTATATTTATCAACCTCAAAGGCATCTGGATCAATATTTGCCGAAGCAAGGATCATAAATTCCAGCACATCTTCTTTGGTATTTGGTATAGCAAAAGTTTTTATCAAATCAATCTTTTCTTGAGGCTTTATTAACTTACTATACTGACTTTCAAACGCTTTTAATGTATCTGCCGCTTTTGAACCACGCAGTTCATAGTTGCAAGAAGGGCAAACCGTGACGAAAGAATTTAAACTCTCACCACAGTTCGGACATTTGATAATTTTGCCCGCAAATTCTTGTTGCCGCTGAGCAGACACCGTCGATGCATTTGCATTTGGCGTTCCGCATTCATGGCAGAATTTTGTGTTGTCTCCGATTTGTGCACCGCAATTTGTACAGAATACCATTTCTTACTCCTCCATCATAGCATAGTTTTCTTAAACTGCTTTCATTACTGCTTGTCTAAAAAAACCGTATGGTTCCTTTTCATAAACTGACCGATTTCCTCAACATCTTCTATTCCAATCCATCACTGCTTGCTAACTATACGCAGAATTTTCTAATCTTCAGCATTTGCCTCCTACAGCATCACAAATATCACCAATATTACAACTCAAATATTCGCATATTCGCAAAAGGATCGAAAGAGCCACTTCCTCGTTTCGACGTAGCTTTGTCATGGTTCCCGGAGCAATATTCAAATCCTTCCTGAGTGTGGCGGGAGATATGTCTTTTTCAACAAGCATTATCCATAATTTTTTATAACTAATCTTCACACCACTAACCTCCCGTAGACAAATTATAATTCTATTAATATTATATCCATCAGCTGCCTTATTGTCAATATATTCCATCAACAATATGATCAAAATTCGCAAGTTATTGGTGTATAATATCAATATGTTCTTTCTAACTCGAAAAATATGCAATTCAAATGATTTCTCCCACGGTATGGTAATATAGATTTAGGCAAATAAAAATACAAATTTTTTAGTAGATAATTAATATAATATTAACATTTATATATAAAAGTTACCTAACCTGAAAGAGCAAACAACTATTTATTTTCATAGTATCTACTTAAACAATTCCGCAAAATACATTAATTACGCCAAATTGTTTACCCCACCCCAACAAAAATTCCCTCTAACTTTTCAGTTCAAGGGAATTAAACACACCTAAATATTAACTTTAAAATCAATAAACCCTTTGATTTCAACCTATTTCTTCTCTATCAACACAACACTCTCAACATGGAACGAGGTTATCAGATTGATGTCTGGTCTGTAATTTTCGTTTTGTCCGTTCGAGGGAACAGTTCAACGGTTTTTATCTGTTCGCGGGAACCGACTGGGTACTGGCGGGGATTTTTGCGGACGACGGCATTTCCGGTACCAATACTAAGAAACGCGAAGAATTCAACCGCATGATTGACGAGTGTATGGCCGGTAATATCGATATGGTCATTACAAAATCCATCAGCAGGTTTGCCCGAAATACCCTGGACTGCCTGAAATACATCCGGCAGCTTAAGGAAAAGAGCATTCCCGTTTTCTTTGAAAAAAAAGACTTCGATACAGCAAACCTTTTACAAAAGTCAAAAAAGAGCATAATACCCCGAGATATGCCGCGATATTGGGCAATATCAAGGGGTACTTTCGATGTTCATACAAGTGCTGGTGTTTAGTTGGTGTTTAAATTTATGTGACGAAACAAGCTGGTACTGCACGAAAGGAGATAAGTTTCAACTGGTGAACCGAACAGGGCACACTGCTTAAGCTGGATCTTTCTGTTCCATGCATAAACCGAGAATTGCGGAAGCGGCTTCTTTAGGATATCACTACTGTTCATTACGATGGTCTTTGAGTTTAATCAGGTACGTCTGTAAGTTGGTGATGATTTTTGCCTTGTCCAGCGCAGCGTATGCCTTTTCATCTACTGTACTTTTCAGGAAATCCCAGAACGCGGCGGTCATATTACCTTCGTTGATAGCCAGCACAACCGGCGGTTGGGAGGTTTTCGCTACAATGACGCCGAGCTCCTCCCGCGCGTAGACGGTATAACGGTCTTCCGTTGAGTTGTCGATCAAATGAATGTGGTAATTGTCAAAGGATTCAAGCAGTGCAAGAATGTGCTCCAGGTGGGCGATAAACTCCTCTGGTGTGTAGTACACTGCCCCCGCACCCAGCATATCTGACAGGGATACCTTGACGCTTCCGCTTTTCACAGCTTCAACATCCGGCAGTGAGATGAGTTCGGTAAAGTGGTTTGACTGTAAATTCTCCAGAAAACATTGATAACGCGCATCATGGAGAGAACTGCCGCCATACTCATCCATACCGGATCGCTTGAGTATCTGCATAAGGAGAGGTTCGGGCATGGTCAATAGAGAAAGGGACTCGGTCTTAATCAGCGTATCTGCCTGCCCATGCTCAAACTCGGCCAAGGTGGCGTAGCATTCCTCCCGTTCTCTGGCGGTGAAAATCCGCATCAGTGGGCGGCAGAGGCGCAGGTATTGCAGGAACTCCTCGGCGAAGGATGCAACGGCATCCCGGCCACGGTATAAGACATTTGCAGCAGAGGAAGCCTGATCACCCACGGAATTTGAAATGACCGCCGCTGTCTCCGGCGCAATGAACAATGTCCGTTTGAAAATGCCATCCCGCTTTTTGGGGTAAAAATACGGTTCGATTAGTCCGCTCATATATAGCGGCATCCACTGATTGATGGCGTTGAGCATTTCATCCAGATCCCGGCTAACGGTGTGAATGATCTTGATTCGATTGCCGCGAGAGAGAACCCGAATCATTAGCTCCGCCCACCTACGGGCATATGTAGGATCCTCTGTCATCCATGCGGTTCCTTCATCGCTGAAAAGAAGCAAAGTTTGAGAGGATTCACATAGGGCGACTTCGGAAAGAAAATATTCCGCAGCCCTGCGCTTACCTTCGATGCCATAATAAATGGAGACAGCTTCTTCAGGAAAATAGGGTTTAGAATCATCTGACTGACCAACCTGCTCCGAACGATTGGCTATACCGGAAAGGGAGCTCAAAAACCGCCCCACCTGTTGAGTGCTGTTTTCCCCATCCTGTACCAGCCAACGGATAACTTCATCGGCAAGCAAACTGCTGTCGCCCGGCAGGTTTATCAGCTTCAGAGCATCAAGCAAGGCCTTTTTCTGGTAGTCCTCTTTGAATTGACGCGCAAGGAAAATAGCCATACCCTGTATCATGTGGTTATCCTTAGGCATGAGCCGTTTTCCGGTACGTAAGCGGCTGATATATGAGGCATCCAGCGATGCAGCGTGAGCCAACGCGCTGTTTGAGGTTTGGGTAATATTCATAAGAAAGTCAAGTTTTTCGGCAAAAGTCACGGCAATTCCCCCTTTCATTCAGAATAGCAGATTGCCGGCCAGATTGCAATAAATAGTGGCATGATTTGTGCCACTATTTTGTCATTGCCAGATTGTGCCCCCATATTGTCTAATAGGTAGCTTTTCCCTATACTGAATATGAGGTGATGCACATGGAGATTCTGGCACGGATCAAGACCGGTTTTTTTGAGATGAAGCCGTATCGGCTGAAAGCGGAAGAAGGAAGCCTATCGCTTATTCCACTTCAGGAGAGTGGCGAGGGGGTTATTGTCCTTTCAGAGGACGATATTCTATCCGTCACACTAACAGAGGGGCGGCTTCCGGAGTTGGAGATACAGACCCGGGATGAACTGTACTCCGGTATTCTTGAGGAAAGTTGTTCTCTTACGGAAGTTATAAACTATCTGAAAGAATACCTGAAGATCAACATTACCTGTGAATATAAAGGAGGAGAAAAACATGCTTAAAAAAATATTGTCTTTGATGTTGTCGGTAACAATGGTGCTTTCGTTATTTGCAGCGATGCCAATAACGGCATTTGCCGATAATCCAACGGTGTGGGATGGAAGCTCTACCGAAGACTATTCCCTGCTGGATTCCGGGCAGGCCAATTCAGCCGACAACCCTTATATTATTGATACGGCGGCTAAGCTCGCCAAATTGGCATTAGAAGTTAAGAATGGCACAACTTATGCCGGGATGTATTTTAAACAAACTGTGGACTTAGATCTAGATTACCGTCCTTGGACTCCTATTGGATGGGTCGGGAGTTTTTATGATACAAACAAACCCTTTCAAGGCTTCTATGATGGGCAAGGCAAGAAAATTTCAAAGCTCAGTATTTCTGATGGGAGAAGCTGGGCCGGCCTTTTCGCTTTCGTGGGGGAATCTGCCATTATAGATTCCATCGTACTGGACGATGTTAATATAACGGGCAATAACCTAACGGGAGGATTGGCAGGAGAAAATAAAGGAACAATCCGAAACTGCAAGGTAGATGGAAATGTTTCAGGAGGCTTTGCGTTAGGCGGGTTGGTGGGGCAAAGTACAAATGGTCTCTTGGAAAATTGTCACTCTTCTGCAAAGGTGATTGGAAATTATGAATATACCGGAGGTCTCGTAGGCTATTCTTTTCGTTCAGCGAATGACTCCGCCCTATCCATTTCCCAATGCAGTGCATCCGGTGATGTTGAGGGGCTAAAGCGTACCGGCGGACTCATAGGCAGCTTGCAAGGTGGAACCTGTAGGGAAAGCTTTTCTTCGGGGAAAGTAACAGGGCAAGTTGTTGGCGGATTTGTAGGTGTTATTGAGGGCGGCAATGATTATATCAACCGTGTTCAGGACTGCTATTCTGTGGGTGAAGTTGTCCTCATAAGCGGCTCACAGCAATATATTGGCGGATTTGCAGGAGCAAATTGGTGGGGTATTATCGAAAGATGCTATGCGGCAGGTGCCCTTACTACTTTGGAAGTCTCCGATGCGGGGGGGCTGATTGGTCAAATCTATGCCGGCACACAAACAACTGACAGCTATTATGATTCTGAAATTACCGGTCTTTCTGATATAGGCAAGGGCACGCCTAAAACTACTTTAGAATTAAAGGAGATGACCACTTTTAATAATTGGGATTTTCCTGCTACTTGGACAATCAGCGATGACAACAACGGCTATCCGGCTTTAACGTGGCAGGGGTACGATCACGGTTCACTGCAGACAATCACCGATTTTGTAATAGAGGATGCCATTGCGCCGATTAACGGCGAAGCGCTCAAGACAACTATTGCCGAAACCGCGGAATATACGGGCGTGATCACCTGGGTGGATAATCCCTCAACCTTCGCGGCGAACACGGCTTATACAGCAACCATCACGCTGACTGCAAAAGACGGATATACCTTTGACGGGGTAGAGGCTAATGAATTTTCTGTGCCCTGTGCCGCTACAGTGTCAAATGCTGCCGATACCGGCGTTATAACGGTAACCTTTTTGTCTCCGCCAGATGGCTATATCACTGACGGCAACGGGATTATGGCATATCGCTATGGTAGCAGCGGGCAGCTTGATATCAAGGGATTCCATAGTGGATCATGGCTACAGACAACTTATGGTGATGGCGGCTATCGCTTCTCTTATATTTTAGGAGAGAGGGTGGATTTTTCGGAGGTTTCTAGCGTACAGCAATACCTGAATCTGAGGGATCAGCCTATTGCCATCCCCGAAACCGATTTAGCAATTCACTTGATTCCTTCTTTCGCCAATGGAGGCAAAGCTGTAAAACTCACCTATCAAATCACTAACAACGGAACAAATCCGGAGATCATTTCCCTTGCCGGCGGCTCAGATGTGCAGATTGGGTCGAATGACGGAGCCCCTATGACCCGCTTAGATGATGGGCGCGGTTTTATGATGTTCAATGGATCCGACCAGTTTAACTTTTTTGGAATAAACACTGTCGGGGTAACAAATGTTGACGCTTTTTGGTTCGGATCCTTAGGCGATTTGGGGTATAATTACTTTACACAACAAACGGTGTCTTCTGTCAGCGGAGTGGATTCAGCCATGTCATATTCCTGGCATAATAAGACAATTGCTATCGGGCAATCCAGAAATTTCTCTGTGTTAATTGGCATTGGTGGTGCAGGCAGTGAAATCCCAACTGAATTAGGAGTTATGTTTGATTCCCGCGGTGGCAGTGATGTATCGCCGGTGACGGGGCTAACCTCCGGCGACACCATCTCCGCCCCGGCTCCTCCCACCCGCAATGGCTACATCTTTGGCGGCTGGTATACGGAGCCGGAATGCACCAATCAGTTTAACTTTGCAACGCCGATTACCGCAACGATCACTTTGTATGCCAAATGGACACAGAACGTACCTCCTTCCGGCGGTGGCTCTTACACGCCCCCTCAATATCCTGTAACAGATACGAATCAGGGTAAACAGGTTGGCGGCCAAACAAAACTTAGCAAAAAGAATGCAGCATCCGGAGACACAATTATTATCACGGTCACCCCGGATAAAGGCTATGAGAACGGCGTACCTGTTGTCCTTGACAGCAACAAAAAACTGGTTGCAGTTACAGATAATGGCGATGGAACTTTTAGTTTCAAGATGCCATCCGGCGGAGTTATCATTGATACTAAATTCTCCAAAATTGATTATTTCGATGATGTAAACAGAGGTGATTGGTTTGACGAGGCGTCCTGGTACTGCGCCGCGCACGGTTTGATGCAGGGCACTGGACACAGGCAATTTGACGGTCATGTAGGCACGAACAGAGCGATGCTCGTCACCGTTCTCTATCGCTTGGCAAACAGCACTGATGATCTTGAGAGCATCTTTGATGATGTAGAAACCGGCAAGTGGTATTCTGAGGCGATCGGTTGGGCCGCTCATAATAAGATCGTGGCAGGCTACGGCAACGGAAAGTTCGGCCCCGAGGATGCTCTGACACGTGAACAGATGGTAGCAGTCTTATACCGCTATTCCATGTTCATGAAATATGATGTGAGCAAGTTGAATGGTCTCAACACCTTCACTGACGCTGATGCGATTTCCGAGTGGGCGCTTGATGCAATGAAGTGGGCAGTCGGTAATGGAATCGTGGAAGGTGTCGGTAACGACCTCATTTCTCCTGAAACGGGAGCAACCCGCGCTCAGTTTGCGGCAATGATGCAACGGTTCTGCACCAGCTTCGTTAAGTAATTAAATATAATTGAACGGAGGAAGCGCTGATTTTTCGGCGCTTCCTTTGCTTCGTAGATGTCCATGCGGCAAGATGACTTAATACTCATCGAGGGGTGACATACAACCGTGGTCTTAAATTCGAACAGACCTTTGGTACAAAGTTTTTCCTCATTTATATTTGTTGCTCCCTTTTTTTATAATTGGCTTGATATCCTGTGCCTTTAGAGCGAATATGTACCTACCAAAAGACAAGGAGGTACAAACCATGAAAATGACAATACCATATAACATTACTGGCAAACAGAGAAAGCAGCTGGCCGAGGACATCAGCGTGGCTCTGCACACCATTCCAAAGTACCTGGGCTATCCCACCTGCAGCTATCAAATCGGTGATTGCACTTTGGAGCGGGACGGTAAGTTGATTATACCAGAGTGTGTGGCGGACGAAACTGCAACGGCTCTGCTTGAGCACCTGCGCTCTCGTGGCTATGTAGGCGAGGCGGTTGAGACCGAGGACAGGCTCACAATCTCCATGCTGAGGGAACTGTTCACAAATACCGAAATAGAAATCCTGCAGCAAATCGTAACAGCCAGAGCGCCTCTCTTTAAGAAAGCGTTTCTGGCTGAATCTTTAGAGGCAGTAGTTACCGACACAACGGTCAGCTTTCCTTGGTTCCCGTTTACGGCAGAGCCTGACGAGGTCAATGCCTACTCCACCTTTGTTGCCAAGCTGTGCGACATGGCAAGGCGGCAGAAGCGTGTGGTGGCTACTCCGTCAGAGACTGACAACGACAAGTATGCTTTCCGCTGCTTTCTACTGCGGCTGGGTTTCATCGGTGACGAATACAAAATTGCCCGTAAGGTTTTGCTAAGAAACCTTACAGGCAATTCGGCATTCCGCTATGGAGACCAGGGGCAGGCTTGATTTCTGCAGTTTATAGCAGGACAGCGCGCTCGGCCTTTCGCGTGTGTTTTTCAAAAATCAAAAATCAAAAAATTTGAAATCAAAATCATACCGTGGGGGCGTTTCGTTCTCTACAGCTTTTGCAAGCGGACAGCGGCGTGGGGCTTCGTACACAAAAACGCGGTTTCAAACGGGGGAATAGCCCATTTTTAGGGAAACTCTATGCAAAGCCATATTATTATACGGTATAAAGCCTAATTGCACATAACAAAAAGACCGGGAGAGCCTGTGTAAACTCTCCCGGCATTGTTTTTTATGCGGTTGTGCCATCTGGCTAAGGGGTATTAATCTGAATAACCTTTACGGCTTCGCTGCGGACAAGTTTGCCGTCAAGGAACTCATAGGCAAGATAACCGATCTGGTCGAGGACAGCGAACTTTTCGGA
>Ga0116173_1003040_pt1 | contig 12722 bp, 10 predicted proteins | sample AD_UKC085_MetaG_FD_89800 | JGI IMG/M metagenome (GOLD analysis project Ga0116173, IMG submission 89800) | Active sludge microbial communities of municipal wastewater-treating anaerobic digesters from USA - AD_UKC085_MetaG | ecosystem: Engineered > Bioreactor > Anaerobic > Digestate | place: USA...
CTGGTCAACACCCGGAAGGTATCCGGGTATATCAACAAAAGTGATTATGGGTATGTTGAATGCATCGCAGTAGCGGATGAATCTTGCAGCTTTATCGGATGAATCAACATCCAGGACTCCCGCCATTTCGATCGGCTGGTTTGCAACGAAACCGGTCGTACGACCTTCAATCCGTCCAAAGCCAATTACAATGTTCTTTGCATAGTGTTCCATTATCTCAAAGAAATCGGATCTGTCGGTTACAGCTCTGATAACATCCCTTACATCATAGGGTAATGTAGGATCGTCAGGAACTATCTTATCAATATTGAATCCGGGAAGCGGTTCTGCAGGCTCAATGACACCTGCCTTAGTGCTGTTATTCCGCGGGATGAATGAGACCAGTTTTTTTATGCCGGCGAAACATTCATCTTCGCTTTCCGAGTAAAAATGTGCATTTCCTGTAATCTCGCTGTGTACGCGGGCTCCGCCCAGATCTTCCATTGAAATTTCCTCGCCAAGAACTGTTTTTATTACTTCCGGGCCTGTTATGAACATTTTTGAAATCTTGTCGACAACGAAAACGAAATCGGTAAGAGCAGGTGAATAGACAGCACCGCCTGCACAGGGGCCAAGTATAACTGATATCTGCGGGATCACACCGCTCGAAATTGTATTTCTGAAGAATATTTCTCCATAACCTGCAAGGGAGTTCACTCCTTCCTGTATCCTTGCCCCGCCCGAATCATTGATACCTATTAAAGGCACCCTCATCCTGAGAGCATGGTCCATGATCTTGGTAATCTTTCTCGAGTGCATAAGTCCGAGAGAGCCGCCTGCAACGGTGAAATCCTGGGCATAGATAGCCACAGGAGATCCGTCGATGGTTCCGGATCCGATGATCACTCCGTCGCTGGGCAGTGATTTCTTGTCCATATCAAAATCACGGGCATCATGTTCAACAAAGAGATCATATTCCGTGAAGGAACCCTGGTCGAGAAGGGTCATAATACGTTCCCTGGCAGTACGCTTGCCCATTGCTTTCTGCTTTTCAATAGCCTGCTGACCCCCGCCGAGGAGAAGCTTTTCCCGCTTTTCCTTCAGCTCCTTTATTTTACTGTTAAGCGCCATTGTTACCTTTATTAAAAAAATTATCTGCCTGGTCCAGAGACTGTGTGAAAATCCTTATCTACCCCCAACCCCCCCAAGGGGGGCTTTATAAGTTTCAGTAGTTCAACAAGTCCCCCCCCGTGGGCCTGCCTGCCGGAGCGACAGCGCAGGCAGGGATTTAGGGGTAAGACGACAGGAGCATGCTTTTCACGCAGTCTCTCTAAACAGGGTTACAAGTTTAAGGAAATTGTATGATTAATTGAAACTATTTCGGTGCCAATTTGTAAAGCACCACACCAATAACCATATAAATCATGTTCGGTATCCATTCCGCCAGCAGGGGGCTCAGGTTCCCTTTCAGAGAAAACTGCGATGCGAACTGCTGAAAAAAGATGTATGAAAAGCTCAGCGCCAGACCTATCCCGATATTCATCCCGATACCTCCCCTTACTTTTCTTGACGACAGTGTTACCCCTATCAGGGTAAGGATAAATACGGCGAAGGGGCTTGCAAAACGCCTGTGCTTTTCTATAAGAAAAACCTTAATTTCTTCCGATCCCTGAAGCTTCAGCAGGTCAATGTACTCATCCAGTTCCTTGTATGTCATTGTGCCGACAAAGCTCGGATCTCTCGAAAAATCTTCAGGCCGGATAATCAGAGTCGTATCGATACTCGTTCCTTTTGTGACAACATCTTCCATCCCGTTTATTTCACGGAGAGTATAATTCAGGACAGACCATTTATTTGAAACTGAATCCCATGTAACTGTAGGAGCTGATATTTTGGAGACCAGTTTGCCATCTTCATCAAATTTCTCAATAGTGAAGTTCCTTCCCCGCATATAAATAGGGCTGTAAGATTCAATATAAACATATACATTGGGATAGACCTGGCGGTGGACATTTTCAATATTGAACCTCCTTCCCCGGGGTCTGTAATACTTATCTTCGAAATCGAGCCTGATAAGGTTGGCATGCGGGATCATGAAGTTGGTGAGATAAAAAATCACTACTGCAATTACAAGGGAGGAGAGGAAATACGGCACATCATTCTGCGAAAGCTCATGCCGCTGTTAAGTATGGCAATTATTTCAGTGTTGACAGCCATTCTTGAAGTAAAGAAAATGACAGTTATGAAGACGAACAGCGGAGCAAACAATGTGGCAAAATAGGGAATGAAATTAAGGTAGTAATCAAACACGACCGCCTGCCACGGGGCTTCCTTTTCCATAAAATTATCAAGCTTTTCCGAAAGGTCGAAAACGACGGCAATTGTCAATATCAGGGCAAGACAGAACAGGAAGGTTCCCAGGAACTTCCTGATTATATAGAAATCGATTATTTTAGGCTTCAGGGATCTCAGATTTTTTCCGAGACCTTTTTTATCGTTTTGTCTTTCCATCTTTTAAAATCCCCTTCCTCAATTTTTTTCCTGGCATTGCCAGCCAGTTTCAGATAGAATGCCAGTTTTTGAAGGCTTGAAATCTGTCCTCCAAGCATTTCGCCGGAAATCACAAGATGTCTCAGATAGGCCTTTGAATATATAAGGCTTACTGCCGACGGTCCTTCAGGATCTATCGGACTGAAATCGTTGGCCCATCGTTTGTTCCTTATGTTTATTATCCCCTGTGATGTAAATAGCATTCCGTTACGTCCGTTACGGGTAGGCATAACACAATCGAACATGTCGATACCTCTTTCTATGGCTTCGAGGATATTTGCAGGGCTTCCCACCCCCATCAGGTATCTTGGCCTGTCTTCGGGCAGTATCTGATTAACGATCTCGATAGTCCTGTACATCTCTTCAGCAGGTTCCCCGACAGATAATCCTCCGATCGCATTGCCGGCCATATCTTTCGAAGCTATCTTTTCTGCAGATAATTTTCTGAGATCATCAAAAATACCGCCCTGGACAATAGGGAAAAGATACTGTTGCCATCCCCATACAGGTTCACTGCCCCGGAATCTTTCAACAGCCCTGTCGAGCCATTGATGGGTCAGATCAACGGATCTTTCAGCATACCGGTGATCGCAGGGGAAGGGGGCGCACTCGTCAAGGGCCATAATTATATCGGCCCCTATTACCCTCTGAATATCTACAGTATTCTCTGGTGTAAAGACATGTCTGGATCCGTCAATATGGGATTTGAACACAATCCCTTCGTCTGTCAGCTTTCTGTTGTTTGCAAGGGAGAATACCTGATAACCGCCACTGTCAGTGAGGATAGGCCTTTCCCATGACATGAACCTGTGAAGTCCTCCGGCCTCTTTAAGTATTTCAGTACCCGGACGAAGATAGAGATGATAGGTATTTCCCAGGATGATCCTTGCATCAATATCTTCCTCCAGATCGCGCTGAAGTATACCTTTCACGGTTCCTCCGGTACCTACAGGCATGAAGATGGGAGTAGGTATATCCCCGTGGTCTGTCCGGAGAACACCCGTCCTGGCTCTTGTATCCTTATCTTTTGTCCTGATTTCAAACATAAAAATGATCCGTAAACAGCAGCACAAATGTAATTCATCCATGCGGCCTTAGAAAATTATGAGATCATTTTTGTTGAAAACTATTCTCCCGGATTCCGATTATCTTGCTAATATTGTGACCGGATTATGAAAGTTCAATGATTTTTCAGGAAAACCTTTTCCTTTCGGTCGTATTTATTGTATTTGCACTGTCAGCGGCGGTGCAGTTGTTCTATTATCTCCGGTTCTATTATGCAGTCCCCCGATACAGGCATCCCCAGGCAAATACCGGCAGGCAGCCTGTTTCAGTTATAATCTGTGCAAGAAATGAGGCAGAGAACCTGCGCAATTTCCTCCCTTCAATCCTGGAGCAGGATTATCCCGATTTTGAAGTCATCGTGGTCGATGATTGCTCGGAGGATGAAACCTATAGTGTACTTGGAAGTTTCCTTCTTAAATATCCGGGATTAAAGATATCAACAGTCAGTAAAGATCCCCGTTTCACACACAACAAGAAATTTGCCCAGTTCATCGGGATCAAGGCAGCTTCGAATGAAATACTCCTTTTTACAGATTCTGATTGCAAGGCAGCATCACCTGGCTGGATAACAGGAATGGCATCAAATTTTGATGAAAAGACCGAGCTGGTACTTGGTTATAGCGGATATATGAAAAGGGAAGGTCTGCTGAACAAATATATCCGTTATGATACTTTTATGATAGCGCTTCAGTATCTGGGAATGGCAATAAGAGGCATCCCCTATATGGGTGTGGGTCGTAATATGGCTTACAGAAAATCGTTGTTTTTCAGGAAAAAGGGATTCGAAGGGCATACCCATGTGATATCAGGTGATGATGATCTTTTTGTAAATGCCAACGCCACCGGAACAAATACCCGGGTAGATTTCAGGAAAGACAGCCACACCATGTCGTTACCCTGTACCACCCTCAAAGACTGGATAATACAGAAAAAAAGACATTTTACTGCCGCCCCGTATTATAAGACACGGCATAAGTTCCTGATAATCACAGAACCTCTCACCAGGATGCTTTTCTATATTTCTTTCATTATACTGATGATACCTTTATTCCTGTGGCAGATCACCGCAGCGATTTTCGGAATAAGATTTATAAGCCAGATTATAGTCCTTGTTCAGGGACAGAAGATATTAAACGAAAAGGGGATAGCCGGATATTCATTATTTTTTGATATCTTTTCCCCTGTGATAAACAGTGTTATTTTTGTTAGCAATACAATTAGCAGATCGGGTAAAAACAAATGGAAGTAAACCAGGAGCTTTCAGAAAAAGCGAAGGCCGACCTTATTCTTGTTGAAGATGCAAAAAAAGGTAATGAAAAAGCTTTTGCCGGGCTGATGAACCGTTACAGGGATTCAATTTATTTCATGCTGCTGAAAATGGTAAATAATCCGATTGATGCCGAGGATCTTACTATTGAGGCCTTCGGCAAGGCATTCAGGAGCATCGACAGCTATACGCCACGCTTTGCATTCAGCACATGGCTTTTTATGATTGCTACCAACAATTGCATCGATTTCATCAGGAAGAAGCAATCATCGCCCATCCCTGTCAATCAGGATAAGGACATCATGGATACGATGACAGTAAATATCCAGTCCGACCTCCCCGATCCTGAAGAGGCGCTGATAAATGACCAGAAGATAGCCACTCTCAGGAAAATAGTAACCCAGCTGAAATCGCCCTACAGGGAGATAATAGAGCTCAGATATTACAAGGAATTTTCCTATGAGGAGATATCAGCGGAGCTTAAAATACCGATAGGAACTGTAAAAGCACAGTTATACCGGGCCAAGACCCTGCTTTACAATATATTCGTGAAAACCGGCGCCAGGTAATGCCTGAAATAATTTTCAGATATTTCCCGTCACTCTCAGAAGACCAGAGAAAGAAAATTTCATCTCTCAAACCGCTGTATGAAGAGTGGAACAACAGGATAAATGTCATTTCAAGAAAGGATATTGATAATTTCTACATTCACCATGTCCTTCATTCCCTGTCCATTGCCAGGATCATCAGCTTTAAGTCCGGAACCCGGATCCTTGACGTTGGAACCGGAGGAGGATTCCCGGGAATACCTCTTTCTATTCTCTTTCCAGGTTCGGAATTCACACTTCTTGATTCAATAGGCAAAAAGATTAAGGTTGTATCAGCAGTCGCTGAAGAATTAAAACTTGATAATGTCAGATTCATAAGAAAAAGAATTGAAGAGGAAACCGGGAAATTTGACTTTATAATCAGCAGGGCTGTAATGGAATTCCCGGGTTTTGTTCAACTGACAAAAAAGAATATTATTTCAAATAGCGAAAACAACCCGGTTAATGGTATAATCTGTCTGAAAGGCGGCGATCTGAGCCGAGAACTGGGGAGATTTGGAAGTTCTGTCAGGATATGGGAAATAAAGGATTTCTTCCCCGAACCATTTTTTGAAACAAAGAAAATAGTCTACCTCCCTGTGCCTTCCTCTTAATCTTTTTTATCCGTAAATATTGTTAATTTACTGTATCCCTCTGTGTCCTACTATATAACTCACCCCTAAATCCCCCTAGGGACTTTTGAGTCTGAGTGCCCCCCTGGGGGCAAGGGGTGGCAAGAAGGGAAGGAGTTATTGTGGTTGATGTTCCTGAGGTCTTTAAGGTGGTACACTTTGTGATAACCTTTGCGCTCTTTGCGGTTAAAAAATATCCGCAGGGATTTTATTATTTGAAAATTTAACTATATTTGCGGTCTCAAATTAAAGCCAGAGAAATTTAAAATTATTAACAAATGAAAAGGACTTTTCAGCCTTCCAGAAGGAAAAGAGCAAACAAGCACGGGTTCAGGGAAAGAATGTCAACACATGATGGAAGAAGAGTTCTTGCTTCACGCAGGGCAAAGGGCAGAAAGAAACTTACTGTATCATCAGAGCTGAAGCTGAAAGGCTGAATCTGATCTGAAATATTATCTGAAAGGTGCCATACAGGGCGCCTTTTTTGTTAATTTTACATTATGAGTCTGATCCCTGATTATATTGCTGATAAAGAACTGAGGGAGATAGCCGGAAAGACAATATCGGGTATAAGACTAACTCCCGGAGAAGGTCTGGTTCTTTATGAAAAAGCCGATCTTGCCCTTCTCGGACTGCTTGCTTCGGTAGTCAGACGCAGGAAAAACGGCAATTATGCATATTTTAACAGAAATTTCCACATTGAGCCGACAAACATTTGCATTTATAACTGTCGTTTTTGTTCCTACAGGAGGCCGGCAGGAGATCCCGAAAGCTGGGACTACAGCCATGATGATATGCTGAATACCCTGCGCAGGTTCGACGGGAAAAATGTAACGGAAGTGCATATTACAGGTGGTGTGCACCCCTCACACGATATTCATTTTTACGGGAGTCTCATCAGCAGGATAAAGAAACACAGACCCTCGCTTCATGTAAAAGCATTCTCGGCCGTCGAGCTCGATCACATGATAAGAATGGCGGGTCTGACACCCGATAAAGGGCTTGCTCTTCTTAAGGATTATGGTCTGGATTCAATACCCGGAGGAGGAGCTGAAATATTTGATGAACAGCTCAGAGAACAGATAAGTAATGAAAAGACATCATCCGGACAATGGCTGCTGATCCACGAGACTGCCCACAAAACCGGAATATCTTCAAATGCAACCATGCTTTACGGGCACATAGAGACCTATGCCCACAGGATAGATCATATGAACAGGCTGAGGATTCTCCAGGACAGGACCATGGGCTTCAATGCTTTCATCCCCCTTAAATTCAAAAAGGCAAATAACAGAATGTCGCATTTAGGAGAGGTCAGCATAATTGAAGATCTCCGGAACTATGCCGTTGCCAGGATCTTTCTTGATAATATCCCTCACCTGAAAGCTTACTGGCCGATGACCGGAAGGACTGTAGCACAGATAAGCCTTTCATTCGGTGCAGATGATCTTGACGGAACTATCGATGATACAACAAAGATATACTCAATGGCCGGTGCAGGGGAAAAGAACCCCGTAATGACAAGCGGGGATATCTGCAAACTTATCTCGGAAGCAGGCTACATTCCGGTTGAACGTGACTCCCTATATAACAGGATCAATTAATAATTTTATCTGTACATTTGCGTTATCAAAAATGTACATCTTGCCTGTATGAGCTTAAAGAATTTCATATTAAGTAAACTGTTCCTGAAACAGCTTGGTATTGCATTCATTATCATATTCGGAGTATTGATGATATTGCTTATAGGACTGAATCTGTATACAAGGCACGGACAGGCTGTTCCCGTTCCGGATTTAGTGGGTCTGAATATGGAGGCGGTCAAAGTTCAGGCAAAAAAATCCAAAATGAGGTATCATGTAATAGATTCCGTTTATACTACAACTGTAATGCGAGGTTGTGTTGCAGAACAGAATCCCAGGCCCGGTTATAAAGTAAAGAAGTGGAGAAATGTAGCTCTTACAATCAACGCCTTCCGTCCCGAAATGGTTGCCGTACCCGATCTTGTCGATCTTCCGCTAAGGCAGGCAATAGCTCTTATCGAAAGCTCCGGACTGGTTATGGGATCATTAAGATATAAGCCCGATCTTTCGATTAATGTAGTTCTCAATCAACTATATAACAGCAGAGATATAACACCGGGCGATTCGATACAGAAAGGTTCGGTCATCGACCTGGTACTGGGAAAGGGATTAAGCAACCAGCGCACTCCTGTGCCCGACCTGATAGGTATGACCCTTGAATCAGCCACCGACAGGATCCTTAGTACATCGCTTAATCTGGGAACCTTCATTTTCGACAATACAATACGTACCGGCGAGGACAGCCTCAAAGCATTTGTCTATAAACAGAATCCTGAATACAGGTATGATGCGACACTTCAGCTGGGATCATCAATATATCTGTGGATGACAACAGATTCTCTCAAGCTCCCGTCAGACTCGACAATGGCTGTACCTGATACTACGATCACAGCGGCTCTCTTTTCCCGAAAGGTTAAATGATCCTGATGATATTAAGGACTTTAACAAATATTATTCTCATTTTGTCCTGCCCATTGATCCTGACAGGACAGGAAATTGTCACGGGACTGACATCCAATCCCCTGTTGAAAAAAACATACTCCCTCTCAGCCAGATCTCTTGCTGCCGATACCCTTAAGCTTCCGTTCTTTGACGATTTTTCCGGCAGTGCGGTTTTACCGGATAGCAGGAAATGGAGCGATGACTATGTCTTTATAAATAATACATATTCTGATAAGCAGATAACAAGCGGAATAGCCACCTTTGACGCGCTGAACAGTTCCGGACGCCTATATGATAACGCATCAGAAACTTCTTTCAAAGCTGATTACCTTACATCACATCCTATTGATCTCAGTTTCTCTCCGTCCGATAATATATGGCTGAGCTTTTACTATCAGCCGGGGGGATTGGGTGACATCCCGGAAGAGAATGATTCCCTCACTCTCCAGATGTATTCTCCCCTGGACAAAAGATGGTATTCAGTCTGGAGGGCTGACGGAGATTCTGCTGACGGTTTCAGACCCGTCCTTCTGAAAATAGATCAGGAAAAATTCCTCAGGAAAGGATTCAGGTTCAGATTCAGCAATTACGCAAGTCTGAGCCCGAATGTGAACGATCCGTCCATGACCGGTAACTGTGATCACTGGAATATCGATTATGTTCTTCTTGACAGGAACAGAAATGAGGGTGATACAATATTCCCTGATGTTGCATTCCGTAAGCCCTTCCGCTCCCTCCTCAAAAATCATGAGGCAATGCCTGTCACTCAATTTAATCAGATCTATCTCCAGGAAATGGGAGCCACTATACCGATAAAATACCGCAATAATGATACAATTGTCAGAAATGTTACAAGGTATTTTAAGATATGGGATGTGTATGATAATATGGAAGCTATATCATTTTCTGCAGGTGCTACCAACATTGATCCTCTCACCAATGTAGATTATGATGCCAATCTGTTCTATACCTTTAATACATTCAACCGTGATTCCGCCCTGTTTAAGGTAACAAGCTGGCTTATTACAGATGACTTCGATCCGAAGGAAAATGACACGGTAACATATTTCCAGAAATTTCACAATTACTTTGCATTTGACGACGGGACGGCAGAAGCGGGGTACGGAGTTAACGGACTTGGATCACGGAATGCCATGGTTGCATACAGGTTCAGATCATATACAAAGGATACTCTTAGGGCAATAAGTATTTGCTTCAATGATAGTTACATGAATTCCAACCAGAGAGCCTTCGGCCTGATGGTCTGGAAAGATAATAGCGGAATACCGGGAGATGTCATTTACTCACGGCAGGAAGTAATTGTAGAACAGGGAGAAGATATCAACGGGTTCCATACATATTTTCTGCCCTCGGGAGTAGCCGTGGAAAATATTTTTTATGTCGGCTGGAAACAACGGTCAGAAACCTTCCTTAATGCAGGATTTGATGTAAATACACCTCACAGGGGTAACCTGCTCTACTGGATGAATGGTACATGGTTCACCTCCCAGAAATCAGGTACCCTGATGATACGGCCTATTGTCGGTCCTCCTGTAAATACTTCAGTTCATGATATTTACCAGAACAACAGAAATAAACTTCATTTTTATCCGAATCCGGCATCAGATTACATAAGTTTCAATCGTAACGATCTTCCTGATAATAGTTTATACACTGTATCAGTTACCGATATAAATGGAAAGGAATTAATAAGGGTGCCCTTGAATGATAAAATTGACATTTCAGCTTTGAAGGCAGGAATGTATATAGTATCACTTTCAAGGAATGGCCTGGCCCTTGGTCACAGCCGGCTTATCAAAACAAAATAATCCTGAAAATGTCTGAAGAAGAATTAGCCGGACAACAGGAGCTGTTTGAGCATTACAGGTTTACTGTTGCTCCCGGACAGTCGCTACTGCGTATTGACAAATATCTTTCTTACAGGATTGAGAATACCTCACGGACAAGGATACAGGATGCTGCCAATGCCGGAAATATTCTTGTAAACAATATCCCTGTTAAACCAAACTACAGGGTAAAGCCGGATGATCTTATTCAGGTTGTGCTGCCCAATCCCCCCAGGGATATTGAACTGATACCACAAAATATCCCTCTCGATATCCTTTTTGAGGACGAAGATGTTGTGGTTGTCAATAAGGCACCCGGGATGGTTGTCCATCCGGCATACGGCAATTATACCGGGACACTTGTAAACGCTTTGATGTGGCATTTTAAGGATTTGCCTTTATTTTCATCGGGAGATCTGAGACCCGGTCTTGTTCACAGAATAGATAAAGATACATCAGGTATACTTGTAATCGCAAAAAATGAACTTGCGCTTAACAGGCTTTCAAAACAGTTCTTTGACAGGACCACCGACCGCAAATATACTGCAATAGTATGGGGGATACCGGATCCTTCAGAAGGTACGATAACCGGTCATGTAGGGCGGAATATCCGTGACAGGAAGATCATGCAGGTATTTCCTGACGGCAGTCAGGGAAAACCTGCGGTGACTCATTATAAGATTATCGAGAATCTCGGTTATATATCGGTTGTGGAGTGTAAGCTTGAGACCGGGAGGACACATCAGATAAGGATTCATTTCAGCTACCGTGGGCATCCTCTTTTCAATGATGCTGATTATGGAGGAGACCGCATTCTGAAGGGAACCACATTTTCAAAATACCAGCAGTTTGTTAAGAACTGCTTTCAGATACTTCCCCGGCAGGCGCTGCATGCAAAAAGCCTTGCGTTCGATCATCCGGTAAGCGGTAAGAGACTGTCTTTTGAGTCGGAGCTGCCTGAAGATATGAGGCAGGTGATTGAGAGGTGGAGGAATTATATAGCGGCAAGGTAGTAGTTACCAGCTGCCACTGGCCCCGCCGCCGCCGAAGCTGCCGCCGCCGAAGCCTCCGCCACCGCCAAAACCACGGCCTCCGCTACCTCCGGAGAACCCGCCCCATGAGCCTTTGTGAGAGTTACTGCCGGAATTCATCATAGACAAAAGAACCCATAAAGGCAAACCTTTGTTGCTCAGATGCTTCTGATTACGGCCTCCGGAACTCCGGATTAACATGAAAATTATTAAAAATATTACGAAGATTATGAATGGAGCAATAGCACCTGCATCACTTCCTGAATTACCATATTCATCAGCAGTGAACTCTCCGCTGGCCAGCTGCATCAGAACAGTCGAAGCATTATCAAGTCCGCCATAAAAGTCACCCTCCCTGAAAGCAGGCAGTATTTCATTATCAATTATACGGGCACAAATAAGGTCGGGGATTGCACCTTCCAGACCGTATCCCGGGGCAATCGAAACCTGACCCAACGACCCCTCAGTCTTAGGTTTTACAAGTATAAGAATACCGTTATCAAGGCCCTTCTGACCTATTCCCCATTTTTCCGCCAGTCTTTGTGCAAAATCGGCTACTTCATAACCCATCAGATCAGATACAGTTACAATGGCTATCTGGGTCGATGTGGAATCATTAAATGCAACCAGCTTACTTTCCAGAGAATTAATTTCACTGCCATTGAGCATCCCCGCAAAATCATTCACAAGGCGCGGCGGATATGGTTTCTCCGGAAAATCCTGTGCGGCCAGTCTGAATGGAAGAGAAACTGACAGAACAAACAGGAGACATAAACCTTGAAATTTATTTTTTTCCATTCCACTCTTTATAATGGGGTATCCTCAAATGAAATATCATCAGGCAGTTCATTTATATCATCCTTCCGGAAAGGAAAATGAACCTTGAGCTGGGTGCCTGTCATACTGATCCCTTCAATAATCCCTTCTGTGAACCTGCCTTCACTGAAATGTTTCTTTACAGTTGCCTTAATATTGTCCCAGAAATCTTCCGGAACCTTTGAATTTATTCCCTGGTCCCCGATAACGGCAAACTTCCTGTTTGTTACAGCAAGATAAAAAAGTACTCCGTTCCTTTCGGCAGTTCCATGCATACCTATCCTTTTAAAGATCCATGAGGCCCTGTCAAGAACATTTCCCGAGGTTTTTGTTTCAATATGAACCCTTATCTCCCCCGAGGTAAGATCTTCAGCCTCCCTTATTGCATCACGGATCTGCTCCTGCTGCTCTTTTGTAAAAAAC
>Ga0116173_1003049_pt1 | contig 12712 bp, 13 predicted proteins | sample AD_UKC085_MetaG_FD_89800 | JGI IMG/M metagenome (GOLD analysis project Ga0116173, IMG submission 89800) | Active sludge microbial communities of municipal wastewater-treating anaerobic digesters from USA - AD_UKC085_MetaG | ecosystem: Engineered > Bioreactor > Anaerobic > Digestate | place: USA...
ATAAACTGGTGCTCAAAATTGCGTTAAACAAGAAAAGGAGAGCGTGGTTCTTAGGATTGTGGAATCACTCTAAAACATTTGATTTTCCTTGTGTTTTCTCTAATGCGTAATCTGGGTTTAATGAAGTTGCAAATACTTTTTATCGTTCTGAAGAAAAAGAGAGGATAGAGAGCTCTTATTTATTTTTCAAACACAATTAGCACTTATTAAATTCTTCAGGACAAAAAAGCCTCAACCTTTTCTTTTATAAAAAACAGAAAAATCCATAACTTTACAAACAAATAAAGTAAAGGTAATGGAACAAGCTATCACTAACGAAGCTAAAAAACAATATTACTGCCCTAACCATACGGCAGAACATCTGCTGAATCAGACCATGATCAGGATGTTCAATTGTGGACGAGCAGTGAACGCACACATTGAAGAGAAAAAATCCAAATGCGACTACGCTCTTCCTCAAGAGCCCTCTGCAGAAGATATCGCAGAGATTGAAAAGAAAATGAACGACGTCATCGCACAGAATCTTTCCGTCACATCTGAATATATGGACAAGGAAGAGGCAAAAGTCAAATACAACCTTTCACGCCTTCCTGAAGATGCAACAGACACGCTCAAGATTGTCCACATAGGCAATTACGACTCTTGCCCCTGCATCGGTGCACACGTGGAGAATACATCGAAAGTAGGCACATTCAAGATCCTTAGCAGCAGTTACGCTGACGGCATTTGGAGAGTCAGATGGAAAACTTCAAGAGATTAATGTTTCCTCATATAATTTAAAGAATAGATTTATGACAACTTACAAAAAAATAGCAGCCGCAGCCATCATCTGCATCTTCTCACTGAATGCAATGGCTCAGCAAAAACCAAAGAACGTGATCTACATGATTGGTGACGGCATGGGTCTTGCCCAAGTTTACGCAGGCATGACAGCCAACCATGATTCACTGAATCTGTTGAGATGCCCGTTCACTGGATTCTCAAGAACTTATTCAGCCAACGACTATATCACAGACTCGGCCGCCGGAGGTACTGCCCTCGCCTGTGGAGTGAAGACCAAAAACGGAATGATCGGAATGAATCCCGATTCGGTTGCCATTCCTTCAGTTCTCGACTATGCTGCAGCGAACGACAAAAAGACCGGTGTCATAGCGAGTTGCTCGGTTACACACGCAACGCCAGCCAGCTTTGTCGCTCACCAGGACAACAGAGAAAAGAACGAAGAAATTGCCGCTGATTATCTCAAATCACCTGTCGATGTTTTCATTGGTGGTGGTTTGACCTATTTCACTAAAAGAAAAGATGAAAAAGACCTCACAAAAGATCTGAAGAAAAAAGGCTTCACTGTTGCAACAGACATGGATGAGGTAAAAAACACGAAATCGGGAAAATTGGCTGGATTGGTTGCTAAAGATCATCCTGAAAGCATAAAAGGTGGCAGAGGCGATCTTCTTTTAGACGGGATTAATACTGCCATCAGGCTTTTGAGTCAAGGAGAGAACGGCTTCTTCCTTATGATTGAAGGTTCGCAGATTGACTGGGCTTGTCACAAAAACAATGAATCATACATGATTGCAGAGATGTTGGACTTTGACAAAGTAATCGGTTCCGTTTTGGATTTCGCTGCAAAAGACGGCAACACACTTGTTGTCATCACGGCCGACCACGAGACAGGAGGCCTAACCATCTTGAACGGCGACTTCCAGAAAGGAAAAGTATCCACACAATTCAACACGTTACAACATACAGGACTTATGGTTCCTGTCTACGCTTTCGGTCCCGGTGCTGAAAAATTCTCAGGAATTCACCAGAACACAGAAATTTCAAACATGATCAAACATCTATTAGGCAAATAATATTCTCCAAAATAGAAAACATGAATATTTCCAAATTTAGGATATTGATAATATTGAGCATCCTCCTACTTATCGGAGGATGTTCTAGTAAAGAAAAGACGCAGGAAGAGAAAAACAAAAGCGCCATTCTATCTGTATCCAAATGTTCCAAACTTTATACCGTACAATACAACGTACGTAAAATCATCACATACGAAGACATGAGTGCTTTTGAAAGCAGCCTTTTCTTCCAAAAAATCAGCATTCCTATTCCTGGAGATCGAAAGATTGCCATCCCGGTCGATGCTACCATAAAGGCCTACATTGACTTCAGCGGATTCAACGAAAGCAATGTGAAATTTGAGGGAGAAAAAGTCACAGTTACTCTTCCCGACCCTAAAATGGAGCTGACATCATCTAAGATAGACCACTACAACGAGAAGGAGTTCCGTTCTTGGAACCGCACTCGTTTCAGCGAAGAGGAGAAGCGGTCATTCCTGCAACAAGGAATCATCAGCATTATGGCCAAAATGAAAGATTCGGACATCATCGACAGATCCAGGACTTCAGCTTATACGGCCCTCCTACCCATCTTCACAGCTGTAGGTTACAGTCCGGAGAACATCACGATAAACTTCAGGGAAGAGATTGAAAACAACAAACATGAAGAGAAGACGATCTTCGACATGTATAAAGAGTCTAATATTACAAAGTAAAATGAGAAGAACAAGAACACCTCAGATACCAGTAAGTTGGGCAAAAAGTCCGATATTTTGGGTGATATTAGTCATCGGATTGGTTGTTTTGTACTTCATAAAAAAGGCAGAGGTCAAAGATCAAAATGAAGGTAAAATTAGAGAGACAGCCATAGACATCACCTCCATCAAAACAATTGCCGAATGGGAATTTTTGACAATACAGACGGAAGAGTTTATCGATACCACTATCGTTAGAACTCTCAGCAACGACCAGTTTGCGCGCATCTATAGAGGCACTATCCGTTTGGGAATGGACATGCAGAAGGCTAGAAAGAATTGGATTGTCTGCAAACACGACACAGCATACATCTATTTGCCAGCCGTTGAAATTTTGGATAAAGAATTCATAGACGAGGCTAACACCCGCACCTTCTATGAAAGCGGCAGAATGACGGCTACATTAAAAAATAAGATGTACAGTAAAGCGAAAAGGACAATGAAGGCTCGTGCCTTCACCAAGCAGAACATCAAAATGGCCGAAGATAATGCCAAACAACAGTTTAAGACGATGTTTAACGCATTGGGATTTAAGGTAGTGAAGGTGGAGATAAAGAAATGATTTTTAATTGGTCTAATTAGTTTTAGCAGAAGGCGAAAAGGCTGAACCAATCTGAATTGGCTCAGCCTTTTTGTATATTCATGGGCAGGGAAAAATCACGGAGTACTCACCCTTTAGTAGCCCTATAGCCGTCAGGCTAACGTTCTTAAACTGTAGTATTTTTGGCGTTTTATTTTCCTCGCATATCGCTAACGCTGAGTAAATGTGCCAATACGCCTTGAGGGCTCGCCAAAAGTGGCGTGCTGGATGGCGTCAAAAACAGTTTTACCGTTCAAGCGAGGCGCGAGCGCGTTTAAAACTGTTTAGCCAGACAGTGCGGCACTTTTGGAAGAAAAGCACTCACAGCGGCGGCTCTTTTTGATTTCATCCAAATTTCTCGGTCTCGGCATAATTGGAGCAAGCTCCATTCTACGCTCGACCTTACGAAATTTTGTCTACTTTTTCCAGCTGAAGGGAAAAAGTAGGGCCCGTCCGGCAAGGACATTTTGATAAACAACAGACTTTTTCTTAATCATTGTGTATGTCATTAAATTTCAATACGATAAGTTTTTAACCTGACGGCTATGTTGGTAAGCGTAGCGTAACCTAGGGCAATTTTGCGTGGATAAAAATCACTTCGTATAAAAAAAAGGTTTCACTGTTTTCAGTAATCGCTCAGCCAAGCTGCCTTTGATAACGGCCTCGTAGGCCTCGTCATAGGAGTTGAACCAATGGACCTCATCCACCTCATTTGGCGAAGCACCATCCAACGATTCATCAGTCACCGTTGTTAGAAAGTTCAGCATCAAGGTATTTGATTTCTGGAAATAGGCACTGTAAAGAAACTCAGAGGTATCGGGCTGCATCTTCATCTCCTCCATCATCTCTCGCCTCAAAGCACACTCAGCCTCCTCACCTTTGTTCACGTAACCAGCCAAAAAACTGTACTTGTCACGACCGTACTGTTTCATCATCAAAAGCTTTGTCTTATCATGATTGAACAAAGCCGTACAGATGGCCACATTAAACATCGGAAATCTGAACTCGTTACACTTTGTACAAAAGGGGATCATATTCTCCTCTCCGGGACAAAGTCTCAACTCCAATTCATTTCCACATTTCGGACAAAACTCCATAACGTTATTCCTTTCTTTACAGGGGTTCAGAACAGAACATCTGCAATTTTTTTATTCTTAGTAAAAAAAACTTTCAATCATTTGAACATCTTCTCCAAATCCGCATCCTGTATAATGGAGATAATCGGCTTGTTGTTCGGCGTGAAATCGTGGTTTGGACAAGCAAACAGATCATTGATCAACGACTCCAGCTCCTCCTTATGCATTGCTTTTCCGTAAGGAATAGCTGCCAATTCGGAGAGCGACAAAGCCAAATTCTCGCCAATTTCACCCTTCACATCCAAGTTCTGATCCTTCACGGAATCAATCATCCTCAACAAGAAATCCTTCGCATTCAAGGTCGTATTGATGGCAGGCACACCGTTCACCGCAAAGGTATTGTTACCCATATTGGCGATTTCAAAACCAAGATAATAGAGATCGTCCATGATATCCTCCATGAAGAGTGCCTCAGAAGGCATTAGCTGCACCAATTCAGGAAAAAGCATCTTCTGCGAAAGTCCCTTCTTCTCAGTGAAATTCTTCACATAACGGTCGTACAATATACGCACATGCGCACGATGCTGATCTATAAACATCAAGCCTGAATGGACCGTCGTCAAAATATATTTATTTCGGAATTGGAAATACTGCGATGCACATGGGTCACGGTCAGTCTCCGATCTAGAAAATTCTTTGATGGTTGGAGTTGTATCCACCTCCAAATCCTCATCCTCCTCTTCAGAGATGCGTGATGAAAATTCGAGCGACTCCTCCTCTGCGATTTTAGGAAAACCGATACCCTTTTCAGATTCAAAACCTTCGTATAACTTGCTCCAATCGTCTTTTGGTCTTTTATATGAAGAACCTCCACTGCTACCCGTTTTGAACGGATTGTAAGACGGATCCACCTTGACCTCCGGCGTTGATGTAAGCTCTTTCGAATGAGTGAAAGCAGGAATATCCAACGTATTCTCCTGATCGAAATCGATGGTCTGGAAGGCTAAGAATCGACCCAAAGCCTCCTTCACCGCAGCCAAAACAATAGGCCAAATAGCAGGCTCGTTTTCAAACTTTATCTCCGTCTTGGTTGGATGTATATTCACATCGATATTCTCCGGGTCTATTTCAAAATAGAGAAAATAATCGGGAGAAAAACCGGGCTGCAACATACGGTCGTATGCCTGCATCACGGCCTTGTGGAAATAGGGATGCTTGATAAAACGGTTATTGACAAAGAAGTATTCTTTATCATTCTGCTTCTTGGCCGACTCTGGTTTGCCTACAAAACCATAAATTTTCACCATCGTTGAATCGGCATTCACACTGAAAAGATTGGAATTGATCTGTTTTCCGAAAACATTCACTATACGCTCGCGATGAGTAGACGGAGGCAAGTTGTAACAAACCGTCTCGTCAGGACGAGTTGAGAGCGTCAGGATATGCTTCAACTCAAAATGTATGTTGGGATAAACCAATACAATACGAAGAAATGCCTGTTCGATATGAGAAAATTCAGCCTTGTTCGACTTCAAGAATTTTCGGCGGGCAGGCACATTATAAAAAAGATTCTTCACGCAGAAATTACAACCGTCGGGGCAAGAGATAGGCTCCTGGTTATCGATCCTACTACCCGAAATCTGAATCATAGTACCCAACTCATCCTCTCGCCTCTTCGTACGCAGTTCCATCTGAGCAACAGAGGCAATAGAAGCCAAAGCCTCTCCACGGAAACCCATCGTATGAAGGGCAAACAGATCGTTGGCGTTCTTAATCTTCGAAGTAGCATGACGTTCAAATGCAAGACGGGCATCCGTCTCAGACATACCCTTACCATCATCAATCACCTGTATGGATGTTCGTCCGGCATCTTTAATAATCACCTGTATGTGTTGGGCACCAGCATCAATCGCATTCTCCACCAATTCCTTCACCACTGAGGCAGGACGTTGGATAACCTCTCCCGCCGCTATCTGATTGGCTACTGAGTCTGGCAACACATGGATAATATCGTTCATCTCTTAAATCTGTTTTTATCTTGAAAAATAAAAAGAAATCTCAAAAACACAAAATGCACAAGGACAAACCGATGTCTTGTGCAAAAAGACGAAAAGGAAGGCGTTTACAAAACGAACATCCTCTCCATTCCATTCGTCGGCTGCGAGCCTTATCGGAAATAAAAATAGAATGTGAATTCTTTTTTTATTTCTTTAGAGACGGAAATCACACATCTCTACCATAGGTTAATGCCATCCTGAAATTGCCAGAAATTTATTAGCAGACTTTTCTGTCCGCTCTTGCCGACCATCCGAGACGCATTTCGTTTCTGAACAAAAACGACAGATACAATCTATACCCACCAGTTTTTGAAGACAATTCCCTTATCGCAGTAGTACAAAATATATCAGAGCAATAACAATGAATGCCAAGAAAATCAAAGAAGACAAACGTTTGCTTCTGTTAGCCGACATTGTTTTACGCTTATCGCTTAAGAAACCTTTACGAATAGTTGGCTGATAATCGACCTTTTCACCTTTTTCCATTGCAACTTCCTGAGCAATACGTTTCTTACGCTCATCCATAGCCTCCTTTTCCGGATTCCAATAGATAGGTTGATAACTGAACTTACGAACCTTAGGAGCTTTAAAAAAATTTAATATAGCCATATTTTATCAGTATTTAGATGGGTACTATTAATTAGCTTGTTGTATTAAAGACAGTTTTCGAGGTTTAAATGTCACTGATTCAAGGAATATAGCGTGCTATACAACCGAAAAAAGTGGCGAATAGAACCGAAATGAAAAGAGGCCGAAAGTTTTTGCAAACGAGCGCAATAGAGCTTGCTCTAAATCGTCGAATGCAGCTAAAACTTATTCAAAGACAACAAAACACAACCATCATATTTCTATCTTTTTACGGTGGTTATTAATAAAACCCACCTTAAGTAACACAAATAAAAAGCAAAGAAGTTTTATTTTATTAACTTCTTAGCCTCACCCTCAAGGAACATTTTATGCGCAACCCTCAACTCTTTATATAAGTTAGAGGCGAACACAAAATTATTGAGCGGCTCACAATCCGTATCAAAAATCTGCTCTTTTGTTCCCTGCCAAGCCTTCTCTCCTTTATTAATGAAAACGATGTTTTCACCAATCTCCATCACTGAGTTCATATCGTGCGTATTGATGATGGTAGTGATATTGAACTCATGCGTAATCTCCTGAATCAACCTATCAATCAACAAAGATGTGATTGGGTCCAATCCTGAGTTAGGCTCATCGCAGAACAGATATTTAGGGTTCAGTACAATGGCTCTTGCAATGGCCGCACGTTTCTGCATACCACCACTGATTTCTGATGGATAAAGGTCCAATGCATCTCCTAGGTTCACACGTTCCAAACAGAAGACCGCTCTTTCATGACGCACTTTCGGAGAATCATAAGAGAACATCTCCAAAGGGAACATCACATTCTCAAGAACCGTCAATGAATCAAAAAGAGCTGAACCTTGGAACAACATTCCCATCTCACGTCTGAAATGGTTACGGTCCTTACGTTTCATCTTTGTAATATCACGACCATCGTAATGAATCTCACCAGAGTCCACCTTATGGATACCCACAATGCTCTTCATCAACACCGTCTTTCCCGAACCACTCTGTCCGATAATCAAATTCGTCTTTCCCGTCTCCAATATAGTTGAAACATTTTTCAACACTGGTCCGTCGAAAGCCTTGCTTATGTTTTTAACCTCGATCATGACAATAACAATTTTGTCAACATTACATTGAACAACAATATGATAACACTGCTGTTAACTACTGCATCCGTACTAGCCTTACCAACCTCAAGAGATCCGCCCTTAACGGTGTAACCGTAGTAAGCCGCAATGGATGCAATGATGAATGCAAAGACAATTCCTTTAATCACTGAATAAGTAATGTAGAACGGAACAAACATGAACTGAATTCCATAAACATACTCATGTATAGTAATGATATCCGTGAAATAGGCCATTGAATAACCTCCAAGAATTCCGAAGAACATACTGGCAATAACCAAACAAGGAATGATGGTCATAAATGCTGTAATCTTCGGAAAAATCAAATAGTTGGCAGAATTCACACCCATGATATCCAAAGCGTCAATCTGCTCCGTTATACGCATGGTTCCTATCTCAGAAGAGATACTTGAACCTACCTTTCCTGCTAAAATCAAACAAAGGATGGAAGATGAAAACTCCAACAACAATGTATCACGTACAGCCAAACCCGTAGCATAATCTGGCAACAACGGATTACTTGTATTCAACACCATCTGTATGGTAATTACGGCTCCGATAAACACGGAGATGATAATCGTAATAGCCAAAGAATCCAAACCTTGTTTCTGTATCTCATCCAAGAATTGACGGAAAAACATTCGCCACCTATCAGGCAGTCCAAACGTTCTTTTCATCAAAACAGCATATGAGCCAACTTTTTCTATTGCGTTCATATTCAAAAATTAATCTACCTCTTTTATGTGTACAAAAATCAACACTCTACAAAACATAGCCTACAAAGGTAATGAAATTAAGATTAAAGACGAAAAAATTAGTCCATTTTGAGATAAAATGTATTTTTAAATATGCCAATATTTCTCTATTAATCAAACATTTGATAGCCTTTACACGTTCTATATAACAACATATTTTAAGAAATTTGGACATTCAAAAACCACTTAAAGAACAAAAGATAATGTTTCAATACGATTAATTTTCTACTTTTGCGAATAATAAAAAATCAAAACAATATGGCTAATAAATATAAGAGAATCTTATTGAAACTCAGCGGTGAATCGTTGATGAGAGAAAAAGGATATGGTATAGACGAGATACGTCTGATGGAATATGCACAACAGATCAAGGAGATTGCCGACATGGGAATCCAAATCGGAATCGTTATCGGTGGTGGTAACATCTTTCGTGGATTGAGCGGAGCTTCAAAAGGGTTTGACCGTGTAAAGGGCGACCAAATGGGAATGTTGGCAACAGTCATCAACAGTTTGGCACTCAACTCAGCATTGACAAGCGTCGGCGCAAAATCACGCGTTCTTACAGCCATCAGAATGGAGCCTATTGGTGAATTTTACAGCAAAGACAAAGCTATCGAGACTTTGAACAGCGGAACAATCGCCATCTTTTCTGCAGGAACTGGAAATCCATATTTCACAACAGATACGGGTTCTTCTTTGAGAGGAATTGAGATTGAAGCAGACGTTATGTTGAAGGGCACCCGCGTGGACGGTATCTACACTGCCGACCCAGAGAAAAACCCTACGGCTACTAAGTTTGACGACATCTCTTACGACGAGGTTCTAAACCGCAATCTTAAGGTGATGGATTTGAGCGCAACCGTTCTTTGCCGCGACAACAAACTTCCTATCGTAGTGTTCAACATGGATGAGGTTGGAAACTTGAAAAAGGTTATGAGTGGCGAGAATATCGGAACGTATGTGCATGCATAAATAGTTACCGCTGAGGCGGTTTAAAATAGGAAGGCAGAATAATAAAATTGATTCTGCCTTTTTTATTGGACTAATTGGGAATAATTAGTCTAATTAGTTTTTGCCAAAGGCAAAAAAAGCTGAGTCTATAAAATTAGCTCAGCCTTTATATCTCTCAACCAGTGGTTCAATATTACTTTACCAAACAAACCTCCGGCGAAATTTCGATTCCAAATTTTTCCTTCACCGACTTGACAATCTCTTCGGCGAGGTTCCAGATCTCTTTGCCTGATGCGCCGCCAATATTGACCAACACCAAAGCCTGTTTCTCGTATACGCCTGCACGACCAAGATGTTTTCCTTTCCAGCCACACTGCTCGATGAGCCATCCGGCAGGAATTTTACGCTCGGCAGCTGAGATCTCGTACGAAGGCATCTGAGGATAATCCTTCAAAACGCGCTCATATACCGCTAACGGAACAACCGGATTTTTGAAGAAACTGCCGGCGCTGCATATCTCCTTAGGGTCAGGCAATTTAGCCGAACGTATCGCAACAATCGATTTTCGGATGGATTTCAGATTTATATCCTTCACCCCTTCCAACGCCTTGCGCATATTGCCATACTCAAGGTTATAATGATAAGCCGATTCTCGTTTTAAAAGGAAGGTGACGTAAGTCACTATGTAGTTGCCGTTTTTCTTGAAAAAGCTATTACGATAAGCAAATTGGCACTCCTCGTTGGTAAACTCACGCACCAAAGCGTTATTCACATCCATAGCCTCTACGTGGTAGATAACGTCTTTCGCCTCCGTGCCGTACGCACCGATGTTCTGAACAGGTGAAGCCCCCACCTCACCGGGGATGAGAGAAAGATTTTCAACGCCACCCAAGCCTCTCTCTACGCACCACTCCACAAAATCGTCCCACACAACGCCTGCGCCTACACGCACAAGAACATCGTCCTTCTGCTCTTCGTCTTCTAAAATTTCAATTCTCTTTATTTTGGAGTGAAGCACAACGCCTTCAAAATCATCGTTCAAAAAAAGGAGATTACTGCCACCGCCTATATGCAACCACTTCGAGCGAGACAGCAAGCCCGAAGAAACAATCTTTTCCAACTCCTCCACCGTGTCATACTCCATAAAAGTACGGCAACGCATATCCAAACCAAATGTGTTGTAATGCAACAACGAAAAGCTATCTTCTTCTCTCATAATCTCTCTTTTATAGAAACTTATCCCATATATAACAAGACAAGAACAAAGATAGTTTTTTTATTTTTATTGAGAAGGGGGAATGAAGGGTGAAATTTTGAAATTAGACAAACAGAGTTTAGCCATTTCAAGCGATTGGGGAACGGTGTTGCCACAATTGAAAACACAAGTCAAAAAATCACCATAATTGACAATAAACATCTAAATTGCATAAAAAATAATCGGTATCACGCTATCCCTATTATTTAATGAAAACGAAAGAGTTATGAATAAAAATGATTTTAAAGAATACCCTATTTCCAAATATGGAGAAAACAGCGAAACTAATATTAATTATATTCATTCGATTCACAACTGTCCCGTTAAAACGAGATGATTTCAATCTAACTTATATATAAACAATTACTTAATTCAATAATTTCATATATTCGATTTGAATCTCATTCAATAGAAATAAAAACATGCAACACCCCAAACTACAAATAATACGAGAAGACGGAACTTTGGCTGAAGCGCAGGCACCGGTGATTGTGTCGGCGAGCCGAAGCACGGACATTCCCGCTTTTTATGCCGATTGGTTCTTTCATAGGCTGAGGGTTGGATACTCGGCATGGACCAATCCGTTCAACGGCAAGGAGAGCTTCGTTTCGTACCAGAACACTCGTTTTATTGTATTTTGGTCTAAAAATCCGAGGTCTTTGCTGCCTAAACTGGAGGAGTTGAAGAAACGCGGCATTGGTTGTTACATCCAGTTCACGCTCAACGACTATGAGGAGGAAGGGTTCGAGAAAGGCGTTCCGCCTCTGCAAGAACGCATCGACACATTCCGTGCGTTGGTAGACAAACAGGGCTTGGGGTCTATTGTCTGGCGATTCGACCCGCTGCTCTTGACCGAAAAGGTCAATCCGGAACTTCTGCTCGCTAAAATCGAAAAGATTGGCGACCAGCTGAAGGGCTACACGGAGAAGCTCGTCTTCAGTTTTGCAGACATTCTCTACTACCACAAAGTAAAAACGAATTTGGAAAAGAACCACATCGATTACCGTGAATGGAAAGAGGACGAGATGACACATTTTGCCACTGAATTGGCAAAACTCAACCAAAAATGGAATTTCCAACTCGCCACCTGCGCTGAGAAAATCAGTTTGCAGCAATTCGGCATTGCTCACAACAAATGCGTGGACGATGACCTGATAGTCCGCCTTGCCTACCAAGATAAAATACTGATGAATTATCTGAAGGTAACGATCGAAGACAGAGGTCTTTTCAGTCTACCTCAAAATGCCATTGCCCTACCCAATGGACAGATGGCCGTCAAGCACAAAGAGAACAAAGACTCGGGTCAGCGACAGTTCTGTGGCTGCATTGCCAGCAAGGACATCGGCGAATATAACACCTGTCCACACTTATGCGAATATTGCTACGCAAACAGCTCGAAAGAGGCAGCGGTGAAAAATCAGGAGAGACACAAAGCGAGGCCAATGGATGAGAAGATAAAATAAAATCCTGCGGCTTTCGGTATAAACCAATTCGTTCATATCAAGTCCTAAATAAGCGTTACAGGTTTTATTGGACAAACATACTATGATTTATCCATTCCAGCAAGCTAGCTTGCTGGGATGGATATTTTTTTTGATTTATATTTTTTTATTTTGACAAATGACTGTTGGTGCATCTGTTCTGGAGTCAAATAAGAGCAGGACAAATGAGGTCTCATTGTGTTGTAAGTTCTTATTGCATCAGAAACAACATGTTTCATCATC
>Ga0116173_1003065_pt1 | contig 12667 bp, 9 predicted proteins | sample AD_UKC085_MetaG_FD_89800 | JGI IMG/M metagenome (GOLD analysis project Ga0116173, IMG submission 89800) | Active sludge microbial communities of municipal wastewater-treating anaerobic digesters from USA - AD_UKC085_MetaG | ecosystem: Engineered > Bioreactor > Anaerobic > Digestate | place: USA...
AATCTCGCGTGTTACAGGCAAATCGTAAGAAGCCAACACCCGCTTTGCTTCATATTCGGAAAGACAATTTCGTCCTTCCCCTAAGGCCAAATTAATTATTTTTGACGCCGAATCTTTACTCATACCGCTCCCTTTTTTCGTAGTAAGTATTTACGTGTCCCACCGCACGAATCGCTTCGTACAAATCATCAAAAACAGGCAAACCTCGCGAGAGAAATTCCCGGCGGGCCAGTGCCAGCATCTCAACGATATCCAGGTCATCCATTCCCTTTTTGGGATTAGCCAAAACAATAACAAACGGCTTTTTGGTTTCCTTCACCACAGCACTAAGAGCTTCGGCCAGTTCCCGATAAGGCGTGACCTGCGCTACCGGCTTGCCTATCATGCGCGTCATTGTTTTATAATGATAAAGAAGGGAAATTATTATTTGCAGATCTATTTGCTCATCAACAGCCACCGTGCGCAGCACTTCTTTTAAAATCTTCGGCTCAACATAAGGATTGGCTACGTCAATAGGGTTTGTTCCGCTGGAGCCGGGTTTAGGCAATAACTTTTCTACACGCTCTCTTATGTTTTGTGAAAGAGGAGGAACTTCCATCCCAAAATTTTCCGCCGCATCGCAAGCGGTAACACCGAGAGCGCCACCGCCGCCCACCACAGAAATATTTTTATAAACTCCCTGCGGCAGAAAACAAAAAGCCAGACAGGCTTCTGCCAGTTCTTTCAAGTCCTGGACCTGTATTGCATTGACCTGCCTTAAAACCGATTGCCAGATAAGACGACTTCCGCCCATCGACGCTGTATGAGTCACAATCATCCTTTTTCCAGCAGAAGAAAGTCCTCCTTTGCAAACAACAACCGGTTTTTTTCCCGTTGTGTTTTTAATGGCCCCGAAAAAATCATCACCGTTTTTAACACCTTCAACATACATGCCGATTACCCGCGTTTCCTGATCATCAGCAAAATAGGGGAGAAGGTCCATTTCCCGTAAATCAGCACCGTTACCGAAGCTAACCACTTTGCTAAACTCAAGTCCCATCCATTTTCCTTTATGGGCCAAGTCAATGGCCATACCGCCGCTCTGAGACAAAAACGCGACCGGGCCGCTCTGACGTGATAAATCATGACCTGGCAGCATCGTCAAGCCACTGCGGGGGCAATAGATACCGAAACAATTCGGTCCCACCACGCGGATTCCCTTCTTTGCAATTTCACGGACTTCATTTTCCAGCAATAGACCTTCTTCGGTACCCAATTCGCTAAAGCCCGCGGAAAGAATTTCCGCACCCGCCGCGCCTTTTTTCCTGCACGCTTCAAGTGCTGCGGGCACCTCTTTCGCCACCACAGCAATAATAGCAAAATCGATTGTGCCGGGAATATCTTCAACCTTCCGATAAAAATCCAAACCGGCAAAATTTCCACCTTTAGGATTGACAGGAAATATTTCGCCCTCAAAGTTCATCGCCCGGAGAGCAATCAGCATACCAATACCAAAACCACGGACGCTGCCCTCGGCGGAAACACCGACAATCGCCAGTCTCTTCGGATGAAATATCCTTTCGAAATCTATTGTTGTTGTCTTTTTACTTTTTTTATCCATCGTTTTAACTTTATTCACACAGCGTTCTTTTCCGCTGCCGTAATCCATGTCCTTAATTACGGATTGTTTAAGCGATTAACGCGCAATCCTGCCCTGTGCGTATTTCACCGTTGCTTCAATGAATTTTTTGAATAGCGGATGCGGTTTCGTGGGACGCGATTTGAATTCTGGATGAAACTGACAGCCCACAAACCACGGATGGTCCTTTATTTCCACAATTTCCGCCAAAAGGCCATCCGGCGAAACTCCTGTTATACGCAAACCTTTATCCATCAACTTCTTTTTATACTTATTATTAAATTCATATCGGTGACGATGACGCTCGGAAATCTCTTTTTGCTCGTACGCGGCATGGGCAAAAGAATTGGATTTCAGCACGCACGGCCACGCCCCCAACCTCATCGAAGCACCTTTTTCCTTCACTTCGCTCTGCCCGGGAAGCAAGTCAATGACCGGATACGGCGTTTGAGCGTCAAATTCGGAACTGTTAGCCTTATTTAATTTGCATACATTTCTGGCATATTCCACCACCGCCATTTGCATGCCCAGACAAATTCCCAGATAAGGGATTTTGTTTTCCCGCGCGTACTGCGCGGACAAAATCATGCCTTCTATGCCACGGTTACCGAATCCGCCTGGCACCAAGATGGCATCAACATCGGCAAGACATCTAGCTGCTCCCTCTTTTTCCACCTTCTCGGAGTCAACAAATTTCAAGCTTACACGGCAATCATTGGCAATGCCACCGTGAACCAGTGCTTCATTGAGGCTTTTATATGAGTCGGTAAGATTAATGTATTTCCCCACAATGGCCACACAAACTTCCTGCGCGGGTTTCTGAAACTTGCTGACGACTTCTTCCCAAGCTTGCAGATGCGGCCTGCCCGTCCAGATATTTAGCAAATCAACGATTTTATCGTCCAATCCTTCTCGATGAAAAATAAGCGGCACCTCATAAATACAGCCGACATCTTTCGCGGTGAAAACAGAAGATACTTCCACATTGCAGAACAAAGCTATTTTAGCTTTAATGTCTTCGGATAGAAAATTTTCCGTCCGGCAAAGCAGAATATCCGGCTGGATACCTATTTCACGCAGTGCTTTCACGCTGTGCTGAGTAGGTTTTGTTTTTACCTCTCCGGCTGTTTTGATAAAAGGGACCCAGGTTAAATGAATGAATATCGCGTTTTGTTTTCCTGCTTCATTACGAAACTGACGGATTGCCTCCAAAAAAGGAAGGCTTTCGATATCACCCACTGTTCCGCCAATTTCCACAATGGACACGTCATAGCCTTGAGCTGTGGCCGCTATGAATTCTTTAATTTCGTTAGTGATATGAGGAATGACTTGGACAGTTTTCCCCAAATAATCGCCGCGCCTCTCTTTATTGATGACGGAATAATAAACCTGGCCGGCGGTGAGATTATTGCCTTTCCCCATGCTTGTGGAAGTAAATCGTTCATAATGTCCCAAATCGAGGTCCGTTTCCGCTCCATCATCGGTCACAAATACTTCACCGTGCTGAAAAGGGTTCATTGTCCCGGGATCAACATTAATGTAAGGGTCAAGCTTTTGATTGGTAACCTTGAGTCCGCGACACTCCAACAATGCTGAAATGGATGCCGCAGCCAAACCCTTTCCCAAAGAAGAAAGCACTCCGCCAGTGATAAAAATAAATTTCGTTTTCATTTCTTCTCCTCAACAATATCTTCCAGCGCTCGAACAAAATATCGGTATAAATAGCCGTGGCATGTTTCAATCAACTTGCTGAACATACCGCATGATGCGGCCAGCCAAATTTTCCACTGTTTCACTGAACAAATCGGCAAGCGGAATTTTTTCTAAATATTCGTCTTGCCAGATTATGTTGTACTCATTAACCATGTTACGAATATCATTATAACGGTGACCTAATACCTCTTTCTTTTCATTCAGCGACAAAAGATTATTGTATTCAATATGCAACAAAAACAATTTCTCCACAAATCCTTTTTCACCCAATAAAGGCATGACTAAAATAGGCGCACCATCAGCCCTGCCTTTGCCGATATAGATATCACCAGTGCTTACAATAGTTTTTTTCGTTCCCATCAACAAGTTGGAAGACTCAGCGCGGGATTTCATTTGAAGGGCGACCCCACCCCTTTCTTTCAAGTTTATAGTCGATTTATCAGTTGGTTTCCCTTCTTTATCGAGATTGTTTACGTCATAAACCGTGTAACCTTTTACGGTTAAAACCGCCGGCTGTATTCTGCTGATAAATAAAATATTTTTATAAGTCAAATTTTTGACAACAAACTTCATTTTCCCCATCGCCTCAAAAACAACTCCGGTTAAAGCTTTCTCTTTACGGCTCGTGCCCACGGTAACCGTTTTGGCCTGATGGCGAATTGCGTCTATCGGACGCGTCAGTTCGTCAATCGCCCTTCCCACTGTCACGTCCAACAAGTCCAGCGGCGAAATAAAGTTATTTTCACTTTTGAATTCATGATAAAAATCTTCGAGCGGCAATTTCCCGGCCGCGTATTTCAGTAACAGGGCCAAATCGGAAATCGTTTTTACACCTAGTAAATTAAAGGCTCCATCGTTACGCTTCGCATTAAAGGTCTGATAGAAATCATTAATCAAATAGCGTAAGCGCACATCGTTGATCCTGTCATAAATCGTATAATCGGATTTCGTCTGTTCACTCATGACGGAATTCAGGCGGTTGCGGAATTCCCTAAAAATCTGCGCTTCTTCATCTATGGCGCAGGCAGCATAGTAACCCCATAAATGCCCGGCGAACGCGTTGAGAATTACAGAAAGATTACCTGACGCGGCCGGTATTCCAATTACCGCATCAGCAATTTTATCAAACCGTTTGTCGCCTTCTTGGGCAAAAACAACTACCGCGGCTTTATGTGCCTTGAAAATAGCCACGTCCTTGGCAATATCTTCCATAACCGGCTGAGGATTACCGGCGGCACAGACTAAAATTAAAGGTTCCGCGGATAAATCGATATGTTTCTTGTTTTCTATGATATCGACAGAAATGGTTTTATAACAAAGTTCGCTCAACTTTATTCTTATTTCGTCGGCCGCCGCCTTGTTTGGTCCGCTGCCCACTACCGCCCAATACTTTTTAGATATGGTTTTCCCTACGGAAGCGGCGATTTCACTTCTTTTTTCAAATACACGCACCATCAGTTGCGGTATTTCTTCCAGATTTTTCAACTCCGAAGCGATAAAATCGTTGCTTTTCGTTTTCATCAGCTGCGCAAAAAACAGCGCCAATATCTGGCCAGCGATAATTTGAGAATAAAAAGCCTTCGTAGAAGCCACTGACATTTCAACATCCCGGCCGTCACTTGTGTAAAACACGCCGTGCGATTTAACCGTAATATCCGATTGCCTCCTGTTCACAATAGAAATGATGTAGGCTCCTCTTTCTCTGGCCATCGATACCGCGCGGTTTGTATCGGTGGTTGTTCCGGATTGACTGATCGGTATAACCATTGTATCGGACAAATCATCCTTGAGCAAAAAACCGCTCATTTCCGATGCCACTCTGGCATTTACGCGGATATTTGCGCCGCGCAGATACATTTCCAGAATATCGGCTATAGCGAATCCGGCAACAGCCGCCGTTCCGTGACCGATGACAACAATATTTTTTATCGAACCGTTTTCAAGACCGGAACGCACATTTTCCGGAACAATGTCCAGGCCTAAATTAAACATCACCTGCGGGAATGATTCGTTTTTCGGAGACACAAAATATTTCCCGCGCAAAGTTCGTTTTACGGAATCAGGAGACTGGGATATTTCTTTGAGAAAGAAATGTGGATAATCTCCCCGGTCTATATCGCGCGTCGTGATCTGGGCCTTTTTCACATTACTCTGCTCTAAAGTAACCGGAGTGCCGTCATAATGGCTTGCCTTAATTCCCGCCAAAGCGCCCGGTGAATTCTGGTCTAAAATAAAAATCTGTCCCCGCGTCCCTCGTTCCCCATTTGCGCTTTCTTCTCCGTTCATTTGAATGAAATCAGGCGTCACTTCGACAAGCCCGTAAAGTTCCGAAGAAAACATATACTGATCGGGACTGATGCCGACATAAATCGCCTGTCCGCTGCCTTTGAGCGCCAAAAATATTTTACCGGGTTCCAGGTCGCTGGCCATCGCGATAGCGTGTGAACCTTCAAAATCGTTCACAGCTAGGCGAAAAGCCTCGTCCAAAGAATAAGCCGCCAAAAGATATTTCTCTATCTGCAAGGGTATAATTTTCGTGTCCGTAGTGATTTCAGGATAAATCAATTCGCCGTTTTTTTCCAACTCGGCACGCAATACCGCGTAATTATCAATATCACCGTTTAAAACAACATTAATCTGGGCTTTCGCCTGCCGGTAATACGGAAAATCCTGTTGTATCCGATTCAGCCTGTTGTTATTTACCGGGTGACAATTCTCCTGAGTAATCGAACCGACGGAAGCCCAACGCGTATGTGTGAATGCCGTCTCGCAAATTGTTTCATGCTTCGCGAATTGATACAATATTCGGTCACTTCTAATCGCTTTTCTCAAATCGCAAACATTCTTGCCCAATTCACCAACAATAGAAAAAGTTTTATAGGTAAAAGATACATTAAACTTTTTTTCTCCCTTGTTTGGATTTTCGGACGACACATAGATTGAACCGTGGAGGAGATCGCCATGCCGGGTGCGACTCAGATAGTCATCATACAGATTGTTTTCTCTCAACGCGGAAATTATTTTTTTCAAAACATCGTCATTTTTCAAAGAAAAACTTATTTGAAGGCCAGCCGAATCCCTGCCGCGCACTTCCAAACGATCGAGCGCATTGAGAAGAAGGTTGATTTTCCGGTATTTTTTGAACGCCGACGGATTTAACGCGCCGACTTCATCAACTCCTGCCAATTCATTGATTTTATCAAAATTATCCAGAACATCTTTTTTCAATGACCAATAAATGTCTTTGAGTAAAATAACCCGGCTGTTTACTGTTTCCAAATCAGCGGAAGTAAATTTAACGGCGTTATTTTCAAGCAGTTCTTCCTCTTTGTCTAAAAACGTTTTCATGCGGGCGGATATGTCGGAAAGCTTCCTTGTCCCGGGTATTTGAAAAAAAAGATATTGCTGGGCTTTTTCGCTTTTGAGTTTCAGAACGGCTTTTTCCAAAGATTGTACGGTTTCCGCCCCACACAAATAATCCCCCAGCGTGATTTCCTTATTCAGCACTTTTTTCAGATTTTGGCTTTCAACATTCCGCCAAATTATTCGCAGCTCTTCATCGGCAGTAAATTCTTCTTTGCTGTTTTGTCCCGGCAGCAGGGTCATCAATCCGGCGAAACCGCAATTGATTCGGAAAGGGAGGAACGGAAAAAAAATGATGGCGGGACCGCGGATATCCGAAGGGCTTTTTCCAATAAATATTTTGCAGTCGCGGACAAAAGCCCTTATTTTTTTTATTATTTTTTCAGCTGACATTTTTATTGTTTTTTACGCTGATAAATACTTAGGCAACCCGAAATAGTGCTCTGAACAATATCATTCAACCACGCACTACCCCTTTGCGCTTGTAAGGGGGTAAGCAATTTAACCGCTTCCAGATACGTTTTGAATTTTCCTGACTGCTTTTTCACTATTTTAAGGAAAGATTCTTTTCTCTTCAAAGATATATTTTCTTCATTTCCTTTTAAAAGGTATTCTTCCATTGCTGGCCAATTTTTCAGAAACTGATCCTGCGAACGCCAGGCTTTAACGGAAAATATTCTTTTTATTTCCTTTTCTCTGGTCGCCGCTTTTTCCAAATTCTTCGCAAAAATTCTCAGTTGCACAATTCTCTCCGTCAAGGCACCCTCCAAAACCTTCTGGCTCCCGGCATATAAATCATCACCGTATTTCTCGCGCACAAAGAAACCGTGGCGAACATATCTGTACCACTGTCGCAGAGCCAGCAAATTGGCCACATATAAAATGTTGGAGGTGACCTTATGGCTTACGTCTCCATAGAGTCCGGGGTAAAATTTTTTGGAAGAAGCCGGCTTTGGGGGATGCGACACAATCATCCCTTCCTTCAGACAATCCGTGCGGCATACGACACCCGCCGAAATAACCGTGCCATAGGCAATTTGCACCGGTCCCGCGATTGCCCCCTGCCCGCCCAAAAAAATCGGTGCCTCGCGCAGCATGACACCTCGCGGCACATCGCCGATAAGAGAAGGCGTCGCTTTGTCCTGTTGGGGAGTGTAATTGAAATGAACGTAAGAACTGCCTACTTCGCTGTGATTTTTGCGGCTCGTCCCCCCCCCCATCAGGCAATCACAAAAATTAACCAAGCTCCCCAGGGTAACAAAGGGAAACAGGATTGTTTGCTTTAAGCCGACAGAATGATTACCGCCGACTTGTTCTTCCAAAAGGCATCCGGAACGCACCTGGGCGTTGCTTCCAATGACCACATTGTCCAGAAAAACGGACTCAGAAAAATATCCGCCCTTCAACTCCACACCATTTCCTAATTGACAGTTAATCAGGACTACCGGAGCTTCATAGCCCAGCTTTACATTCGGGGAAATCAAGGTTTGTTCCCCTTTTATCCTTGCCGCGCCGTAAATTATTAAAGAAGCGTCTATCTTATCCAGATTTACTTCTTCGCCGATTTCCACAGAAAAAGGGGCCGTCATCCGTACCCCTTTTTTCAAGAGCAGTTTAACCTTTGTGGGCAATGTTTTGCTTTTTTCCAATATTTCAGTCATAAACTATTTTATCGCGTTTATTTTTTCTTTTCACAATCAATGCCAAGTTTAGCCATTTTATCGGTAAAAGTATTGCGGTTTATGCCCAGAAACAATGCCGCCGAACTCTTTACATAATTCGACCTGCGCAGCGCGATTTTAAATAATCCTTTTTCCACTATAGACATTACTTCCTCGTAAAGTTTGCTTTTGCGGCCTCCCGATTCGGACAAAATTGTAACGATATCTTCAAGCTTTTTTTCCATTATTTCTTCGACTGCTGAGTATGGCGTTTCTTTCACCTTAAGAACCACTTTTGATTTTTTCTGCTTCTTTGACCGCGTTTGCATGAGCCTCCCCACAATAAAAATAAATTCAAATAAATTTCAAGCGCGTTGGCGCAAAATACCGCTTGAGCCGGTCTACACCGGCAATAATCTTAAAAAGATAATAATAACAATAATCAAAATCGTGACATAACTCATCACAATGAGAGAAAGTCTTTCGACCGGTTGCTCCAGGTATTTTCGAACTTCCGGTTCCACTTTTTCCTCACCCAGTTTTTCCGCAATCAGGCGGGCAAGCATTGAGTGTTTTTCCATCAAATTAGAGAAAAAATAAAATCCTTTGGTTGTGGTCAACAAAAAATAAACTTTTTTACCCAGCTCGACTATGCCAAGGTGGGTAATTTCCGCCCAGGAAAATTCTTTTTTGCGAAAAAACTTTTTCATCATCAGTTTTTCTTCCGCCACGATTACCTCTCTCTTCGTGGCTTCAATGCCGACGATTAAAACAATTATAAAGAAAAGGGCGGCGGTTATCTTTCCCCACATTTGAGTGTCGAACATGCTCAGCACAAACAATAAGAAAAGCAGTACAATTATCGCCCATAAAGGAATAAGAAAAGCCTGGCGAATTTTAAAAATATTTTGTTGCATTTATTTACCCGGATGCTTTTTTCTAAGGGATTTATTGTTTTCTGATAAAAGTTCCGCTTTTGCCACCGGTTTTTTCCATCAGCATTATTTCTCCGATGACCATCGCTTTATCGGCTGCTTTGCACATATCGTAAACAGTCAAAGCGGCCGCACTCACTGCCGTCAACGCTTCCATTTCCACGCCCGTCTTACCGATCGATTTTACTTCAGACTCAATGATAACACATGAATTTTTATGGTCAATTTCCAGGTTCACATCTATGGCCGTCAGCTCCAGCGGATGGCAAAGAGGAATCATTTCGCTCGTTTTTTTCGCCGCCATAATGCCTGCTATTTTAGCGGTCCCCAAAACATTGCCCTTGGTCATTTGCCCCATTTCAATTAAATCCAGTGTCGCTTTTTTCATCATCACCCGGCCGCGGGCTTTTGCTCTGCGGCTGGTCGTCGCTTTTACCGTGACATCGACCATCTGCGCCTGATTTTTATTATTGATGTGAGACAATTTACGCATGGCGGTTACTTAAGCGAAATTTAAATATCGAATCAAGCAATTTTTGTTTGCGCGAACTGTAGCACAGGGATACGGATGAGTCAAGAACGGCAAAATTTTTAACCCTATTAAAAATTCTTGCTATAAACATACTTATTAGCTAATATTTTTTAAACTACTTACATTCATTAATCTGCAGGAGTGATGCGATGTTTGTTAAAATATCCAGCATGAGCATCATTGGCATGGAATCATATCCCGTTTTTGTTAAGTGGACATATCGCAGGGATTGCCGCAATTTGCCACTGTCGGTTTGCCGGACACCTCGGTGAAAGAAAGCCGCGACAGAATCAAGGCCGCCATCAAAAATTCCGGCTACCGTTTTCCGCGTGCTCACGTGACCGTCAATCTTGCCCCCGCCGACATAAAAAAAGAAGGCACCGCATTTGATTTGCCCATCGCCGTGGGAATCCTTGCCGCGGAAGAATTAATCAAGGAATCATCCACGCGAAATTGTTTTTTCATGGGAGAACTTTCTCTCGATGGCAGCATCAAAAGAGTCAACGGCGTCTTGACCGCGGCTTTTAAAGCCAAAGAAATGGGCATTGCGGCGGCTTTTGTTCCCGAAGAAAATGCTTTGGAAGCAGCCATGGTGGAAGGCATAAATGTTCACGGCGTAAAAAACCTGACGGACGTCGTGGAATTTTTAAGCGGACGCAAAAACATTGAACCGCTGAGCGTAAATGTAACCGAAGTTTTTCAGCAAACGCGCAAATACGATATTGATTACAGCGAGATTAAGGGACAAAAACAGGCGCTACGCGCGCTGGAAATCGCGGCGGCAGGCGGGCATAATATGTTGATGATCGGCCCGCCGGGTTCCGGTAAAAGCATGCTGGCAAAGAGACTCCCGACAATCCTTCCCGATCTTTCCTTTGAAGAAGCGATTGAAGTAACCAAAGTGTTTTCCGTGGCGGGCTCACTTAATAGAGAAGAAATGATGATTGCCACCCGGCCGTTCCGTGCTCCGCATCACACGATATCCGACGCCGGACTGGTGGGAGGCGGTCAAATGCCGCGACCCGGCGAAATCAGCCTGGCTCATTTAGGCGTTCTTTTCCTGGACGAACTTCCGGAATTCAAAAGAAACGCGCTCGAAGCTTTGCGCCAGCCGCTCGAAGAAGGGACAATAACCATCACCCGTTCTTCCGTCACGGCCACTTTTCCCGCCAAGTTCATGCTGGTGGCCGCCATGAATCCGTGCCCGTGCGGTTATTTCGGCGACCGTGTCCGCACCTGCCGCTGCAGCCCCCAGCAAATCCGACAATATCAGGGAAAAATTTCCGGGCCGTTGATGGACCGTATCGATTTGCATATCGAAGTTCCCTCCGTAAAATACCGCGCCCTTTCCGCAAAAGAAGAAGGAGAGTCATCTCAGACTATCAAAAATAGAGTAAATGCCGCGCGAAATGCACAAAAAAGGCGTTTCGGTCAAAACGACATCATCTGCAACGCCCGGATGACGGAAAAGCAAATCAAGACTTTTTGCGCCATAGATGATGATTCGCACAAACTGATTGAAATGGCTATTGAAAAGCTGGGTTTGAGCGCCCGGGCGATAAACCGTATACTAAAAGTGTCTCGCACTATCGCCGATCTGGAAAAAAAAGAAAAAGTCGAGGCGGCTCATGTTGCCGAAGCGATTCAATATCGAAGTCTTGATCGCAGTTTAATTTAATGCTAGTATAATTTGATCACGCCTATTCAGGCGATTTCTCTCTCTAAAAGAGGCATATATTATGGGAATTAAAATTATTCAGGTACCGTCGGAGAAGCTGAAACCCAAGCCCACGGATGAATCCAAGCTCGGTTTTGGAAAATTTTTCACAGACCACATGTTTACCATGAAATACAAGGAAGACAAAGGCTGGCATGACCCTATGATTGAACCATACCGGCCGCTACAACTGGACCCCACGGCTATGTGCCTACATTACGCGCAGGAAATATTCGAAGGTTTAAAGGCATACCATGGTAAAAACGGCGAGATTTTTCTTTTCCGCCCCACGGAAAACATCAAAAGGATGAACGTCTCGGCGGAAAGAATGTGCATGCCGGCGGTTGACGAAAGCATTTTCCTGGAAGCTTTAAAGAAGCTGGTTCTTCTGGAAAAAGACTGGATTCCGCGCGGCGAAGGAACTTCTCTGTATATTCGCCCGACCATGATTGCCACAGAGGCTGCGCTCGGCGTTCATCCCGCAAATGAATATTTATTTTTCATCGTTGTCGGCCCTGTGGGCGCTTATTATCCGCAAGGTTTCGCCCCGACTAAAATTTACGTTTCTGAAGAATACGTGCGCGCGGCACCGGGCGGTACCGGTTACACGAAAGCAGGCGGAAATTACGCCGCCAGCCTTTATGCCAGCAGGATAGCAACAGATATGGGCTATACACAGGTTTTATGGCTGGACGCGCGGGAAAAGAAATACGTGGAAGAAGTGGGCACAAGCAATATTTTTTTCATCATGGGCGACGAACTGATTACACCGGCTCTTACCGGCACAATTTTGCCGGGTATTATGCGCAAATCTATTATTCAACTTGCCCGTCACATCGGTATAAAAGTCGAGGAAAGACAAATTTCCATTGATGAAGTTACCGCGTCTTTACAGAAAGGGGAACTCAAGGAAGTTTTTGCTTCCGGAACGGCGGCAATTGTTTCGCCAGTGGGTCAGATTTACTACCGAGGAAAAGAGTACATAATAAACGACAATAAAACCGGTCCGGTGGCCGAAAGGCTGTATAACGGAATACTACAAATCCAATATGGATTGAAAGAAGACCAATTCGGCTGGCGGTTCAAAATTCACGGTTAGCGGTAGAGAAAAAAATTACAAAACAAAAT
>Ga0116173_1003076_pt1 | contig 12634 bp, 6 predicted proteins | sample AD_UKC085_MetaG_FD_89800 | JGI IMG/M metagenome (GOLD analysis project Ga0116173, IMG submission 89800) | Active sludge microbial communities of municipal wastewater-treating anaerobic digesters from USA - AD_UKC085_MetaG | ecosystem: Engineered > Bioreactor > Anaerobic > Digestate | place: USA...
CTTCCTTGATAATCCCAATAATCTGGGTTTCGGTAAATCGTGACTTCTTCATTCGAGCCTCCTGGGGGTAGTATGCCAGAAAACTCTACTTTTAACATGTCCACCTTTAGGGGAAGCTTACGGACTGACATTGCCCAATGATGTTTTTCTTGTAAATCGTTTTACCTTGTTAGAATAAGTGTGGGGCAAAAGACTTAATCCGGCTCCACACTAATAGAGCTTCGCCATTATTCTTTCTGCCGCTTTTTGCCAAAACTTGACGAATCTGGCGTAAAGCTTCGGACCAGCGACCAAGATCACATAGCGCTGCGGCACGAGAAGTGAGGAGAGGCAAACATGTACTGCCACTTTGAATAAGTGTGTTCGCTAGTTTAAGCGCCTCTTCAGAGCGATTCATTGATCGAAGAATACTGCATACAATGGTAGCAGCAAAATCATTATTTGGCTTCGTTTTCAGTGCGCGTTTGGCCAAATTCAGCGCACGTGAATAATGGCCTCCTTCTCTTAGCCCTCTAGCCACCTCCAATAACTTGTCAAAATCAGAAATAGATGCGTCGTGAGAAGAAAAATGATTCTTTGCCAACAGATTAAGCTTAGCAGTGATTACTTTTGAAGGCCTGATATAGTCAGAACCATACCAGCATTTGCCATTCCATAAATAGTTCTTGCCTTGATATTCGACTGTGATTTCAGGTTGTAATTTATTCCTATTGCATCCAACTTGATCTTGGCTTTTAATTTTTCCACCTTTTGCGTTAGGCTTGTCTTCACATGACGCCATGTTTGTCTTTTTCTTTTTCCTATTATTTTGAAAGAGTTCCTCATTTGTCAATATTGTATTGTTTGTAAAATGATTGGTCACTTTCTGAGGGAGATACACGGCCCATTTATCACCATCTCTTTTAAGGCCTACACTCTTACCCTCATTCAATGAAACCTTCTGTGCGTAAAGCGATGCTTCTTTAAAGGAATCAAATATCATTTTATATTCATCTGACATAATGTAATATTTAACTTTTTACTTTAAATTATAAATATTTCAATGGTATCTATGTTGAAAGCTTATAGTACCGCTCCGCATAACCGGCTGGCAAGGGAATATAGCGGTATTGCCAACCGAGTGAAGCGCCTTGTTATCTGCTGGCATTATGTTCGGTCTTTATTAGCTTGATATAATTTTCTATTCGTTTGTTTCTTGTCTTAATAAAATCCATTACTCCTTTTTTGTACGATAGATATTGACCAATATCGGAAAATGCTGGACGAGTTCTGAAACAATCAAAGGGCAAATAAAATCTGATATTACCATTTTCATTAATCAAATCATCCAATAAAAAGAAATGGATGTAGCCCATAAAGCCGTCAAACAAATCGAGGAAATCTTTATATCTCAATAAAGTGGAATAAAGCGGACTATCCTTGCCCAGATAAAAAAGACGAATACATTCTAATGTTAAGTCAAACCTATCATCAATGAAACTATTAATTCCACGTGCTTGATTGATTGTGTGATTGCCGTCAATTCTGTTATTTGGAAAAATAATATAAGCTCCAATGGTAGAACCTGTATTAAAAAGTTCATTTACTTCGCCGGGAATTTGTTCTGTAAGCCACCGCTTCCTCTTATGATTTTTATATGAGTGTGTTATGGCATCGCTGCCGAAATAAAATTCTCCGAGTCCTGATTTATGATATAAATAAGTAATATTTTTATTGTCAAATAATTCAAATAGGCTGCCATTGGGCAATGGTTTACTCCATAATATCTTATGATAACTACGGAGTGTTGGGCTGGTGATGTCAGGGTCACCACCATTTGAATCGGAGTAAAAATTAAAACTTGTGTCAATTATCAATTTGTCCCAGCCCATTTAAATATTTTGCTTAGGTGTCGTTTTTCGTTAAATGTCACAAAGTGCCATTTTTCCACATTTCACTTTTCTCGTCTGTTTGCACATAATGAAAAGCTAAGCCGGAGCGTAAGCTATCGGCTGGATTGTCTTTGTGCGTTTTATTTATAATTGGCAAACATCAAATCCAAAATAACGTAATATTTTTGTTGTCCTTCCATTAATTACTGGCAGCTCTTCTTTGTTTTGCCAGCCTATAAGTTCTTGAACGTTGGACTGCCCGAAAACATTTAATTTGTATTTGCGGTTAAAAATTAAATTTGCCATTCTCTCTACTATCTCCGTATTGCCGAAGACCAGATAAGACAGGCTTACTTTAATCTGACTCATCTCATTCTTGCCAAGAAATTCGTGCTTTAATGTTTCAAGACCACCAGGATAAAACCTGAGACGGTCATGAAATGAATGCAGTGTGCATAATGCATCAAATATTTCGTCAGGATTTGCCTCTGAAATGGATTCTTCTGATGAGAAAACGGATTTTAATTTTGGATAGGTTTCGTTAATAATTGTTTCTTCAAAGTACGGCCAAGGTGTTTTGTGCCACTCTTCCACTAATTCTCTGATTCTGTTTTGCTGAGATGCTCCTGAAATAATGGGTGTTTGTTTCCATTTATCTTTTTGTGCATATTTTTCTCTCGCAAAACTAATGAAAGAGTCGATTTCTAGACGTAACGGTATTTCTGATTCTGTTTTTTTCCTCCTTCCTACTTTTTCGTAAATCTGTCGAATTGTGTTGAATGAACTCACAGCCTCTTGATATGTCTTTCTATAATCCTCGATGAATATGTTTTCTTTCGATTGTTTTTGTTTGTCCCTGCCAATATTATACCCAACGACCTTCCCGATTTTCTTTTGGACTTCTTCCTCTAGTTTTGAAACATCTGAATCTAAAGTCTTAAAGCCATCATAGATTCTTTTGTAGTCTTCAACAGTTTGTTGAGTAAGGACTTTTGATTCTCTCCAATAATCTGAAAACAGATCGGCTAATTCAGCAAATATATTATCCTCAGCATCCACGTGAACCATAATTTCTTGGTTAGTCGTCATTGCCGAATGTGTCAAATTTGCAGAACCAACCAACGCACCTGACGAGCCGAAAATATAAAGTTTAGGATGGAATGATCTGTCGGAAAAGAATCGAGCTTCGATATTTGATATTTTAAGAAGTGCCTCCAAAGCGTTTGGGGATGTTGGAAATCCGAGCCTCACCACAATTCTTACTTTACAGCCTTGTTTGCTCAGTTTCGCTAAAACGCTTGTGTCTGTGAGGAATGCGACAGCAATATTAATGTTGTTTGCTTTTGTTATTAGAAAATTGACGGCATTTTGTATAAAATCGCTTCGTGAATTTCTGTTGCTATATATATTCAGGTTCATGTGATGACTTCATTTCCTTTAGCGAACAAATAATATGATTGAATGGTTTTTACGGATTATTTAAAAAAATATTACTCTTTTCCGATTAATATGCAAATAGAAAAGTGATTTAAATCAATCATGATTAATTTAAGACCCTTAGCTTTTTGATGCAATAACATACTTTAGCCATGCTGGTATATTATAGAATACTTGTCCAATGTATAGAAAACGATGTCAATGAGTATCGTCTGAAACCTTGCATGTTCTTTATAAATACTGGACGCTGGATTAGCATAAAGAAAGACAAATTACTTTCTAATTGATTCAATCATTAAGCTTTCTTAAGACAGGATCATCGGCCGGCAATATGTTGGTTGTCTCGGTTTCGTCATCAAAAATAAGAACCGCTGAACCATTTTTGAGCTTGGTTTTTACCTGTTGGAAACTTGTTTCAAGGGAAGCCTCAATCGCACCATAATCCGTCCCGTTTCTGGAAATAAATTCTTCGATAACCCCTTTTAAGGCTTTTGCGCTGAGCTTATTGACGGGAACAATATGAATCGCCATTGAAACCTGCCTTTTAAAATCCGGGATACTTCTTCCTCCAAGAATCTCCATCATCATAAAGAACAAACAGATCACCGGCAATTTCTTCAATAACTGCTTTTAGTTCCAATTCTTCAAGCCAAGGCGCGGGGATTGCCGCCCTCCCCTGCATGGCGCCCAGAATATTGCCGGTGATCGAACCGGTGCTGTCCGAATCGCCGGTATGATTGACGGCCAGGCAAACACCTTTGGCAAAATCGCCTTCCGCGGCAAGAGCACAGTAAAGCGAAATCGCCAGCGCCTCTTCACCAACCCAGCCGCCGCCCATTTTTTCGATGGTTTCCGGAGCAGGCCTGGTTGTTTTCTTCCACAGATTCAACGCCAGTTTAATCGCATTCAGTGTCTCCTCATATCCCTCGGCCATCGTAAGGATCGGGAGCGTTTCATTGATCGCTTCCTCAATCGTAAGTCCGGAAATAATGCCGTAGATGATTGTCGCCAGACATCCCGCAGGCAGGTAACCAGACGGGTGACCGTGCGTGATCGCTGCGGCCTTGCAGCCCAGATCAAATACTCTATTCCATTCCCTGCCCTCTTGATCCGCAGATTGCATAGATCTTGCCGCAAACAGACCGACCGGCGCGGCCCTCATCACACCACCACAGCCCTTGCTGTTATTAATCGGATGATCCACCGTTCCCATCTTCGCGCTTTGCAGAGCGGAAAGGCACGTATTGCCCGGCGCCCGACGATGGTGCAGATCGGCAACAGTCAGCAGCCACCCATCCTGCGCGATATTGAAATTCTCGTAGGCTGATCTTGCGCCCTGTGTTGAAAGCCATCGCAGATAAGCGAGATGAACCATCTCATGACAGGCCGCCGGAATGGCTTTCTGCTTTTTACGACACCAGGCCCGCAAAAGCCCTTCCGCCGTGAAAAGCGTCATTTGCGTGTCATCGGTTATCGCGCCTTTTCTGCCATAGCAAGACGTGTAATTTTCAATGCCGGTTTCACCGTATTCCCTGCGGATGGCGCCGATAGAATCAAACTCGACCGCCGCACCCAGCGCATCGCCGACAGCACCGCCCAGAAGACAGCCCACGAAATGCGCGACGCTCAACCGCTCGTTCACCGGCCGGCAGGTGTAAACATATTTTTCCTGATCCCGTGTTTCGATTGTTCCATAACGGGCGTCTCGCACCGACTGGATTGCCTTTTTATGCGGCATGCCCAGCTCCACCAGTAATTGAGCCGCCACTGTACCTGTCCTGCCCAGACCTCATCGGCAGTGGATCAGAATTTTTCCGCCGTCTGACAGAATTTGCCGCAGTTTCGGCCCGACGCTTTTCCAAAGCTCTAAAAACCTTCCATCGGGCGGGTGAACATCAACAATCGGCAGATGAAAATATTCCATCGGATAGGAACGAACTTTTGCCACATAATCCGGAACGCGCAAAAGTTCATATTCATGCACTTCCATCAGGTTAACCAGCGCCTGTGCACCCCACGTCTGAATGGCTTGCAGATCAATATCCAGGTCACGATCCCATACGCCGGACATGGCACTTTTTATCTTCTTGCCGGGGCACAACGTCATGCCGATAATGCCTGAAGCATCAGGCACTTTAACTTCATCAATCCGCAGGGGATGGGAAATGCTTGTTTTAACAATGGTCATCTTTTTTTCTTTAATTCGACGTCAAATAAGGGCTGCTTTTGCCGTAGCATGTCATCATCACATTTTTCTTTGCTCTTGTAGCGGCAACGTAAAGCAGGGCTCTTTCCAGGTTTTCGCTCTCTTCCGCCACATCGGAGGACAAATCTCCGAACAAAGAAGCCTGTAAGGGAACTACACCGTCGTTGACGCTGGTAATAATTACCTCATCAAACTCCAATCCCTTCACGCGATGCATGGTGGCCAGGCGCAAACCGGCTTTTCCCCGGTCATCAGCGACACTCCTTTTAATCAAATATGTTTTCACTCCCTTTTCTTTAAGTGAGGTGTCGTATTGTTTTATAAGATCATTTGTTCTTGCCACAAGACAGACTGTATTGACATTGATTCCCGTTTTGATCAATTCATCCAAATAAGTGGTGATAAATTGCACTTCTTCCGTAAACGAATTGAAGGATCGGATCTCCGGCGCATCACCATGAAGTAGAGATTTATAGCCTTTTTGAGAATCGATGCCACCATCAAGATCATCAATGCTTTTACCCTCCAGTAAACGGATGGCCCATTTGCGTGTTTCCTCTGTTGTGCGATAATTGATTTTGAGCTTTCTGCTTCGTCCCCTGATATTGATACCGCAGCGGCCTAAAACAACTTTATGCCGATAGATGCGCTGGTGAGCGTCTCCAACAATGAAAAGATCATTTCTGAATTCGCCTCGTGATTCAGGAATCATTTGCCGAATCAGTTTGAAAGTTTCCATTCCCATATCCTGCGCTTCATCCACAATAATGGCCTTATAAGGCAATATATCCCCTTTGTTTTGTAGAATGATCCGAGCATCTCTGACGGCATCTGTCATCTCTTTCAAGCCTCGTGCATTCAATTGCGCACGATACTCTTCAAAGACAGGCCAGATTTTTTGTTTCATCGGGCGGGTCAATTTTTTCTGCCTGCCCACTCGTGAAGCTTTCATGTATTCATCCAAGGTTGTTATCCCTTGAGCCTGAATTACCTGAGACCACTCCTGGAGATAAAAAGATTCGTCGATATCAAGCTCTGAAGGCGCCATATTGATAGCATTCTGCCAAAATTCCCCTGTGGAATCCGAAAACACAAGCGTTCTGGTATAGCCATGCTTCTTTAAAAACTGAATAACCCAGGCATCGATATTGATAATATCAACTCTCTTCATGACCTCGGCCGGACAAAGTTTTCTGAGGTTTTCCTTGATGTCCGCCGCCAGGTTTTTTGTAAAGGTCGTGAATAAGATACGGTCATTCTCCTTTGTAAACACCTTTTCGGCCAACCATCGCGCTCGATGCATCGCAACAACGGTTTTGCCTGTGCCTGCGCCGCCAAGAACACGCACAGCACCGTTGTAGTCCTTTTCCACGATGCTTCTCTGTGAGGGATGCAGAAAAATTCGCCACAATTCCAGCGGCGAATTAAGAATCTCCGCCAGTTCCAAAGCTCCTTCCACAACATGGAATCGCCTTTTACTGTCCGGATTGCTGAGGGCCGTGACAAAATCCGTGGTATCTACGTTTTCCGGCACTTGCTCTTTTGTCATGTCCTTAAGAATATCATCCATCGTAAAACCTTCCGACAGAAAGAAAAGAGCTTCATAGGCTTCCTGGGGAAGTTGGTTTTCGATAGCGTCCAGATCATCCTTTTGTCTTAATTGCCGGACAAGAGGCACAAGAATTTCCGGCACGCCAAGCCGCTGTAGTTCTGCATCTGTGTATGCGTCAAAAAGGCGTTTGTCGACATCTTTTGTTTCGGGCATTTTTTCAGGAAGCATTTGGTCTTCAACATTTATCACCTGAAGGCCACCGGTTTCCGCGTTAATTGAAAACATTCTGTTTTCCGCCCAAGCATAGGCTTTATCGTGATGATCAACCCAAAGGAGCATGTAAACGTTACCAGATTGCGGTTTCAGAATGATGCCCCGATAATCCTGATCAATCCGGACAGAACGGATATTTTCATCTTTTGCTTTTTGAATTTTCTCATAATGAATGGAGGGTGAAGCGGGATTCACTCGAAATTTCTCGAAGAATTCCCTGACCTTAGACTGTTGCTTCTTGGGAATCCCCGAAAAAGATTTCAGGAAATCATTGGATATGGCAACAATCAGTTTATCCTTGGAGATTGTCATAAATACCTCCTCACTTAAACATGGAAATGCATACTGATGGATCAACAACAACCGTATCCAGCAAGCCAGACCGCCAGCCTCTGGCCGCAAATATTTCAACAAATTCTTTTTCGTCTTCTCTCAACAAAGCAATCTTCTGATCCGGCCAGCCCAGTTCAGCGGCGGCAATGACCTGACCATTTTCGTCACACAATTCATAACCCGCTTCCGGCAGCGGCAACCCATTATCCGAGATAAAAGACAATAATGGGTGAATATAGGCGTCCGTCATGCTCTGCAAAACTGCAAGCGCTTCCGCATCAACTGCAACGCGAGCTTTTTCTTCCTTTGCTTCCGTCATCAACCAAAGATATTGCCCTTCAGCAATACCACGCGATGTTATAAAAACAGCGCCGGGAATAAATTGATAGACGTTATACATCCTGAGAAAACCATTCCAGGCCGGTTTAAATCCTGCTTTTTCGACAAGGTCTTCATCGTCAAACAACCGGCAAACGACGGACATATTATGAAAATGATTTTCACTATAGTCATCCTTCGTGATATGGGAGATCAGCTTAATCAGCGGACTGTCTTCACTGCTTTTTTGATACAAACCAGCAAGGCAACCTCCCGACTTCTCTGCGTGAAGTTCCAGTTGAACGTCGCGCCAAGGCGAATCTTTCCATAAACCGGATAAAATGGAATTCACATTCGCGTCCATGCAAATACAATCCAAATATCCCAAGCCGTGAATGAGCGCATACATACGCCACATATTCGGTTCCGGATCAGCAAGATACGTCACCAGCATTTCAAAGCTGGATTGGTATCGGATTGTTCCAAGTTTTTTTACGTTAAACTGCGCATCATAGCGGGCGTGGAGGCCATTGATTTTTTCATTTCTATCAATGAGATAATTATCGAAGTGTCCGCTTTTCTTATGCAGGCTGTTTTCCACATCATCCCAGGAAAGTGACCAGACGCTGTATTTGCCGCTTTTGGCGACAGCCATCCGTTGAGCCATGTCCTTTCCAACACGATGCTGATCTCCTTTTCCCACGTGATACATAAATCCATCGGTAAAAACGACCATCGGCTTACCGTCTCGGGATAATTCCGGATAAAAAACAAAATCCGCACGAGACGAAACCATCACGCCTTCCGCGGGTCCAAGTTCCACTTGCAGCGCAATGAAATATCCGCGGTCATTGACTTTAATAAACCAACCTGGCTTTCCTTTAACCACTTCCTTTCGCAGCGCCACTTGAATATCCGGCGTGGCAAAGGACTGCAGCGCCTCAATGAAGCTTTCTTCCAGCTTGCTTTCCATAAGCGGGTTTATGGAAATATTTTTCAACGAATCGGTTTTTACAAGTTGCCCGCGACGCTTTAAAATATTTGATAATAACTCAATTGCCGTATCGCGTGACGTATTGTTCCGTTCATAATTGTTCCTGTAAGCATAGAGACAGCGATAGCAGCCATCTTTATCACTATCCTGATTGCAACCGCAGGACTTCAAAACATCCAGGGCCATCTGGAAGACATCCATCAGCGCCTGATCGTTGTGCATGAGTTCCTTCAGATACCCCGTCCCGCCCGGCACCATGTCATAAAGAACCAGGTATCTTTTACGATATTGATGATCCAGGGAAGGTTCTTCATGGATGGTTGCACGCAGATGATCAATATTACCCTCGAATTTCTTCTTCAATCCCAGGTAAAATGCCGCCGTAAAAGAATGGATTTGCTTGTCCGTCCAGGAAGCGGGTTTAGCAGGCAGAAGAATTCGCAGCGCCTGCGAGCTGAATTCACGATAAAGATAAAGGAAGTCGAGTATATTTTTTGCCGGATCGGCGTCCTTTTTATTGCAGGTCATGGTATGGGCCGGCTTTTCGCCATTTTGAACCTTACCGCAACCGCGGCAGACAGCGAAACCGTTTTGGGGAAATTCTTTGCCGGCGATCATGAGCGTTTCACCGGTGTTGTCCCGCTTGCCGAAATTCATTTCACGGAATGTCACCTTTCCAACAAACTCCATTCCAAAAGGAAAATCATCATCGTTTACTTTGAAGGCAGTTTCGACGGATGATTCGGCCATATCCAGTAGAATCTGTTTATGGAAAAATTCCGGTTCTCTGTCGTCGCTGTCATCCTGGATGCGGCTGGCTTTATCGGAGGTTGTGGCCATCACCTGCCGCATCCGAATCATCCGTTTCTTCTGACCGTCATCGCTCCACAGCACACTGCCGCAGGATGGACAGGTGGATGCCGCATCGCCTGTTGCCGCCAATTCCATATGGGAACAACTGCTGCAAAACCGCCATTCTTCGATTTCTGAAAGATTTAAGTTGACCTGATCAACCTTGACCTTGCGACCTTCGGCATAGAAATAATTGTCCGGCGCCAGTTCATGAATAGCCGAGACGGCGGGACGCTCGTAATCATAAGTTGTCGTCTTGTATTTGCCCTCTTTATCCGGTTTTGATTTCCGCTTATAGATCACCGACTGTAAGATAATCCCCGCCTCCGGAAAAGCATAGTTTGGCAACAGACCCTCGTCGGTAAAGAAATTATATGTTTCCTTTTCGCCCATCCTTCTGATGATGCTGTTGAGAGCCGCCTTTTCTCGGAAGAGTTCGTCCATCTCGGTTTCGTAGTTCTGATCTTTGATTGGATTGCCTTCTCTTTCTTTGATTAGTTGATTTAACTTTTGCACCCGCTTGCGCAGATTCGCGCGTTCTTTATGGATACCGGTCAGTCGGTCGATGATTTTAAAAATCAGGCTGCTTTTAACTTCCGCGGTGCCATATGCAAAACCACGGATATGCTCTCTGGATTGATCGGAGAGCGAATCCTGAAACATGGCAAAGAAATCCGACAGAAGTTGGCCGCGGGCATGCTCGATATATTGAATGAAATTATACGGAAACTTTTTCTTATTTTCATAATCGCCAAGCTGGTTTAGCACCTGGCCCAAATGATCGGGAATGGCCGTCACGGAAATTCCGGAAGCGATCCAGTTGTCAAAGCAGAATGCCGTCATTTGCCTTTCCAGAACCACCGGAGCGTCGAGAAAGCAGCCGGGCGGTTCAATGCTGCCGGCCAGCATCGATTCCGGTTCCGCATAAAAATACAGATCATGCGGGCGGCCATTGGCCACCGTCAAGTTGAACGAGTTTCCGTCCTTGCGTCCCGAGCGGCCGATCCGCTGCATATAACTGGCTTGCGCCGGTGGAACGGAGCAAAGAATCACAGAGGAGAGATCGCCAATGTCAATCCCCAGTTCCAGCGTCGGGGTGCAGGAAAGGAGATTCGGGGCACCGGGAGGTGGATTTTCCAGCATAAAGCGCTGTTCCAGCAGTTCTCTTTTCTCACGCTTTAGAAGACCAGTATGTTCTTCCGTGAAAACCCTTTGGACATCTCCCGTGGCGTAAAGATGGCGATAATAGTCATCGGCAGGCGCCTCCCGAAGGTATTTGCCCCGGCATGAAAAACGAAGACAGGCCGTCTCCTGCCACAGATCTGCCTCCACAGCAGAAACCGAAACATTATGACTGCATTCCCGGCATCTGAACTGAACAACGCGATCGGACACATGAAAATGATCCGCGTTCATGCCCCAAACGGGAAATCCCTTAACCTGACGTTCATTGAATATGCCGGTGTTCATAAGGGCCGTGATTACATGCGTGAAGATGGCTTCACGGTATTCTATAAGTTGAGGATGAATCGATCCAAGACATTTGCGCAGCCAGTCCTCATACCATGTAAGCGTTGACCGGCCGGAACTTAAGAGGACGTCAAATCGCGTCCCCCGCTTTTTCGTCAAAAATGACGGTGTTCTGGAAAACCTGCCGTAACTTGGCATCCAGTGTAATGTTTTATTGATGATATAAGTGTCGCCCCAGCCTTCTATGTAAGTCTGCAAGGCAGGGTGGAAAAACGCGCCTTTTGTCCTCATCTGATTCAGAATACCGGCTAAAAACCTTAAAACAATATTTTGATCCAGATCCCTTAAAATTCCGATTTCATTCTTAAGCGTTTCACAAAGCTCAGTCGCCGCAATCTGGAGCTTTTCACCTTGCACAAAAGCTACTGACGAACCTGTTTTTTCCAGTGTGCGCCCGATGCGGCTGTTAAATCCGTATTCACAGAGAATCTCCCACCCGATACGTCGTTTCAGATCGTCAAGAAGGGTTGCGCCTTCCGGCAATTCCCCTGTTTTCACCATCATATCGTAGTCATCGAACCAGGCCATGTCCGGCGGCAGAAATGTGGCGATAAAACGTTCGATGCCAAGTTCCGCAAGCCAGAAATCAACAAATTCACCTGGAATTTCCGTTAGTGGTAGTTCCGACGCTTGTTGGGCAATGAATTTCTGAATCGCCCCACGCAGATTGAAACGATACGTCCTGGCGGCAAAAAAACCTGCCCGATGCGCGGCATCCTGGACGGAATCGGAAAAGGTTAGGAGCTTTTTATCATTGTTGAATGTTGACGCATAAAGTTGACTAATCACAACACTGGTGAGACTGGCGGCGCGTGATCCGAGGATTGTCAGACTGTTATAGCCCTGACAATATGGACAATCATGGCTTCCGACAACTTTATTTTCCTTCTGTCGTCTTAAGCGCGGCATAAAGACAGAAATCAAGTGGTCTTTGCCGCCGCAGGCGGGGCAAGCATCTTTGATGTGCTTACCCATCGTGACATGTAGGCAATTGCCGCATAAAATCCAGCCAAATTCATTCTGACCGTCTGCGTCTACTTTTGTGTCGTCCGGAAAGAGAACAACAACTGTAGGGCTGTAGCGGAAGAAAGAAGAATAGAAGTGCTGCAAATCCGGATTGATATCCTGATCCTGCTCTCGTTTCGTTCCTCCCCAGCCCATTGCGCCGCATTCCCGACAATGAATAACCGGTAGATGTCGGCGCTGGTCCTCTTCTTTTAAATCATCGGAAAAACGCAAAGCAGGCGGATCTTCGATGTTGCCGACAA
>Ga0116173_1003107_pt1 | contig 12553 bp, 9 predicted proteins | sample AD_UKC085_MetaG_FD_89800 | JGI IMG/M metagenome (GOLD analysis project Ga0116173, IMG submission 89800) | Active sludge microbial communities of municipal wastewater-treating anaerobic digesters from USA - AD_UKC085_MetaG | ecosystem: Engineered > Bioreactor > Anaerobic > Digestate | place: USA...
CTGACGTCGCGCCGGGCCGCCGAAGGCTTTCCATAAAACGGTCCCCCGGATGCGGTCAGGTGAATGCAGTGCACATCATCCCGCGGGTGGCCCTCGATGCACTGGAAAATGGCGCTGTGTTCGCTGTCCACGGGCAGGACCTTCACGCCGGCCCGGCGTGCGGTGTCCATGATGAGCGAGCCTGCGATGACAAGCGGTTCTTTATTGGCCAGCGCCACCCGGTGGCCGGACTCGATGGCCCGCAGCACGGGTTTCAAGCCGGCCGCGCCGACCACCGCACAGAGGGCGACGTCTACATCCACGGCCGCCATGTCCTCCAGGCCCCGCGGGCCGCGCCACAGACGCGCGCCGACGCCCGTGCCCTCCAGGCGCCGCGCCGCGGCTTCATCCACTACGGCCACGTGCGCGGGCCGGAACTCCGCGATCTGGCGCGCGAGCAGGTCCGTATTGGCGAAGGCGCCGAGCGCCACCACTTCAAACAGGCCGGGGTAGTGGCGCACCACCTCCAGCGCGCTGCGCCCGATGGACCCCGTGGACCCCAGAATGGATAGACGTATTGGCACAATCAGATTCCCGGTTCTGCGAAACGGCGCCGGTTCCTCGCGGTCGCGCCGTATGCCCGTTTATTCCAGGCCATTTTCGCGGCCAAGCACCCGCGAGAGCGTATGGCGGCTCTTGTAACGCTTGTAGAGCAGCTTCTTGATGGCCGACTCGGACCCCATCTTCAACACGCGCCGCGCGAACCGCTTTGCCACGTTCATGCGGATATTGGCGATCTCCGCGCGCACCATTGGGATCGACACCGCGGACATGCTCAGCGAGTCGATTCCTAATCCGACGAGAATCTCGGTAAACACCGGGTCGCCCGCCATTTCACCGCAGATTCCGCACGGGATGCGCGCCGCTTTGGCCGCCCGAACGACGTGCCGTATCAGACGGAGGATGGCCGGATGGGCCGGCTCGTACATATGCGCGATCTTCTCGTTGGCGCGGTCTACCGCCAGACCGTATTGAATCAGGTCGTTGGTGCCGATGCTGAAGAAGTCGGATTCCGCCGCCAGCAGGTCCGCGATCACCACGGCGGACGGCACCTCGATCATGGTCCCGATCGGCACGCGCGGGTCAAAGGGAACGCCGCGGCGCTCGAGGTCCGCGCAGACCTCCCGGACCATCTTTTTGACCCGGCGAAACTCGTCGAGGCCGCTCACCAGCGGGAACATGATCTGGACGTTGCCGTGCACACTTGCGCGAAACATCGCCCGCATCTGGGCCTTGAAAATGTCCGGGCGTTCCAGGCAGAACCGGATGGCCCGCCAGCCCAGTTGCGGGTTGATCTCGTCCGCCAGATGAAGATGCGAGACAAACTTGTCGCCCCCGAGGTCGAGGGTCCGCAAGGTGACCGGCGCCGGTTTCATGGCTTCCGCCACTGTCGCGTATGCCTCGAACTGCTCCTCTTCCGAGGGGAGGGATGCGCGGTTCATGAAGAGGTACTCGGTCCGGTACAGGCCGATCCCCTGGGCCTTGGTCGTCTTGCTGTGCGTGATCTCGACCGGCAACTCGAGGTTGGCCAGGGTCGGAATCTCGAAGCCGTCGATTGTGACGCTTTGCAGATTCAGTTCGGCCATCAGCAGGGCCTGGCGCTCCTCCTCCAGGCGGGCCTTCTCCGAAGCGTAGCGTTCCAGCGTGGCCTGGGTGGGGCGGAGGATGACGTCCCCCTTGGTGCCGTCCACAATGACGACGTCTCCCGCGAGCGCCTGGGCGCCGACGGTGCTCAGGCCGACCACGGCCGGAACCTCGAAAGCCCGCGCCAGAATGGCCGTGTGCGACGTGGGCCCGCTCAGGTCCGTCACCAGCCCCAGCGTGTTCTCGAGGTCCATCTTGGCCGTATCTGACGGCGACAGATCGTGCGCCACCACCACGCACGGGTGGTCGAGGTGTTCGAGACTCTCCAGCTCCGTCTTGAGCAGCCGGCCCTGGATGCGGCGCAGCACGTCCACAACATCCTGCGTGCGTTCGCGGAACTGGGCATCGTCCACCGATTCCAGCAGGCTGGAGTAGCGTTCGCTGAATTCTTCGAGGAGGTACTCGACGTTCCAGCCCTCGTTCTGGAGCCGTTTTTCGATGTCTTCGTGAAAGGTTACGTCGTCGAGCACCATCAGATGGGCGTCGAAAATCTCGGCGTGCCTGGGACCCAGATCCTGCGACGTCTTCAGCAAGAGGCGTTTGAGATCGACGCGCACGCCCTCGACGGCCTCACGAAACCGGTTGAGCTCCGCGGCCTTGTCCTCGACCTGATACTTCGGAACGTCCAGGCCGGTGAGGCCGAATGGCAACACGGGTCCTATCGCTATCCCTGGCGATACTCCAATTCCGCGCAGCGCGATCTCCACGTGATCAGCTTTCCCCGAAGCCGGACGCTATCAGTTCCCGCACCGCCAGCATGGCCTGATCCGCATCCGGGCCCTGCGCCGTTACGGTCATCCGGGTACCCTGTGCCGCCGCGAGCGTCAACAGCCCCATAATACTCTTTGCGTTGACCCGCTGGCCGTTCACATTGATCTGCACGTCGCTCTCAAACTGGAGAACGGTCTGCACGAGCTTTGCGGCGGGACGGGCATGGAGGCCCATCGAATTCACGACGGCCATTACTTCGGTCAGTTCGGGCATCCCTTGATTATCCTGATATCGTCGATTTCCACAGTAATTATGACAGCATTGCCGACGGGCTGGCAGGCCTGCACGAACTTCGCCCACAATGGTCTCGGGCATACGCGCGCAGGGGCCTTGCTCACCCCGTACGTTCAAAGCCACCGTGTCGGACAGACTAAGAATATAGTGGATTCCACGAGAGTTTTCAAAAAAACATCGCGGCGCGCACGCCACGCGAACGCGAGACGCGACCATGGCCGCCGCCGGTATAAGTCAGTCCCCGGAAAAGTCTTAGGCGATCGGGCGGATGTCCGCAGGACCATGGAAATTCGTAGCGCCTATGCGGGCAGTTCGCGATGCCGCAGTCGGACGTTGTAGTTCATTTCACGCAGCATCACCGAAAGTGCGTGGGCAACCGCCACGGAACGGTGCTGGCCGCCCGTACAGCCCACGCCGATGGTCAGGTAGGCCTTGGGCTCGGCGGCATACCGCGGGATCAGGAATTTGAGCAGGCCCTTGACCCGGTCCAGAAACTCCCGGGCATCGGCGTTGTCGAGAACGAAGTCGCGCACGTCCGGCTCGGCCCCGGTCAGTGTGCGCAGGTCGGGGTCATAGTGCGGGTTGGGCAGAAACCGCACGTCGAACACCAGGTCGGCTTCGGGGGGCACCCCGCGTTTGAAGCCGAAAGACAGGATGGTGATGACTAGATCCCGGGCTTCTTTGGGGCCCAGAAACATGCTGGCAATCCGTTCGCGAAGCTCCGACACGGAGGTGGAACTCGTATCAATGATGAGGTCCGCACGCGAACGCATCGGCTGCATCATGCCGCGTTCGCGCCGGATGCCTTCCTCTACGCTTCCCGAGGGGGAGCAGGGGTGTCTCCGGCGCGTTTCGCTGTATCGATGGATGAGCACGTCATCGGAACTGTCGAGGAAAAGCGTCTCCACGCGAATGCCCTTTTCCTCCACTTCCTGCGCGTAGCCCGGCAACTGGGAGAGCCCCTGTCCGGCGCGCGCGTCGAGGCAGACGGCCACCTTGCGGCGGGCGGGTTCCTTGCTGCCCTGAACCAGTTCGGCAAACGTCGGGAGCAGCGCCGCGGGAAGGTTGTCCACGCAGTAATAGCCGAGATCTTCGAGGAATTTCAGCGCCAGCGATTTCCCCGCCCCGGACAAGCCCGTGACCAGCACAAACCGGCGTCCGTCAGGCATCGCCCACGCTCATGAGATTCAGCAGCTTCTGGTTCAGTTGCTGCGCGGGATGGACCCCCAGCTCTTTCAACCGGTGGTTCAGAGCGGCGACCTCCACGATGATCGCGATATTGCGGCCCGGCCGGACCGGGATCAGCAGGTACGGAATCCGGGTGCGCAGGATATCCACATACTCATCGACCAGCCCGGTCCGGTCGTACTGGGCCGTCTCGTTCCACATCTCCAGTTCAACCACCAGGCCGATGCGTTTCGAATTGCGCACACAGCCCACGCCGTAAACGCTTTTCACGTCGATGATCCCGACCCCGCGGATCTCCATGTGATGCTCAATGACGGGGGAGGCCAGCGCATACACGATCCCTTCGCGGCCCCGGCGGACCGTGACCACGTCATCCGCCACCATGCGGTGGCCGCGCTCCACGAGTTCCAGCGCCGTCTCGCTCTTGCCGATCCCCGGCGCGCCGGCGATCAAAATGCCCACGCCGTAACAATCAATCGCCGTCCCATGAATGACCGTCTCGGGAGAGAATTCCTCGGCGAGAAACAGAATGATGCTGCTGATCACCTCGTCCGTGCTGCGGCGCGACCGCAGCACGGGAATCCCCCGGCGGTTGCACATGTCGAGAAAGATATTGCGCGGACGCAGGCTGCGCGAGAGCACGAACGCCGGAATCTCAAACGCGAACATGGCTTCGAGACGGTGCTGGAGCTCCGACGTCGAGAGCTTCTCCATGAAATGGATTTCGGTGTTGCCCAGGATCTGAATGCGGTCGTTGGCGAAGTATTCGAGGTACCCGCTCAAGGCCAGGCCCGGACGGTTGATGTCGGAGATGAACACGGGCCGCCCGACCCCCTGAAACCCGCCGATGACCTCGAGCTCCAGCGATTCCGTGAGCTGGTCGAGAAGCCGGGCTACGGCGATGCTGTCTTTACGGTTGACCGGGAGGCTCTTGGTGTCCATTCTTCCTCCACGCGGATGCGAAACCTCCTGCGAACCTAGAACTGGGGCTCGATCAGGCCGTAGGTGCCGTCCTTCCGGGTATACATCACGTTCACCTGCTGGGTGTCAGCGTTGGAGAACACGATGAACGGCTCCTCCGCGAGTTCGAGCTGCACCGACGCTTCTTCAATCCCCATCGGCTTCATCGGCAGCTTTTCACGCCGGATGACCTTGTGCGGCACGGGGGAGACGGCGCCGTCGAGTTCCTCCGGGATCTCCTCGACGCCTTCGAGGAATTCTTCCGGCATGTCCGCAAGCCCTTCCGCCCCCTTGCGCGCGCCGTGGCGGCTCACCCGGTCCTTGTATTTCCGAATCTGCTTCTGCAGCTTTTCGACCACCGCGTCGACCGAGGAATACATGTCGAGGGAGGATTCTTTGCCGTGGATGCGTACGCCGTTCGCGTGGAGCGTCACCTCGGCCACGTGGCGGTGCTTTTCCACACTCAGGACGACATTGACGTCAATCACCCGGTCAAAGTGCCCCCGAAGCTTCTCCAGACGAGTCTTCACGTGTGACTTGAGCGCATCCGTCAGTTCCATGTGGCGAGCTGAAATGTCCAGTTGCATAATTCCTTGACCCTCCAATACTTAGAACGCACCTTGCCGCTGAGTGATCCTACCACCGAAGGTGGGGACCTGTCAATCCGGCATCCGTCAGACGACCTGTCTGCTCATACACGCCGCCGCCGGGGCGCATTCCCCGTTGGCGGGGAAACGGGCCTACCGCCACCACTTCAAATCAAGGGCCTTCCCCTCCGCGGATTCAATGTCCAGGGCGAACCGGAATTCGCCGGGGATTTTCGAGACTTTGACCAGTATGACATTGCGTCCCTGTCGCAACAACACCTCGGCTTCGCAGGATTCGAATTCCTTGTGCGGGAGATGGATCCTCTTTTCAAACACCGGGTTTCCATTGAGCCATACCCGCGTGGCGTCCTGCACGTGGAGCCGCAGGATGGCGCGCTGTCGCACGTCGCTGGTGACTTCGGCGCAGGCGTAGGCGGTCCCGTGGTCGAACCGCGGATAGTACTCGTAGACGGGCGTGAGGGCGGCCTGAAGGTCGACCACGTGCCGGTCCCGCGTGAGCGTGTACCAGTCGCGCCAGGTGATGGGCTTGTACCAGCCCGCGTATTCCGCGCTGAAATCCAGGGCTTGCTCGGGCGGATAGACCTGGTCATGGCCGGCATCGCCCCAGTTGGGAAACATGCCGAGCACTTTCCAGTGACGGATGCCGTCAACGCGTTCGCGCACAAGCCAGTCGCGGGCCGGACGGGGGATGGGCGTGGGTTCCGGAGAAGGCACGCTTCGCCGGGCGAAGTGCCGCACGAGATTCACCAGCAGGCGGTCCGCGACGGGGTCGCGGCCCAGGTTTTCGAGGACCCGCAAATGGGTGAATACGAGGCGGCCGGCTCCGAATCGCCGCACAAGAATGTTGTTGCCCCACCAGGCGGTCTCGCCCGTCATGTAATTCCCCGCCGCAATGGGGTTCGTATCGAGACACCCGCAGATGTCCTCGTCCGTGGGTTCGATGAAGGTCCTGGCGGGGACAATATTGCGGTAGACCTGACGCATGAGGCATCGGGCCGGGAGCTTGTCGAACACGGGATGCAATTTCACGTAGTGATACACGCCGAGAAAGGCCCCGACGGAATCCTTGCTGGTTGCGGCAGGCGCGCCATCCAGGTGCGCCGCGAAATCGTTCCAGTCGTCCGGGGGGCCGAAGATGAGCGCGACGGCGCCCTCGCTCACCTCGCCCAGCACGGCGCAGAGCTCGTCGGCGGGATAGGCCCGAATGCTGTTGGCCAGGGGGGGGATGATGTGCACCGGCGCACGCGGCCCGCCCGGTTTTGCGAGCGCCGATAGGGCCGCATCCCATTTCCCGGAGGGATCCACGACGTGGACCTCTTCCGTGCAGGGTTCCGCGGGCAGGAGGACGTCAAAATCCAGCGCCGTCTCGCCCAGTACCTTCATGCCCTGCATGAGCCGCACGACGAACTTGTGGGTGCCGGGCGAACCCGACGCGGAAATGGTCCCGTTCCAGAGTTCCTTGCCCGAACGGGGCAATTTGACGTTGCGCTTCTTCTTCCAGAGGACCTGGTTTGTCGGGCCCACCACCTGGAGCGACAGATCCGCGCGCCCCTCGATCCGCGGGTGGTTCACCATCAGCACCCGCACCTGGACCTCCTGACGCGGCGCCAGGTTCGTGCGCTCCACGCGGATGAGGGGCCGGACGGGCTGCTGCGCGGTCCGGAGGGTCTCCAGCGCGGGTTTGGGCCGGCGCCAGCGATCCAGCACGCCCGCGCAGAACTCGTGGCCCGCATCGCAAAGCTGGGTATAGCAGTACCCCGCCAGCTTCGGATTCGCGAGCAAGGCGTCAATCTGGTACTGGAGCGCATCGCATTGCAATTCCTGCGCCGCGCGCGCAAACCCCGAAAACGAGCCGAACACCCGGTCCAGCTCGCGCTGTTCGAACCCGTCCATCGCCGCGTCGAGCATCTTCCGCACGAACCGGGCGTCTTTCAGGCGCTCGCGGTCGGGACCGTACTGTTCGAGGACGTCCGGCAGGTCTTCCATCCCCCCGAAACCGAATTCCGACAGGAAGCACAGGGCGTCCGGGTCGCCGATATGCTCGTAATACAGTTCGATCTCGCGGTCGACCGGCGCGCGCTGGTAAATGTGGAGGTCGTCGTAGGCTTCAAAGTCCTCGCGGTAGGGCCGTATCAGGCGCGATGGTTCGCGTGTGCTGTTGACGCCGCCCGAGTCATCGATGATCACCCGGCTGGGGTCGAGCGTGCGGGCGAGGCGGGCGAGGTCGCTCTTGATGACCTGGGCCCCGCCATTGACGTTGTAGTCCGCGTTCCCCGATTCGTTCAGCATGCCCCACATCACCACGCAGGGATGGTTGCGATCGCGCAGGACCATCTCGCGGACCTCGCGCTCGCAGCGTTCGCGCATCCAGCGTGAATTCTCGATCCAGCCGATGGGGGGCTCTTCGTAGACCAGCAGGCCCAGCTCGTCCGCGATGTCGAGCGAGAGCGGGGGCGGGGTCTTGATGTGCATGCGCACCAGGTTGTACCCCGCGTCCCGGGCGAGCGTCAATTCACGGCGCGCGAGTTCTTCGGACTCGGGCCCCGCCAGCGTGCGGGGATAATCCGGCTGTTGCAGGACGCCCTTCAGGAAGATGGGCTGGCTGTTGAGGAAAAAGCGCCCTTCCTTGACCGTGAATTCGCGCATGCCGAAGCGCACCGTCATGGCGTCAACGATCTGCCCGTCACGCAGCAACTCGCACTGCATCACATAGAGCTTCGGGCTTTCGGGACACCAATACTCGAACTCCGGAAACTCGATCGCCAGACGTCCCGGCGCCCCCGTGGCAGCGCACGAGGTTCCGGCAATGGTCAGGCGAACTTCCCCCGGTTGCGACGCGGTCACGGTGGCCGAAACGCGTTTCCGGCGGGGGTCGGGTTCAAGGAAGACATCCGTAAGATGCATGGGATTCCGCCCGAGCAGGCGCACGGAGCCCCAGATGCCGGCGAATGGGAAGTAACCCTGTTCCTTGGAACACGGAATCTGGCGGGGATGAAAATCGCCGTATCCGCCGGGCCCGTGCGGGTCAATGACGCGCACGGCCAGCCGGTTGTTCCCTACCCGCAAGGCGCTGCCGGTGGACAGCGAGAACGGCGTGTAGCCGCCCTCGTGCGAGCCCAGAAACGCGCCGTTGAGCCAAACCTGGGCAAAATAGTCTACCGCATCGAATTCCAGCGTCGCGTAGAAGTCCAGCCAGTCGGTGGTGACCTCGAACGTCCGGAAATACCAGCCGGCGCCATCGTAATCGGGCAGCCACAGGTCCCAGACCCCCGGGACCGTCACAGGCATCGCATCCGCGGGGGGCGGTTTCGCGAACCACTGTTCTTGAATCCCCACGTCTGCCGGGTCCTGCGCCAGAGACCACTCCCCGTCGAGTGCCAGCCCCAACCGTATTGAATTCATACTCCCATCCTGCGTACACGCGAGTACGTCACGAATGAATCACCGGCCAACCCCAGCCGTTTCCTGACCCGACGGCTGCTTGCCCATCCCGTATCCTCTAATACGTCACCGCCGCCACGAGCAGCATGATGAAACCAACCAAGGCCTTGGCGAACAGGCCAAACACTTTTCCCATGGCCGCGCCGGCGCCGGTCCACATCGATTGGGCCGCGGTGCGCTCCCGGTTCAAATACTCGTGGAGCGCCGCCCCGATAAACGCCCCCAGGCAGGCCCCAACGAGCGTTCCGATGACGGGGAACAGGGGAGTTCCGGCGACGGCCCCCACCACGCAACCGATGATCGCCGCCACAATCGAGCCTTTGCTGCCGCCGAACTGCGACGCGCCCAGTCCGGCCGCGCCGCTTTCTATCAGCTCGCCCAGGATAGCCAGGCCCAGCATGACGCCGAGTGCCAGCAAGCCAAAGTGCTCGAATCCCGTGACTACCCAGGCAATCAGCACCGCCCCCAGGATCACCCAGTTGCCGAACAGCCCCACGAGATCCAGCGCAATTCCAACGAGGACCGCAAGCGAGAAGAGTGTCCAGCCCACGATGGCCAGAAACAGCGTCATGCCGAGACTCCCTGATTCAACCCGGTTCCACGCCGAGTCTACATGAAAACCGGGGTCATATGCTATTATCCGCTTTCGTTTCTGCCGGTAAATACAAAACAACAAGGACGAATCTTCATTGAAAGCCACCCTGGATTGTCTTGAATGCATCGCGCAGCAGGCCCTTCGCGCCGCCCGAATCGCCACCGACGACCCGGAAACCCAGCGTCGTATCCTCAACGAAGCGGTGCTGCGCATTCCCGGCATGGATATCAACGAGTCGCCCGCGGTCCTGTCGCAATTCGTCTATGAGCTCGCGAAACAGGCCAGCGGTCAGGAAGATCCGTATGCCGATCTGAAGCGGGCGCAAAATGAACAGGCGCTTGCCCTGGAACCTGAATTGCGCGCGTACCTGGCCGAGGCGCCCGACCCGCTGGAAACGGCACTGCACCTGTCCGCCGCGGGCAATGTCATCGATATGGGCGTGCACTATGCCGGGGACATCGATATTCACACCGCCATCCGCGATGCGTTACACCAGCGTTTCGCGGTCGACCATAGCTGCCAGTTCCGCGAATCGCTCGCCGCAAGCCGCGACCTGCTGTTTCTCCTCGACAACGCCGGGGAGATCGTGTTTGACAAACTGCTCATCGAACAGCTCTGCCAGTTCACGGCGGTCACCGCGGTCGTGAAGAAGGCGCCGATCATCAACGATGTTACGTTGGAAGATGCGCACCAGGTTGGGCTGACCGCGTTCTGTCCCGTGATCGACAACGGCGGTGCGTTCATTGGCTCGCCGCTGTCCCAGATCCCGGCGGAATTCCGGCAACGCCTGGGGGCCGCGGACATGATTGTGGGGAAGGGGCAGGGAAACTATGAGACCATTGACGACTTCCCCGGAAACGTGTTTCTGATCCTGAAAGCGAAGTGCGAGGTGATCGCACGGCACATGGGCGTCCGGAAAGGCCAGGTGGGGCTGATATCGACCCGGTTCCGCAACGGCCTGCGCTGACCCCCGAACCGCTCACGGTCCGCGGGCATCCGCGCTCGAAACCGGCAGACGGTACGGCGGCGTCAGCCGCCTCTGCGCCTCATGCGTATCCGGCCTCTTTCAGGGCGGCCCGCAGGGTCACGGCCGCTTTGCGTATTTCCTCGAGCAGCGTTTCATTCGACGCCGTCTTGTATTCAAAGTGCATCGAGATCGGTCCCGAGAAACCGGCCGCGCGGAAGATCGCCAGAAATTCCACCAGCGGAACCTGCCCTTCCCCCAGGGTCAGCCACCGCACCCGCTTGTTTTCCCACACGAAATCCTTGACGGCCAGCATCTTCACGCGGGGCGCCAGGAGCCGGGCGTTGATCTGCCACACCCCGAGGCCGCCTTCGACCGTGGCGTGGCCCACATCGAAGTTGGAGCCGACGGAGTCCGCCCCGATCTCCGTGAGCATCGTGTGGAGATCCCACAACGGCGCCCCCACGTAGTTGCGTCCCGAATGATTGTGGTACCCGCCCGCCATGTGGTACTCGGAGGCCAGCGCCGCGACCCCGCGCATCTCCTCCGTGAATGCAGCCAGTTCTTCGACCGGATTGCCGTCCTTCGAATAGCCGTAGGGCCCAAACCGGAAATGACGGATGCCCAGCCTGGAAGCCGTCTCGAGTATGGGGCGCGCCTCGGTTTCCTGACCGTTCTTCAGTCCGGTCGTGATCATGGATACCTCTAGACCTTCCGCACGGATGGCTTCCACGGCCGCGGGGAGGTCCGTCGCGACCCTGTCCGGCGTCACATGCCCGCCTTCCCGCACCGTGAGGTCAACGCCATCCAGACGGAGTTCCTTGCAGGTCTTTGCGAGGGCAGGGAAATCCAGAAACTGGAGGTGCTTCGAAAAAACGCACAGGGGCGGCGCCGCCGGAGGTTTGTCCTGGGCCACCGCGCTGCGGGTTGCCAGTATGACGGCCCCGCTAACCGCGGCGGTCCGCAAGAAGTTCCGGCGGGAAATGTCCGCATTGACCATGCTGTCTTCCTCCGCTCCCGGCCAGGAGGCAGGTCGTCGAGCCGTGCGCATCCGGAGATGCGTACGCCGTGTCTCGACCCCCACAGGCCGTTGCTGCGTTGCCACGCTCAGGTGCTGCGTTTTTTCGCTGGGCTCTTCTTTTTCGGAGCGCTTTTCGCCTGGGCCGGCCGCACTTCCTTCTTCGCCGCGGGCGTCTTTTTCGCGGCGGGCTTTTTCGCGGCAACGGCCTTCTTTCTGGGCGCCGGTTTGGCCTTGGCCGACGATTTCGCCGGCTTTACCGAGGAGCCATCGGCCGCGGCGCTCGCGCGCCTGGCCGGAGCCGCGGCCGCCTTCCGGGCCGGCCTCCGCCGGACGCGTTTGACGGGGTGACTCTGTATCCATTCGAGGGCGGGACGGTAGACTTCTTCCGGGCCGCGCTTGCCGAACAGGAGGTCGGCATGCCCGTAGTCCGCCGAGACCCCGTTCTTCCTGGAGAGGAGGAGCAGCTGTTTGTCTTTTCCCGGAAGGGCGTCGAAGAACTGGCGTATCCTCGGTTCGGGCGTGAGCGGATCGTCTTTCCCGCAGACCACGAGCAACGGCAGATCGATCTCCGGGAGTTGTGCGGTGACATCGACCTGGCGTCCCCGCACCCGCCAGCTTCCCGTGGACAGCCATTCGTCAAACTCGTGCGCGACTTGCGGGGGCACGGCTTCCACCATGTTGAACAGGACGCGCGCGTCCAGCTCCGGATGGACGTTGTCCCAGTTGACGGGAAAGGCAAGGAATCCAGGGCGGAGCGATTGCGCGATGGGGGTGATGGCCTTCAGAAGGGTTCGGACGGCTCTGGGGGCGACCATGGTGAGCCGGAAAAGCAAGGCCGGCGGGGCAAATGCGACGTTTCTGAATCCGGCGGGAGCGCCCAGCGCGACGCCGCTGGCCAGATGCTCGCTGCCGAAAACGATGTTGTAGGCATACAGCAGCATCGCTCCCATCGAGTGGCCTACCCAGTGCACTTTGTCGTGGCCGGTGGTGGCGCGAATGTACGCAATCGCGGCGGGCAGGTCCTTGTACAGATAATCGTCGAAGCTGACGTCCCCGAGGTCGCGGCCTTCCGGCGGCGTGGCGCTCTC
>Ga0116173_1003137_pt1 | contig 12472 bp, 10 predicted proteins | sample AD_UKC085_MetaG_FD_89800 | JGI IMG/M metagenome (GOLD analysis project Ga0116173, IMG submission 89800) | Active sludge microbial communities of municipal wastewater-treating anaerobic digesters from USA - AD_UKC085_MetaG | ecosystem: Engineered > Bioreactor > Anaerobic > Digestate | place: USA...
CCGCCTGTCGGAAATGAGCTTGCAGACTGGCGCCGTGTCCGGTCTGGAGACTGGGCTCAAATCTGTCGATAAGGTATTGGATGGATTGCAAAAGTCCGACTTCATTATCGTGGCTGGTCGGCCGGGGCAAGGCAAGACCGGCTTTTTGATCGGCATTGCCAAGCATGTCGGGCTGCAGTTGAAACGGAATGTAGCCCTGTTCTCGTTGGAAATGTCTTCCGAGCAGCTGCTGCAGCGCTTGTTGGCCCAGGCAACCGATATCGATTCACAGAAACTGCGTTCCGCCAGGCTCACGGATGAAGAGATGAACCGTTCCGTGCGAGCGCTAGAGGTGCTTGCCGACGCGAACATTTTTATTGACGACACCCCAGCCATTACGCCGCTGCAGATGCGCACAAAATGCCGCCGTTTGCAGATGGAATATGGGCTGGACCTGGTTATTGTCGATTACTTGCAGTTGATGTCTGCTGAAGTGAAAACAGACAACCGCGTGCAAGAAGTCTCGTATATCTCGCGCTACCTGAAAGTGCTGGCGCGCGAGCTGCGGGTGCCGGTGGTCGCTGCGGCGCAGCTTTCGCGCGCGGTGGAATCGCGCCCGGATAGGCAGCCAGTACTCTCTGACCTGCGCGAATCCGGCAGCCTGGAACAGGACGCGGACATCGTCATGTTCATCAACCAACCTAACGCGGAAGAAAGCAGCCCCTTCCACACCATCGCCAAGCTGGCAATCGCCAAACACCGCAACGGTCCTACCGACCCGGGCATCGAACTGATTTTCCAGAAGCGCCTGGCTATGTTCCGCGACCAATACTACGGCGCGGTGCCGGATTAAGTGAGCCGGGAATGAACGCGACACAGCCAGCCAGCGGTTTTGGGGATGAACCTGCTGCCCCCTGGTACCTGCCCGCGGACCTGTTGGAACGCGCAGCGGAAGGCGCTTTATCAGCGGACGCTTTGCTGGCGCTCTTAGCTTTTTTTAAGCTCCTGGGCAGTCCTGACGACGGGGGGCAGGCTGTCCGCCTGGAAATCCTTATGGAAGCCTTGGGCGGGCGAGTCTTTGGGCAGCAAGAAGCCCGGAAACAGTCCGCGCTCGAGCAAAGCTTAAACTCGGGTTTCTTGATTTCTGTTGATAATGTCCTTTTTGCTGGCACGCCCCAAGGGAAGGACTTAGCGCGAAAACTGCAAAACGGTGAATTGACCCTGGAGCAGCTAAAAGTGGTAAGTCAGCTGCCCGCGCCCGAACGGCCGAATATTTTCCGGCTGTACGAAGCGAATATCGGTCCACTAACCCCAATGATGGCAGAAATGCTGAAAGAAGACGCTTTGGAATATCCCGCGCAGTGGATAGAGGATGCTGTCAGCGAAGCGGTGGAACGGAACATCCGCAATTGGCGCTATGTGCGGGCGATTCTGAAAACCTGGAAGGAAAAAGGCCGTGAAGATAGAACCAAACCGACTGAAGGATATCTTGAAAAATATCGAAGACTCTATGAAGACCAAAAACGCAGAAGAAAACATGAATGATGCCCTTCAGACAAACGCGAATTCAGATTTTGCTGGCGACCCAAACTGCCCATATTGCCATGGCATTGGATTTGTAGGGCGGGACGTTCCTTATGGCCATCCCGATTTTGGCAAAATGACCATTTGCGTCTGTCGGGCGGGCGAGCTTGCTGAAGCCAGGCAAAAGCAGCTTTATGAACTCAGCAAATTAGGCGCCCTGCGCGAAAAAAACTTCGAAAGCTTCCAACCGCGCGGTCGCGTTGGCTTGGCGGCTCAGCAAGCGGATTCCCTGGAACAGGCTTATAACAGCGCTGTACACTTCGCGGGGACGCTGCGCGGCTGGCTGCTGCTGCTTGGGCGCTTCGGCAGCGGCAAGACGCACCTGGCGGCAGCGATTGCCAATAAAGCTGTTTCCCTGGGAATGGAGACCCTCTTTCTGACGGTTCCAGACCTGCTGGATTGGCTGCGCTTCTCCTATTCCGACGACAGCTCCAGCTCTTTTGAGGAGCGTTTTGAGCACATTCGCGAAGTGCCGCTCTTAGTCCTGGACGACTTTGGCACGCAGAATGCCACAGCCTGGGCGCAAGAGAAGCTTTTCCAAATCCTGAACTACCGCTACATCAACCAGCTTGCCACGGTTATTACCAGCAATAATGCCCTGAACAGTTTTGAAGGCAGGATTCGTTCGCGCTTGATGGACCCGGAATTGGTGACTCGCGTGGAAATATTAGCGACCGATTACCGCAATCCCGCGGACGACATCGGGCACCCGGAACTTTCCAGCCTGAACCTGCACGCGCGCAAAACTTTTGAAAGCTTTAGCCTGCGGCGCGACGACCCAATGCCCGCCGCGGATCGGGCCAGTCTCAAAGACGCGCTGGATGCCGCCCAGGCCTTCGCGCGTGACCCGCAGGGCTGGCTGGTTTTTATCGGTCCTTTTGGCTGTGGAAAAACCCACCTGGCCGCCGCGATTGGAAACCACCTCGCGAAACTGGGAAACCCGCCCTTGATGGTGGTAGTGCCCGACCTGCTGGACCATCTGCGCGCCACCTACGCCCCCAACAGCCCGGTAAGCCTGGACCAGCGCTTTGAAGAAATTCGCAGCGCGCGGCTTTTGATTCTGGATGATCTGGGGACGCAATCGGCGACGCCCTGGGCGCGGGAGAAGATTTATCAGCTTTTCAACTACCGCTACAACGCGGAATTGCCCACGGTAATTACCACGGCGAACGTGCCGGGAGAGATGGACCCGCGCCTGCAGAGCCGCCTATCCGACGGGCGCTTGTGTAAAATCGTTATAATGAATGCCCCAAGTTACACCGGTGGCGTGAAGAACCAGGGAAACAGACCGAACCGCTAATACCCCACCAGCAGACAGGTCCGGGGAAGCCTTGTGACGGAGCGGGGCTGCCATGTCTGTTTTTGGAATGTGACTGCTCTGGTGAGGTTCTGCCGGCTGTTGGGCATACAGCACGCGCCAAAAATGCCGCCGCTAGCTGATGGGCAAAAAACCTGGTTTGTGTTATCATTGCTTCGCTTTAAAAATGAAAACGATACCAGAAACCTGCGTAACGCAGGCTGTTCTATGTTAAAAGTGAGAATTATGAAAAAAATCATCCGTGATGTGCCCAATCATTTCAATCTTCCTTACCGCCTGAAGCGCCTGGCAGACCTGGCGCATAATTTGTGGTGGGTGTGGAACCCCGAAGCCGCGCGCTTGTTCAAAGACATTGACGCGCTTGCTTGGGATAACTGCAACCATAATCCAATTGTTTTTTTGCGCGCGGTTGACCCTGCCGCTCTGGAAAGCCTGACGCAGGACCGCTATTTTCTGGACCGCTATGACCGCATTGTGCGCGAGTTCGATTACTACATGAAAACGGGCAAAACCTGGTACGCGCAGAATCACGAGGAGCTGTTGGATGATGAAATCGCTTATTTCTCATTCGAATATGGTCTGCACGAATCCCTGATGGTCTATGCCGGCGGTTTGGGCGTGCTTTCCGGCGATCACCTCAAGGAAGCAAGCGATCTGGGCATTCCCTTGGTGGCCGTTGGTTTTCTTTACACATACGGCTACTTCTCTCAAAAGATCACGGAAGATGGCTGGCAGGAAGCCCGCCATGTTCACATTATCTACGAAGACCTTCCGCTTGTGGCCTTATATGACGAAAATCACGAACCGATTAAGATCTCTATTGATTTGCCTGGCCGCAAGGTGTATGCGCGGCTGTATGAGCTGCATGTTGGTCGCGTAACTTTGGTGCTGCTGCAAACAAACATCCCTGAGAATAACCCGCAGGACCGTCAACTAACCGACCGTCTCTACATCAGCGACCCGGAACTGCGTATTTCCCAGGAGATTCTGCTGGGTATTGGTGGACTGAGAGCGCTGCAGACCCTGGGGCACAACGCGACAATCTATCACATGAACGAAGGGCATTCCGCGTTCCTGACCCTGGAGCGAATCTCCCAATTGATGCAGGCAGGCAAAACCTACGCTGAAGCCGCAGACCAGGTGAAGCGTTCCAGTATTTTTACCACCCACACGCCGGTTCCCGCGGGCAACGATGAGTTCCCAATTTGGCTGATTGACAAGTATTTCTCCAGCTACTGGCCTCTGCTTGGCTTAAACCGCGATGAATTCATGAATATCGCCTTTGTCCGCCAGGAATGGGGCGGTGAAGCCTTCAGCATGCCGGTGTTGGCTCTCAAACTGTCCAATTACCGTAATGGCGTCTCAAAAATTCATGGGGAAGTTTCCAGGCACATGTGGCAGCAGCTGTGGCCGGACACACCGGTTGAGGAAGTGCCCATCTCCTACATCACGAACGGCGTGCACACCGGCACCTGGCTGGCGCGGCGTTACGCGCTGCTTTTCAACCGCCATTTTGGCTCGGATTGGAAAGAACGCATTGATGATCCGGAGTTGTGGAAGCGCATTGATGACATCCCGGATGAGGAAATATGGCGCATCCGACAGCATCTGAAACGAAAACTGGTCGCGTATATGGTCGGCCGGGCGCGCGCGCAGTGGAAGACTACCGTCGTGCATCCGGTGCAGACCGTTGCCAGCGGAGTTCTTTTGAACCCGTACGCGCTTACAATCGGTTTCGCGCGCCGTTTTGCTACCTACAAACGCGCGAACCTGCTGTTTAGGGACCTTGACCGCTTGCTGCGCATAGTCTGCAACGAACGCAAACCCGTGCAGGTTATCTTTGCCGGCAAAGCTCACCCGGCCGATGAACCCGGCAAGCGCTTGATCCAGGAAGTCTACCAGCATGTAAGGACGCGCGTTTTGGCGGTCGGCTGGTCTTTTTGGATGATTATGACATGGACATGGCGCGTTACCTGGTGCAGGGCGTGGACGTCTGGCTGAATACTCCCCGCCGCCCGCGCGAAGCTTCCGGCACCAGCGGTGAAAAAGCCGCGCTGAACGGCACGCTCAATTTCTCCGTATTAGACGGCTGGTGGGCTGAAGGCTACAACGGTCAGAACGGTTGGGCTATTGGCGATTACACTGAGTACGCGGATTTGGACCAGCAGGATAACGCTGATGCCGCCAGTCTTTACGATACGCTCGAGAATGAAATCGTGCCGCTTTACTACACCAAACGTTCCGCGGACGGCCTTCCCGGCGATTGGATTGGGCGCATTAAGGAGAGCATCAAAACTCTCGCGCCGCGCTTCTCGATGACGCGCATGCTTAAGGAATATGTTAACGATCTGTATCTTCCTGCCATCAGTTCCGCGAAGGAGCCCCAACAGGATTAGCAGGTCAGAAGGAAATTGCTTGATATGGTCTTTTTACAAAATCTTTCACCGCTTGTTGGCGCGCTGCTAATCTTCCTCTTGCGGATGATTAATTTCGCGATGGATACCTTGCGCATCATGTTGACCATGCGCAATAAAAAACTGCTGTCCTGGATTCTGGGCTTTTTTGAATCCATTCTGTTTGTCGTGGTCATGGGGGCTGTCTTGGATGACCTGGACAACGTGCTCAAGGTGGTTGCCTATGCTGGTGGTTTTGCCACAGGTAATGTGGTGGGCATGCTGATTGAAAAACGTCTGGCGATTGGTTACTCGCACATCAGCATCATTAGCCGTGAAAAAGGCAGAGAAATCGCGGAAGCACTGCGCGCGCACGATTTTGCCGTGACCGAGATTCCCGCTTTTGGTCGCGATGGCAAAGTGGCATTGCTAAATTGCTCCGTGCAGCGCAAACTCGCTGCCGACGTGGAAAAATTTGCGCTTGATCAGGACCCAGAAGCGTTTATCACCATTGAGGATGTCGTTCCCCGCCAAAGCGGTTATTGGGGCCGGACCGGCATCAACCGATAGGCCTTGCTGAGCCAGTTTGAAATGCAATCGATTAATGGCGCGCTCATTTTTGACTTTGACGGTCTCATCCTGGATACGGAGAGCCCGGAAATGGAGATATGGGATCGACTCTTCGCGCAGGCTGGCGGGAGTTTTGACCATCAGGCCTATCTTGGCACAATCGGCAGTTACGACAGCATAAGTTACCAGCCCGACGTCCAATTGGCAAAACTGATGGACCACGCCGTGACCGCCCAGCAGTTGGTAGCGCGGGTGCGAAAGGAATCCGCTGAACGCATTGCCCTCGAGCCTCCTCTACCGGGCGTACTGGCATTGATAAAAAACGCGCGGGCGGCAGGCCTGCGCCTGGCAGTTGGTTCCAGTTCGCCCGCCGTGTGGGTGCATGGTCATTTGCGGCGATTGGGTTTGTTTGACAACTTTGAAACCATCGTGACGTTTGATGATGTGCGTGAGAGCAAGCCGTCCCCTGAAATATTTTTGACAGTTCTCGACCGCATGAATATTCCCGCGGAACAGGCGCTGGTGCTGGAAGATTCCCACAATGGGGTTCTGGCGGCCAAACGCGCCGGCCTGCGGGTGGTGGCAGTGCCAAATGGCGTTACATCCGGGCAGGATTTTTCGCTGGCAGAGGAAGTGCTGGGTTCTTTAGAGGATCTGAATCTGGTCAAGTATTTTCCTGACTTAGCCTGACACGTCGGACTATTTCAGATGAGAAACTAAAAGGCGCGGCCTTCATCAGGCCGCGCTTTTTTATGCTGCGGCCCAAAGGCGCAGTCAGTTGCCCTTATCCACGCGTCCGTTGGTATAAATGACGCGTTGGATACCGCGCGGCAGACACACCGAGAAAGCCGCGATTGCGCGGCGTGAAACTGAAGATGGCAACGCGTAAATCCTGGTCTGTGCGCAGAAGTTTATCCAGCGCCAGAGACTCCCTGCTTCGTCCAGCGCCAGATGCAATCTGCTATAATCTCGGACATGAAGGTACTTGTCATCGGCGGAACTGGATTTTTGGGCTATTACACCTGCCTCAAACTCCTTGCACGCGGCCACGCGGTCAGCGCGTTGGCGCGCCCGCCGTTGCCCACAGAAGATTTGCTGCCTGCTGAGGTCAGACTGACGCTCGCGGACCTAGACAGCCTGCCTGATGAAGAGTTGTTGGAACTCTTGCGCGGGCAGGATGGCCTGATTTTTGCGGCTGGCGTGGACGACCGGGTGGTCCCAGCCAGTCCCGCTTACCCCTTTTTCTATAAAGGCAATGTGCTTGCGACTGAGCGCATGATGCAGCTGGCGGTGGAGGCGGGCGTGGAACGGGCAGTAGTGTTTAGTTCGTACTTCCTCGAATTTGAGCGCCGCTGGCCGGAATTGCGCCTGGCAGAAACGCACCCCTACATCCGCAGCCGCGTGGAACAGGAAAGAGTCGCTCTTTCTGCCGCTGGCGACCGCTTGGCAGTGAACTTTCTTCTGTTGCCTTACATTTTCGGCTCCATGCCCGGTCGGGTCCCGCTGTGGAAACCGCTTGTGGCTTACCTGAACAGTTGGCTGCCTTGGGTGTTCTACCCGGCGGGCGGCAGCGCCATGGTATCGGTGAACGAGGTCGCGGATGCGGCTGTTCTGGCGCTGGAGAAGGGTGAGGCAGGCGCGCGTTACCCGGTTTGCGCTGAAAATCTGAGCTGGCGCGAGTTCCTGCAGCGTCTGGAAAATATTCTGGGTAAACCCAAGCCAGTTGTGACGCTGCCAAAAGCAGTGGTGAAGCTGGGCGCCTGGTTCATCAGGCTTGCGCACCGCTTGCAAGGACGGGAAAGCGGGCTGGACCTTGTGCCGTTTGTGGAATTGCAGACGCGCCTGGCATTTCTGGACACGGATTATTCCAGCCTCCAGTTGGGGTATGCCCACACCGATTTGGAACCATTCTTTGAGAACACAGTGCGGGCTTCTCTGCCCGCAACGAAGGACAATAATGAACCCTAATAGACCCCCTTCTCCCTTTGACCCGCGCGGAACAAAAATTGCCTTTTTAGCGCTCGCGGCTGCAGCCAACATCGCTGCTGGGTTGGCGTTTTTCAGCCTGGTGGATTGGTTGATGCTCACTTACGGCGACCTGATGACGGGCATTGACACCACGCTGATGCTTGGAATGTTCCTGGTATCCCTGATGATAGGCTTTGTGATGAGCCAAATTGCCGCGGACGGCAGGGGGGTGACCTACGGCGTGTATGGCGGACTGGCGGGCTTGGTGCTTTCAGCGCTGCGAATCTGGAGCAGTTCGCTGCTGCTGGCGGCCTTGGTGGGATTGGTATGCGTGTTGGGGGGCTATAACGGGGGTATGTTGGGAGAAGGCGTGCGGCGCATGCGCGCCAGAAGCAAGAAAAACACTTAGCCTTGAAGCACTTCCTTGCTAATTGCTGAAAGCCCGGTCAAACTCCGGGTTATTCTTTGCTGGTTGGCAGCCAGGGCATTTTGGGGCCTTGCACGCCCACGAGTTCTGCCAGGGCTGCGCGTACAGCCTGGCGGTCATCCCATGGATACTCGGTCTTTTCGAAGCACATAGATTGTTCGTGGCCTTTACCGCACACAATCACCAAATCTCCCGATTGGGCTGTCCGCAGAGCGGCCCGAATTGCCTCTCCTCGGTCTGGCACGCGCCAGAAGTTCTCGCCTTCACATCCGCCGGCTTCTATGGCCGCGTCTGCCATATCCTGCAGAATGGCGTCCAGCGATTCCGTACGGGGGTCCTCAGCGGTAAGGTAAGTCAGGTCTGCCTGACGGATAGAAACCGCTGGCATCATTTTGCGCTTTTCACGGTCACGCAGGCCTGCGGAGCCAAAAACTGCGATTATCCGACCTCGCGTCAGGCCTCGGGCGGTCTCCAAGGCGCGTGAGAGCGCGTTGGGTGTGTGCGCGAAATCCACAATCGCGCTGAAGGGCTGCCCCAGGTCGATGCGTTCCATGCGGCCGGGCACGCCGGGCATGCTTGCCAGGGCTTGCACAGCTGTTTCAGCTGGCACACCCAAAAGGTTAACGCATAGGCCCAGCGCGGCCAGGCTGTTGGAAACGTTGTAGAGTCCGGTCATGGGCGTGCGCACGCGCAGGATTTTTTGCTCCTCGAAGTGACAGGTAAAGGCTAATTCCATCGCTTGGTTGTCAATCTCATCTGCCCATAGCGCGGCTTGGTTGACCATGCTGTAGCTGACCTGCCGCGGTGGGGAGACGCGTTTGAGATAGGCGTAGGACTGGTCGTCTTTATTCAGGACGGCGGCCCGCAGGTTGCCAATGCGCTTGCGCGGTGTGGCAGCCAGGCTTTCAAAAAGCAGACCTTTGGCGCGCAGGTAGTTTTCGTATGAGCCGTGATAATCCAGATGTTCGTGCGTGACGTTGGTGATAACCGCGGCGTCAAAGTCACAGGCGGCTACCCGGCCTTGCGCCAGGCCATGGGAAGTCGTCTCCAGGATGCAGTGGGTAAGCCCGGCGCGCACCATTTCAGCCAGATAATTTTGAATATCGGGGGATTCTGGCGTGGTGACGTGAAAGCCTGTATCCAGCGCTTTATCTCCAATTAGCGCGCTGACCGTAGAAATCATCCCGACGCGAATGCCAGCGCTGCGCAGGATGTGGTAAATCATCGAAGTCGTGGTGGTTTTGCCGTCCGTGCCCGTCACGCCAATCATCCGCAGCTTGCGGGCCGGAAAGTCGTGCAGGGCGGCAGCCAGGTAGGCCACTGCCGCGTGGATATCCCCTTCGACACGCAGGTAGGGCACAGCCAGCCCGACCGGTGCATCCTGCGTGCCCATCACGGCTGCCGCGCCGTTGGCGATGGCTTGCGGGATATAGTCGTAGCCGTTGGCGCTTTTGCCCTTGATTGCGGCGAAGAGCCAGCCCGGACGCACCGTGCGCGAATCCATGCTGACGCCGCGTATGCGGACGTTCGGGATTGCGGATGCCGCGAAGGCGGGCATGCGCCGGAAAAGTGTGCTCAGAGTCCTGCCGCGTGATGTGCTCATCATTAGCCTGGGGAAAGTTTAACCGAAAATTGCAAAACCTGCATTAAGCGACTGCGGCCTAAAAGGCTCTTCAGACGCTGCCCATCAGTAATGAAATCAGCAGCGCTGCCAGCGAAACCACCCCAACAGGGATGAGTTCAACAGGCACCAGTTTGCGCATCACTAAAGCTTCCTGGTTGGTCAGGCCCACCGTACTGCAGCCCACAATCACCTTCGCGGGGGAGAGCACGCTGCCTAACGAGCCGCCGGCGGTTTGCGCGGCAAGGATGAGCGGAACATTCAAGCCAAGCAGGCGGGCCGTTTCCATCTGCAGTACGCCAAACAGCACGTTGGAGTTGTTGTTTGAGCCCGTCAGGAATGCGCCCAGCACGCCGATAAGCGGCGCGACCGCCGGGTATATCACAGCGGGAATGCTTTGGCTCAGTCCGCGCGCCAGCAAATTTGTCATACCACTTGCGGTCATCACCGAAGCTACGCCCACCATCGCGAGAACCCCCAGGCTGACGTCCACCGCGCTCGAGCGGACCGCGCGCCAAATTCCGGCTGGAGCGCCGGGACGCAGCAGACCTTTGACCGAGTAGATGCAGGCGGAAATCAGGGACGTGTAAAGCAGGATTGTGCCGGGATGCGAGAAAAAGTGGAAGGCGCGCCCGGGTTCCGACGGACTGACCCAACCCAGCGTGGTGCTGAGCGTTGGGAAATGCGGCTGCACGGTGGCCTGGTTGAGGAACGTGAAGAGTGGTTTGATGAGCACTACGGCGAAACCAATCAGCATCAGCAGCAGGTAAGGCGATACCCGCCACCAGAAGTCAATTTGTTCTTTCGGCTCACTCTCTGGTGAGGATGCCGCTGGTTTGGCAGCGCGATATCTTGGCAGACGCGTGAGCAGCAGCAGCGTGATGACCCCGAGCACAGCGGAGCCGGTAGCTGCCAGAGCCCATAGGCCGTTAGCCGCCAAGAGGTACTGCCCGAACGCCATCACCAGCGAAATTGCCAGCAGCGCAGGAAGGCTGTGCCGCAGCCCTTTCCAACCCGTGCCAATCAGCGTCACCAATACACCCGCTGGCAGAATTGCCAGACCGAGCAGCAGCGCGGAAAACGGCGCGAGCAGTTCTCCGGGCAGGTCCGTGACCACCAGAAGCGAAGTGAAGGCGGTGGACATCGAGCCAAAATTCACCGCCCAGGCATGCCCGAGCGCTGTCATCACCACCGCGGTCACCGGGCTGTAGCCCATGCCCACCAAAATCGGCGCGCAGACTGCCATCGGTACGCCAAAGCCGCCCATTCCCTGCAGAAAAGAGACTAAGAGCCAGGATACCAGGAGCACCTGCAGCCCGCGGTCGGAGGAAATGGCGGGCAGGCGCGCGCTGATGGCCTCGATCGCGCCGGCTTCCTGCACCAGGTGGTAGAGCAAAAGCGCGCCCCACACGATGTAGAGCACGTCCAGCGCCATCCAGAGCGCTTTTAGCTGCGCCCAGGCAAGCAGATGCCAGGTGCCCCCGAAGGCCAGCAAGCTGAGTAAAATAGCGCTGAGCCAGGCCGCGAAGCTTGCGCGCGCCCCGCTCCAACGCAAACCGAGCATGAGGACTATGACGACCAGCACCGGCAGGAAGGAGAGGAACCACGCGAAGGGGGAGAGCTGCATGCTGGAATTATATTCCATGCCGGGCGCGCGCCGGGGGTAATTGGCACGGTGACGGAAAATCAGGGCTGCTGTGGATGGCGGAGCGGCGCGCGGCTGGAGCAGGCACAGATGGAACTTTTTTCTTTTTCAGTGGTAAAATAATCGGGAAATTGGGGCGGTGGCGGAATAGGCAGACGCAACGGACTTAAAATCCGTCGGTGGAGACACTGTGTGGGTTCGACCCCCACCCGCCCTATGAAGAAAGGAATTCCACCACTAGATACGGTGGTTATCTAGGGAAATCCTCCAAACAATCCTAAATGTGCCCATGTTTTTCAGAGCTCCGGAAAGGGATCTGGAAAACATGTTTGGTTTAACGCAACGGACTTCACAAATATTGGTGGGGGAATACACGCTCAGAAATGTGATTGAAGGTTTCCTCAGGGACAGGAAAGCTTCTAATCTCTCACCAAGAACGCTCGGGTTTTACAGAGAAAAGCTAATGAAGTTTGAGTCCTATTGCCGAGAGCGCAATATCTGGACCGTGGATGTGCTGAACGCTGACATTATTCGCTCCTATATGCTGTATATGGCTGAGGTCAGGGGGAACAATAAGGGGAATGTGCACAGCTTTTACCGCAGCATCCGCGCCTTATTGTATTGGTTTGAGAACGAGTATGAGCCGGAAGGATGGAAGAACCCCATCAAGAAGGTCAAGGCTCCAAAACAATCCCAGGAGATTATTGAACCTGCTGGTATTGATGTCATCAGCGCGATGCTGGCGACCTGTCAGAGTGAAAACTTCTTTGATGAGAGGGACAGGGCGATGTTGCTCGCTTTGCTTGATTTGGGAGCAAGAGCGCAGGAATTCCTAAATCTTGATATTACTGACATTGACGAAAGTGGAGCGGTAATCATCGCGCATGGGAAGGGAGATAAGCCAAGGATGGTGTACCTTGGGAAGAAGAGCAGAAAGGCAATCCGAAAATACCTGAAACAACGAACA
>Ga0116173_1003145_pt1 | contig 12445 bp, 10 predicted proteins | sample AD_UKC085_MetaG_FD_89800 | JGI IMG/M metagenome (GOLD analysis project Ga0116173, IMG submission 89800) | Active sludge microbial communities of municipal wastewater-treating anaerobic digesters from USA - AD_UKC085_MetaG | ecosystem: Engineered > Bioreactor > Anaerobic > Digestate | place: USA...
ACATTTCCTGCCATATCGTAGCCACCGTATGGAGAAATACCGGCTTCGATACTTCCGACTTCCCATGTGCCGTACTCCCCGCATCCGTATTCATATTTCTCTGTATCTGTATTAAACAGTGTCACAACGGCATATTCACAGCTGATCTCTTCATTTCCCCACGGATATATCCTTGCATCGGTTCCTCTTGCCGCCTTTTCCCACTCGGCTTCTGTCGGGAGCCGTTTTCCGATCCATTTGCAATATTCATCGGCCTGTTCCCAGCTCACACACACCATCGGTTTGTTATTTTCCCTGAATTTTTCAGGCAGAATGCCATATTCCCAATCCCAGATGTCGATGTATAATGCACAGTATCCGTTATAAAAGTTCGGCAGAGAACAGCCCCATTCATCGACACATGACATATATTTTTCAACTGTAACTTCATACTTATCAATGAAAAATGAACTTAACGACACCAGTTTAACAGGGTTGTCAAAATCACAAAACTTTTCAATTTTTCTGTCACAACCCATCAGAAATTCTCCTGCCGGAACTTCAACCATGTCTATCAGAAGATCTTCATAAATGTCAGCATCTGACGAATCCTCATCAATGACCGGTCTTTCAAATTTTTCAAGTTCACATCCTGAAAAGATAAAGAAGGAAAGAACCGTAACAGTCCAAATTAAAACATCTTTTTTCATAATAAAACATCCTCAATGATCCGGTAATTATCAGTCAGTATCACACAAATGAATTTTTTATGAAAGATTTATCAAATGAGCCGTTTTTTTTCTTGAAAAACGATTTTTGAAGGAATAGTATCGCTCTGTTGTGATTTTTTATCAGACCCCTTGGAGGAAAATATGAAAGTTCTTGTTATCAACTGTGGCAGCTCTTCGATCAAGTATCAGCTTTTTGAAATGTCAAATGAAAGCGTTATTGCAAAAGGTCTTGCTGAAAAGATCGGTCTTCCGGAAGGTTGTATCGACCTTAAAATTACAGGGAAAGAAGGAAAGATCGAGGTCAATCTACCTCTTCCCAATCATTCAGTGGCTCTGAACAAGATAATGGAACTTATGACTGAAAACGGAGTCATAATGGATAAGTCCGAGATCAAAGCGATCGGTCACCGTCTTGTCCATGCCGGAGAATATTACAACGGCAGTGTTCCGATCACTGATGATGTCATTTCAAAACTTGAAGAATGCAGTGATCTTGCACCATTACACAATCCTCCGAATATTCTTGGCGTGAAAACATGCCTTGAACTTTTTCCCGGAACTTTCATGTCAGGAACATTTGATACCGCTTTTCACCAGACAATGCCTGACTATGCATATATTTATCCGATAAGTTATGAATATTACGAAAAATATAAAGTGAGAAGATACGGTTTCCACGGATCGAGCCATCTTTTTGTTTCCAAAAGGGCGGCTGAAATGCTTGGAAAGAAAATTGAAGAGACAAAGATCATCACATGCCATCTTGGAAACGGCTGTTCAATGGCGGCAGTTCTTGGCGGCAAAAGCGTTGATACCTCCATGGGGCTCACTCCGCTTGAAGGGATAATGATGGGAACAAGATCAGGTGACATAGATCCGGCACTTATTTTCTATCTCACAGATAAACATAATGGCGATATGAAAGCTGTGAACAATATGCTTAATAAAAACAGTGGCTTGAAAGGTGTGAGTGGCGTTTCAAACGACATGAGAGATGTTCGCAGTGCAAGAGATAACGGCAATAAAAGAGCTGAGCTTGCTCTTAACATTTTTAAGTACCGGCTGAAAAAATATATCGCATCTTATGCTGCTGCAATGGGCGGAGTTGATGCAATTGTTTTTACCGGTGGAATCGGTGAAAATGTATGGGAAGTGAGAGAAGATTCATTAACCGGTCTTGAATTCATGGGTGTTAAGATCAATTCCGAACTCAATAAAACCATTTTCAGCAAAGAAACAGACATCAGTGCGGCAGACTCAAAAGTTAAAGTTTTTATAATTCCGACAAATGAAGAACTTGTTATAGCAAGAGACGCCATGATCCTTTTTGAAAACCAGAAATAATCTTTTCTAAAGCAGCAGCAGACTTACAGCCATCAATGCCATTCCTGAAATAAGTCCATAAATTGCAGTGTGGTGTTCACCATATTTTTCAGCTGTGGGAAGAAGTTCATCAAGAGAGATATAGACCATTATTCCTGAAACAATTCCGAAAGTTATGCCAAAAACGCTCTCATCAAAGAACCACATCAGAAAGAAAAAGCCGATCAATGCTCCGACCGGTTCCGCAAGCCCGGAGAGAAACGAATAAAGAAATGCCTTTTTTCTGCTGCCTGTTGCATAATAGACTGGAACTGAAACTGCAATTCCTTCAGGGATGTTGTGTATTGCAATTGCGATGGCGATGCTTAACCCGAGAGTAGGGTCTTCAAGTGCGGAAACAAAGGTGGCAAGCCCTTCAGGAAAGTTGTGTATGCCTATCGCAAGAGCTGAAAAAAGGCCCATTCTTAAGAGTCCTTTCTTCTGCGATTCTGAAATTTCACCTTTCATATCGTCAATATCTTTCATTTCGTGCGGATTTTCAAATGACGGAACAAACTTGTCAATAAGTGCAATGATCGCAATTCCTGCAAAAAATGAAATAACCGCAATTAGTTCGCCTTCGCTTCCAAACACTTTGCCTAGTGATTCCATGGATTTAGGCAATATCTCAACAAATGAGACATAGATCATGACACCTGCCGAAAAACCAAGAGAGCCGGCAAGAAAGCGGATGTTTATCTTTTTTGAAAGGAAAGCAAGGGCGCTTCCCACACCTGTTGAAAGACCTGCAAAAACGGTTAATGCGAAAGCGAACCAGAAATTTTCGGTATGCATCAGATCCTCCGAGATCAAATTGCGCCATTTTATTTTAAATTTGGAAAAAAATCCAATTATGATACTATTTACGGAACTTTAAATGGAGGTGGCCATGCTTTTTTTGTCAATTTTATTTGCTCTTTTAATTTCAGCGGAGGAGACAGTGGAAAAACCGAAAGTTCTTGTGGTTTATTACAGCAGGACGGGGACAACTGAAAAGATCGGGGGACTTATTGCTTCCGCAGTTAAAGCCGATGTTGAGAAACTTGTTGACAAGAAGGATAGAAGCGGAGTCTGGGGTTATCTTGTGGGCGGCAAAGATGCCGGATTTGATAACGAAACTGAACTTGGTGAGCTGAAATATGATCCGGGTGAATATGACCTTGTTATAATCGGCACTCCGATCTGGGCGTGGAATATGTCTCCGGCTGTGAGAACTTATATCACAAAAAATAAAGACAAAATAAAAAATGTAGTGTTTTTCACCACTTCCGGCGGCACAAGTTATGAAAAAGTAGTTCCTTTAATGGAAAAACACCTTGGAAAAGACGCACTCTTTAAAACAGGATTCCTTGAAAAAGAAGTGAAAAACGACTCAAGCGAAATGATCGAAAACCTCAAAAAGATCTCCGGTTTTGTCAAAAACTTCCTTGAAAAAGGGGTTGAGATTTAGGGTAAAAAATTATTCCATCAGAAAATCTATTGCGTTTATCTGTTTGATTCCGTTGTGGTTTGCTGGCGGATCGTCGTCAAGTGTCAGAAGATATTTCGGGTTGTGATCAGATATTGCCTGAAGTGATGCAAGTTCAGTTTTCAGTTTGTTTTCGTCTCTGACTGTCAAAGCTACCTGATAATATTCGACTGTGTCCTGTTTTATCGCCACAAAATCAACTTCCTTATCTCCGACTTTGCCGACATAGACATCATAACCGCGGCGGAGAAGCTCAAGATATATAACATTTACAAGGACATATCCAGCATCACCGCCCTTATTCCCAAGCAGAAATGAACGGAGTCCGATGTCGCATATATAGTATTTATCATTGGTTTTGAGATACTGCTTTCCTTTCACATCGTATCTTTTGGCTCTGTAAATTATGAAACTGTCCATAAGCGCTGAAATATAGCTCTCAACTGTATGAGTCGATATCTTTCTTCCGTCTGAAGTCATGGTATCTGCTATCTTTTTTGTGGACATGAGACTTCCTATATTGTCAAACATAAATCGCACGACACTTTCAAGCATCAGAATGTCTGCGATCTTTTTCTTTGCCACAACATCTTTAAGAATGACAGTATTGTATATTCCGCTCAGATAATCACGAACCTTGCCCGCATCATTATTCAGATACACCGCAAAAGGAAATGAGCTGTACCTTACATAATCCGCAAATTTACGACTGAGATCATTTTTCCCTGTAAATTCAATATATTCCTTGAAAGAAAGCGGCAGCATTTCGATCTCGACATATCTTCCGCTCAAAAGCGTGGCAAGTTCTCCGGAAAGAAGATGCGCATTTGAACCGGTAATGTAAATATCAACATTCTTTTTTATGTAAAGCCCGTCAACAGCTTTCTGAAAGTCGACAACTTTCTGGATTTCATCAAGAAAAACATAGTTTTTTGCATTCTTTTTCAAACGGGAGTCAACAAAATCGTGCAGTTTTTGAGCATCATCAAGATTAGAGAAATTCATATCCTCAAAATTGATCGATATTATCTGGTCATTTTTCACACCATTTTCAAGAAGATATTCTCTGAACAGCTCAAGAAGCGTTGATTTTCCGCATCTTCTTATTCCAGTTATCACCTTTATCAAAGGATGATCTTTAAATCCTATCAGTTTTTTCAGGTACATATCCCTTTTTATCATCTGCGCCTCCTGATGAACAATGCAGAAATATATTATTCAAAAACCTTCCAAATGTCAAAAGTTTTGGCAATGGAGTTCTAAAACTTTGCGTTTTCATGAAGTTTTAGCAGTGGAGTTCTAAAACTTTTGCGTTAATTTTTCCTGTTCACCAGATGAAAATCGGACTGGGCTGTGGGATAGATGACCATGTCGGAGATCGTGACATGCGGAGGTCTTGTGGCGACATAAAGTATTGCATCTGCTATATCTTCTGCTAAGAGCGGTTCAAAACCTTCATAAACTTTTTTTGCTTTTTCGGGGTCACCGTCAAACCTGACAATGCTGAACTCGGTCTCTGTAAAAGCGGGGTCAACTGTCGAAACGCGGATGGAGGTGTTCGTAAGATCTTTTCTCAGCCCGTTTGTGATGGCATTGACCGCATGTTTTGTTGCGCAATATACTCCGCCACCCGGATATGTCCCTCTTCCGGCAATTGATCCGATATTGATTATGTGACCTCTATCCCGTTTCACCATTCCGGGAATTACCGCTCTTGAAACATAAAGCAGTCCTTTAACATTTGTGTCGATCATTATTTCCCAGTCGTCAATCGAGTTCGTGTGGATCGGGCCCATTCCTTTTGCAAGACCTGCATTGTTGACGAGTATGTCAACTTCGGCAAAGTCTATCGGCAGATTTTTGAAAAACCGCTCAACATCGTCTCTGTTCCTTACATCGAGCTTCCCGCAAAAGCACTTAACACCGTACTTTTCAATAAGATATTGAGCAAATTCTTCGATTTTTTCAAGCCGTCTTGCAACAAGTATAAGGTTACATCCCGCACTTGCAAGAGCTTCTGCTGTGGCTTTGCCTATTCCGGCACTCGCACCTGTAACCACTGCGATTCTGTTTTGAAGGTCAAACATGATAACGCCTCTAATTTATTTGAGATTTTCCGGATTGAGTCCAGCAAGTTCAGGAAGAACGAACCTTCCATCCTTTCTAACAAGAATGCCGTCGAAGTAAATTTCACCACCGCCGTATTCAGGAGTCTGGATCATGACAAGGTCCCAGTGAATGGATGAATCGTTGCCGTTGTTGCATTCTCCGTATGCTCTTCCCGGAGTGAGGTGAATAGACCCCGATATCTTTTCGTCAAAAAGGATGTTGATTGTCGGCTCGACGATGTAAGGGTTGACTCCGAAAGCGAACTCTCCGACATATCTTGCGCCTGCATCAGCATTGAATATCTCTTCAAGTTTTTCAGGGTTACTTCCCTCGTGTTTAACGATCTTTCCGTTTTCAAAAGTGAGTATGACCTTATCGAACTTAGTTCCAAGATAGATGCTCGGAGTGTTGTATTCGATAACGCCGTTTATTGAATCTTTTACAGGAGCTGTGAATATCTCGCCGTCAGGAATGTTGTATTCCCCTGCACATTTGATCGCAGGAAGACCTTTGATGGAAAGAGTGATGTCTGTTCTACCCGGACCTTTAATATGAACTTTGTCAGTCTTTTCAAGCAGTTGCTTGAAGGGGTCCATCGCTTTGTCCATTTTTGCATAATCAAGGGTCGTCACATTGAAAAAGAACTCTTCGAATGCTTCCATTGACATATTTGACGCCTGTGCAAAACCAGGGGTGGGGAACATCAGCGTAACCCATTTTTTGCTCATTATTTCGTTACTTACCTTCATCCGGTAGTTCTGCATTATTTTCATCATCTGTTTCTGCGGAACATCGTTTGTCTCAAATTTGTTTTCAAGTGCTCTTATCCCGATGTATGCGTCCATTTTCTGTGCAAATGCAAGTTCCGATTCACGCATGATATCAAGCATCGTGTCAGTTGCATGCATATAAAGTTTTCTCTGAACCGCCTGGGCATTAAGAGTTACAAAAGGATGAGCCCCTTTTTTGCCGACAAGTTCAATGATCTCTTCAACAAGCGGATAAGCGGCCGGATCAACTGCCGCGACCATAACTTTGTCATTTTCCTTAACTTTTGTGGAATAATTTACAAGAAGTTCTGCAAGTTTTCTTACTCTCGGGTCTTTCATTTCCATCTCCTTAGAAGTTTTAAAAAACTGAAGCTGACATATATTAACCACATTAAAATTTTAGGCAAAAATATTGTGTCTGATTTTAATTTTACTTGCTTTTTTATGCTGAAAAAAGTAATTTTTTACAGGTCGGTATTTTGAGAAAAGCAAAATGGGAAATTTCAAATTTTTTAAAAAAGAAGATAACGATATAAAGCTTCCACACATTCTTGATCATTACAAGAATTCAGATCTGGAGATCAGGATCAAGGTGAAGTTCATATTTGTTTTATGCATTATCATGATGATATTTATTGTTCCGGCAATGACATATACCGCATGGATACATTTTTCTTTTGTTTCAAGTCCGGAGATCATGATCCCCATCCTTACCGGGGAGGCGGCAGGCATAATGTTTCTTTTCATCGCTTTGATCCTTCTCATAAAGGGTTTTCACAAATTAGCGTCCCATCTCATAATCATTTCTTCGATACTTTCGATATGGCTTGTGATGATAGTTGACCGTTCCGCTACCTTGATCCGTCTTGACACAGCGACATATATTCTTGCTGTTCTTGCATTAATGCCGGCTTTTTTCGTGAGGAAGCGGTATATCCCTGTTTATGCGGCTGTAAATGTCATTTTTCTTTGGGCATATATCTATTTTCTGATGGAGTTTAACTATGAGACAGCAGATTATTTTGCCGATTATACTGTAGTGATAATTTTTATAACGATCGTCGGATACAACATTGCAAGGATAAACCGGACAATTCTTAACAAATATGAAGGGGAGATAAGAAAGCTTAAAGTTGCGGAAGAACAGCTTTCAAATGAAAAAGAGAAACTTCTTGAAGCACAGAAACTTCTTGAATCTGCGGCTCAGACGCAGAAACTGCAATCTCTTGGAATACTTGCAGGCGGCATAGCACACGATTTCAACAATCTTCTGACAGGTATTTTCGGATATATCGGTTTTGCAAGAGATGAATCAAAGGAGAAGAATATTAAAGAACTTCTTGCTCAGGCATCAGGTGCAATTGAGAGGGCAAAATCGCTAACACACCAGCTTCTGACATTTTCCAAAGGGGGCGTTCCTTTAAAAAAACTGCAACCTTTTTCTCCTTTTATTGAAGAAGTTGTCCGTTTCGCACTCAGCGGTTCATCGGTCACACCGGTGTTTAAGATATCAGATGATCTTAAAATGGCGGAATTTGACAGAAATCAGGCTGCTCAAGTCATTGATAACATTATCTTAAATGCCGTAGAAGCAATGTCAAAGGCAGGGAAGATAGAAATATCTGCACAAAATGTCGCACTTAAAGAAAATGAGCTGTTCCCTCTGACTGAAGGGGAATATGTTAAAATTTCAATAGCTGACGAAGGACCGGGAATTCCGCAGGATTCTCTACCCCACATTTTCGATCCTTTTTTCACAACAAAAAGTGAGGGTCACGGACTCGGTCTTGCAATGAGCTATTCCATCATCAGAAAACATGAGGGGTTGATAACGGTTGATTCAAATATTGGTAAAGGTGCTGTTTTCACGATATACATTCCTGCCGCGGCACCTCAACCTGTTATTGAGCCGCCGGTCGTTGAGCATAAAGAACACGGCTCTTTTGCAGGAAGAGTGCTTGTGATGGATGATGAAAGGATAATTTCTGAAATAGTGGCTCATATCCTTAACCGTGCCGGTTTTGATGCTGTAACTGTGAGTAACGGAGAAGATGCGATCAAAGAGTTCAGCAAGGCAAAAAGAGAGGGGAGACCTTTCAGATTTCTGATATTTGATCTCACCATCCCCAACGGAATGGGGGGACAGAAAGCACTTGACAGAATAAGGGAAACGGATAAGAATGTCATTGCTTTTGTAAGCACCGGCTACAGCGATGATCCCGTTGTTGCAGATCCTGCGGCTTACGGTTTTAATGACACTATCTCAAAACCGTTTGAAATTGATGAACTGAAGGAAAAACTGGGTAAATATTTGTGATATAAGGGGGCATAAATGCTTAAAAAGATCGAGCCGGTTAAACTTGCGTCGTGGAAAAAGCTTGAAAAGTTAAGATCAGTCAAGGAGTTTAACTTAAGAAAAATGTTTGCCTCAGATCCATTGAGAGCCGACAGGTATTCCATTGAATTTAATGACATTTTTGTCGATTATTCAAAGAACCTGATCGATGATGATGTTTTGAAAGACCTTTTTGAACTTGCCGCGGAGTGCGGTTTAAAAGGAGCGGTAAATTCAATGTTTGAAGGGGAAAAGATCAATGAAACTGAAAACCGCGCCGTGCTTCACACTGCTCTTAGAAATTTTTCAGATAGACCAGTGATCGAAAGCGGAACGGATGTGATGCCGCAAATCAGAAAAGTGCTTGAAAAGATGAAGAAATTTGCCGATATTGTCAGCAATGGTAAATGGATAGGGTTCAAAGGGGAAGCAGTGACGGACATTGTAAATGTCGGTATCGGAGGAAGCGATCTCGGTCCTGTGATGGTGACTGAAGCGCTGAAGCCATACTGGAAAAAAGGGATGAAGGTCCATTTCGTTTCTAATGTTGACGGAACTCATATAGCAGAAACTCTTAAAAAGCTTAAGCCGGAGACGACACTTTTCCTCATTGCATCTAAAACTTTCACAACCCAGGAAACCATGACAAATGCTGAGAGTGCAAAAAAGTGGTTCCTGTGGAATGGCGGGGAGCCGGCTGATATTGCTAAACATTTTGCTGCTCTTTCAACAAACACAAAAGCTGTGACCGAGTTTGGAATTGATCCTGAGAATATGTTTGAATTCTGGGACTGGGTTGGCGGAAGATATTCTCTGTGGAGTGCAATAGGATTAAGCATTGCCTGTGTTACCGGATATGAAAATTTTGAAAGACTGCTCAAAGGTGCTTATTTAATGGATGAGCATTTCAGATCTGAGCCGTTTGAAAGAAATGTTCCTGTGATATTAGGGCTTTTGGGAATCTGGTATAACAACTTTTTTGATGCGGATTCTCACGCAGTTCTCCCTTATGACCAGTATATGCACCGGTTTGCCGCATATCTTCAGCAGGGAGATATGGAATCAAATGGAAAATGTGTGGATAGATCGGGAAATACAGTTACTTACCAGACAGGTCCGATCATCTGGGGAGAGCCCGGGACAAACGGTCAGCACGCATTTTATCAGCTCATTCATCAGGGGACAAAGCTCATTCCGTGCGATTTTCTTGCTCCGGCAGTAACTCATAATCCTGTTAGCGATCACCACGAAAAGCTTCTTGCCAATTTTTTTGCCCAGCCCGAAGCGCTCATGAACGGAAAAACTGAAGAAGAAGCAGAAAAAGAGCTTGAAAAAGCTGGAAAAACGGCTCAAGAGATAGCAAAATTACTTCCTTTCAAAGTGTTTTCAGGAAACAGGCCTACTAATTCGATAATATTTAAAAAACTCACACCCGAAGTTCTCGGATCTCTCATTGCGGCGTATGAACACAAGATCTTTGTTCAGGGAGTCATCTGGAATGTGTTCAGTTTTGACCAGTGGGGAGTTGAACTCGGCAAACAGCTTGCAGGCAAAATTCTCCCCGAACTCAAAGACAAAACTCCTGTCTCAGGACACGACTCATCCACAAATATGCTGATAAATAAGTTTAAAGAGTGGAGGTGAAATTTCAGGTTCGTTGACCCAGCCCGCTGGGCGTGGGCTGAGATAACGCGAACCTCCAGTCCGCTAATTCCTGCCGAACCGTCTGAAGGACGGTGTTTGCTTAGCCCGCGGTTGAAGGCCCGGGAAAATGGTCACCTTTCACCATTCCGTAAACTTCGAGGTCTTTGAATGAGCCATCGGGGAAAAGTTCTCCCGCTCTTTCGATCCCTTCAAATTTAAAGCCGAGTTTTTTCGGGATGTTGCTGCTCGGGGTGTTGCCGACAGCGCATTTTATCTGGATGCGGTTTATGTTGAGCTCTTCAAACGCTAATTTTACCAGCAGCTTAACCGACTCAGTCATAATCCCTTTTTTCTGAAAACCGTAAGAAAGCCAGTAACCGATCTCAGTCTTTCTGTTGAGTCTGTCTGTATCCTTGAATCCCACTAAACCCGCAAATTTTCCGTCAAAATGGATTACAAAAACAAATTCACGAATCTTTTCAGGAGTATCCACAACAGACCGGACAAAATTTTCAGTATCCTTCATCTCTTTTGTAAACTCAACAAACGGAAGCCATTTCCCGAGATATTCCCGCTGAGAAATTACCGTTTCAAAAATATCCGCCGTGTCAGACAATTCTATCTGCTTTAAAACCGTGTTTTTGTTGATGAGTATTGTTTTCATGGAGCGTGATATCAATGAGATTTACAAATTACACATTCACAACGATTGTTGGAAAAATGTCTTATTCCGACACATTTTTCGTTTTTTCTATCACCTCGCTTGAAAACGAGATCAAAAAGCTCTCTTTCACCATTTTCCAAATATCTTCTTATCGCATAACAGCATAAATCTGATAGCTGTATCATTCCAGTCAATTCTGAATTTACAAATAAAGGGGTTTCAATTATATTTTCAATTTTTGTCCAAATAGTTCCATTCCGATGAAATCTTTTCATCAATTCGGTATGCTTTCTTGCCACAGTTTCATTATTGTCATGAATAATAAGCCCGTATTTTTTAGATTTACTTGTTTTAGATACACTTTTCAAACAATATTCAAATCTTGATATAATTTGCTCCAAAGCCTGCTCATCTACAGAAAGCTTAGCCTTAGAAGGATCAAAATGAATTTTATCAATGCACTCTGCAAACAATCTTACAAAAGACCAACTTGAAATTTTACCTGCAACTTCTTTTATAAAATCAAGTCTTTCATTATATGTAAGATGTATGTAAGGTCTAGTTTTAGCGTAATTCTTCTTTGTTTGGGCATACAGCTTGTGGTTTTGTGATTTTTGAAGCGATAAAAGTGTTGTGTTTCTTAATTTCTCAACTTCGTAACATCTGCTTTTTTTATCCAATGAATCAAAGTTCACAATTTTGGATTGTTCTAAATATTTACGCAGAATCCAACCAGTATGAATTTCTTCATTTTCAAGATCATACTTTTTCTTAATAAGATTAATTTCCACATCACATTTCTTCCACTTATCAATCGGAATTGCTAAACCAGAAAGGACATAATGCGAAGTATTTCCAGGAATATCGGGAGTGCCGGATTCATCTATGTAGCAAAGATACATATTAAACCTCTAAAAAAAAAGCGACTGGCAACAGGGCCATTTAGGCCCCTTTAGGAGACGCTTGGCGACTCCTTCCAGACGCATCAATAACAGTATTCTTAAAATTATGTATGTCAAATTTTTTTATGAAAATGAGTTTCTTCAGCATAAAGATTTGTTGATAAATCATTTTTTCAATATAAAATGCAAAACCAGAACGGATTTTTTGAGGAAAAATGAGTATTTTCAAACACATCAGAGAAATCAAACGAAACAAAAGACTTTTTGATGAAAAAGTATATGAAATGGTTTTGGATGAAATTGCTCAGGATCAGAAACAGCCAGGATTATGGGCAAAAGCAATTGCAGATTCTTCGGGCAACATGGATAAAGCAAAGTCTTTGTACATAAAATACAGAGCTGAAGCAATAAAGCAGGACATTGATTTTCTCAAAGACAATGAATTAAAAACAGAAAGGAATGAAACTCAACCGAAAACAGA
>Ga0116173_1003154_pt1 | contig 12433 bp, 10 predicted proteins | sample AD_UKC085_MetaG_FD_89800 | JGI IMG/M metagenome (GOLD analysis project Ga0116173, IMG submission 89800) | Active sludge microbial communities of municipal wastewater-treating anaerobic digesters from USA - AD_UKC085_MetaG | ecosystem: Engineered > Bioreactor > Anaerobic > Digestate | place: USA...
CCGTATCCACCAGAATGTTCTTTGTTCCGTTGGTTACAAGGAATACATTGCTGCGTCCCGACAGTATACGGATTATTCTGATTCCTCCTGATGTAAGCCAGGTCTTCATTTATTATTTGGCAGTTACATGGTTTATACGGATTTTCCTGCCGCTTATTGCATGCATGATCATAAGGATTATGGTGCTTTTACTCTCCAACCTTCTCCCCTGCAGATCTCTGCTTTCCAGCTCTCAGCCTCCCAGTTTTCTACCCCCAACCCCCCAATGAGGGCTTTAGGATGCTGTATTACAGACACATACAAAGTCATATCAGTTTTATCACAGCCTGGTATTTTTGACAATTCAATACTCATGCCATACATTCTTTCAATCTTCAATTCAGTTTCCGGATGTACAATAAAAAACCTGAGGTATTCTGTGGCATCAGGTTTTTCGGAATTGATTCCCGTCACCTCAGCATGTTATTGAATTTTCTATATTTTTATAGATTTTAATAAATGAATTATGACTGATACAGGAAGATTTGAAGGACTGGTTGCCGCTCCTTTTACGCCGATGGACAAAGACGGCAATATTGAATATGACATGATAGGACCCTATTATGATTTTCTGGAGAATAACGGGGTTATAGGGGCATTCATCAACGGAACAACGGGGGAGGGGCCTTCGCTCACGCAGAAGGAGAAGCAGCGTCAGGCTGAAAAGTGGGCTGAACGTCTTAAGGCGGGAGGCAAAGTTCGTATTATAAACCTGGTAGGGGGCACATCATACAGGGAATGCATTGAAAATGCCATTCACTCAAAAGAGTGCGGACTTTCTGCGATAGCCATTTTAGCACCCTATTATTACAAGCCTGCATGTTCAGGCCTGCTTGCCGAGTTTTGTACAAGGATAGGAGAATCGGTTCCAGGGATGCCTGTATATTTCTATCATATTCCGGTTCTCACGGGGGTAAGTATACCGATGTACGAATTCCTGGAAAGGATATCGGAGATGCTTCCAAATTTTGCGGGAATAAAATACACTCAGGAAGATCTTATGGATTTCATGAAGTGTCTCAATTACAAGGACGGCAGGTATGACATGCTGTGGGGACGTGATGAATGCCTGCTTCCGGCGCTTGTTACCGGCTGCAGGGGAGCGGTCGGGAGCACATACAACTATGCAGCGCCTCTTTACCTGAAACTTATTGAAGCATTCAACGCGGGTAATATCAATGAAGCCCGCCGTCTTCAGCACTTATCGGTGAGCATGGTAAGCCTTCTCGATAAATACGGAGGAATGGCTGTCGGCAAGGCGTTTATGAAATATGTCGGTCTTGACAGCGGTGCCTGCAGGCTTCCGGTCACAAACATGCAGGAGGGACGATACGCGGCTTTTGTCGAAGATGTAAAAAGCCTTGGGATCGATAAGCTGTTCTCAAAGCTATAGAGGCAGTTTCCGGGTCAGTGCATTATTATCATCATGCCGCCTCCGCCACTGCTGTTTCCGAATCGCGGATTCACGACATTGTTGTAGATCGACCCGAAAGTATATGACAGTCCGAAACTCAGGTAATATTCATACTGAGTGGCTATCTCCTTTCTTTGGAGGAGGATCTGATCATAGGTAAGATTCTGTTTCACAAGGCTTAACTGGTCATGTATCATTGAAGCGCCGCCTCCGAAGTTCATTGACAGGCCTTTTGCTATCCTGAAGTTGAAATAACCGCTGAACGAAAGGTTGTTTTTTGCCCAGTCGTGCAGATAATTGCTGTACAGGAGGCTGAAATCAATCGAACCCCACTTCTGGATTACCTCATACGAAGCAGAAAGAGAGTGCAGGAAAAGGTTTTCCCTGATCTTATCATAGATGGTTGTATCGGCATAGTTGACAAGATTTATACCCGCGGAATACAGTATCCTCATCTGTCTTCTTGTAGATTCTGAGTAGGGATAAATGTTGTATTCAATTCCGGGCATAAGATTGTAATAAAGTTTCTTATTGCTGTAGCTTGATGAGCCTAATGCTGATGAACCGCCGTAGGACCAGTGATCCGAAATGCTTCTTACAACAAGTCCGTTAATGTATTTTGTGACGGATTTGCTGGTAATTGTGTTTTCGTCTATGATATATTTTGATCCGTTTGTGTTATACCTGGCGTTAATGTCTATCTTCCATTTTTCTGTGATTTTTGAAGCCTTAAGTGTTCCCGTATAATAATAGGATTTATAGGTTTTTCTTCCGTTCAGATAACTGTTCAGGGAACCTTTGAAGACCCAGCTTTTCCATTTGTCGCTGGTCACGGTTTCCGACAAGGGCTGGCTGAAGCTTATCCTCATGTATTGCGCCAGAGGAGTCCTGGCTACATAGCGCATCAGTCCCATTTTCAGTGTTCTCACCATCTTTTGCCGGTAGCCTTCGGTGGTTTCGTCAGGCGTGGTGACGAATGATATGGTATCGCGCATGCCTGCAAACTCATGCTGGCCAACGAGAAAGTAGGTGTATTCATTGCCTCCCGATCCTGTCCTCTGCATGGTGGAAATTATGTAGACACCGGCATCTCTGATGTCGCGAACATAGTTTACATAAGGTATTTCCTTTCTGATATAATCAGTGCTTTCCATGAAAACGTTCAGGGCATCTTTCCGAAGGGTATCGATCTGATTTGCAGGCTCCTGAGACATGCCATTGAAGATAGTACATGTAAGGACTGCGGCAAGTATCATTCTTTTTTTCACGCGCTAATGGTTTTGAACCGATTAACGGCAAAAATAAGTAATTTTACAGTCCGTCAGGTCAACACTTAAAATTATCCGGTAAAAAACCGGCATTCTACATTTAACGAAGGTATTTTTTGCCCTTGTCGGTGAGCTCATAGTATTTTCTCGGAGGTCCCTGTTGTGATTCCTCCCAGCGGTAGCTGAGAAGGCCGGCATTTTTTTGTCTTGTCAGCAATGGATAAAGGGTTCCCTCGACTACAATCAGTCTGGCTTCCTTGAGTTCCCTTATAATATCGCTTGCGGTCGCTTTGTTACTTGGTCTCCTCGTCTCTCAGTCTCTCCGTCTCCCCTTCCCCCATTCTCCCCTTCTCTTCAGTCTCTCAGTCCCTTTTTTCCTTCCTTCACTTTGATTATATTTACACGATTTACCTATTAACAACAGAATAGATGGCAAAACGATACAAATGGGGCATACTTGCGCCCGGAAGGATAGCTGCAAAATTTGCAAATGCACTGAAAGTTCTTGACAATGCTGAACTGTATGCCGTAGGATCGCGCGATACAGGCAGGGCAAAGAAGTTTGCTGAAGAACATGGTTTTAAGAAATACTACGGATCATACGAAGAACTGGCCGGTGATCCTGAAGTGGATGTTATTTATATTGCTTCGCCGCATTCGGAGCATTACAGCCAGACACTCCTTTGTCTAAGGAACAAAAAAGCGGTATTGTGTGAGAAGGCATTCTCTCTTAACAGCAGGGAGACTGATGAAATGATTGCCGAGGCCCGCCGCCGGGACGTTTTCCTGATGGAAGCCCTGTGGCCGCCTTTCCAGCCTTTTTATATCAAGGCTCATGAAATAATCAAATCAGGCATACTGGGTAAGATTGTCAACATGCATGCCTGGTTTTCGTTCATCCCTCCCTTCGATCCCGCAGACCGTAAATTCAACATATCGCTTGGAGGCGGTTCCCTTCTCGACATAGGCATATATCCCGTCATAGATGCCCTTACCTTTCTGGGAATTCCCGATGAAGTTAAGGCTTCAGCTTTTTTCGGAGAAACAGGATCGGAGGAATCTATCAATGCGATACTGAAATACAACTCGGGAAATCTGGCGACCATTTACAGCTCGTTCCTGACAAACAACGGGATAGGATGTGATCTTCTTTGCGAGAAAGGGAACCTGACTGTTTCCAGGGGCCGCGATATGAACCAAAGGGTAATCCTGGAGCTTCACGGGAAGGACAAGGAGACCTTTACTTTCACTCCCCCCGCGCTTGGATATCACTGGGAAGCTGAAGAGGTAATGAACTGCCTCGACAGGCAGTTGAAGGAAAGCCCGGTAGTCCCGCTTTCATTCAGCGCCGGGTTGATGAAGACTCTCGACAGAATACGGGAATCGGCCGGAATCGTATTCCCCGGAAGAGATTAAGGCACAGATTTATATTGTCCTGCAGCGATGCTACCTTTGCTGCCGGGCATCAAAATCACACACATCATGTCTGATCCTGACAGCAGTTTCGGAACCGAAAGGGCATTCTTCCTTAAGAAACTCCGGCTGAGCATGCTGATACCCGGGATAATTGTTTTCCTGATGTGGTTGGTTAAAATCTGCGAGTTGTTGTTTGAACTGGATCTTGCACGTCTGGGCATATTTCCTCTATCGGCAAAAGGCCTTTCCGGGATTCTTTTTTCACCTTTTATACATTCAGGTTTCAGACATCTGTTCAATAATACGCTTCCTTTGTTTTTTCTGGGCAGCGCGCTGTTTTATTTTTATTCCGGGATAGCTGTGAGGGTATCTCTTTGGACCTGGTTCCTCACCGGCTTGTCGGTATGGCTGGCAGGGCGGCCGGCATGGCATATCGGAGCCAGCGGGCTCATTTACGGGTTAGCTTCATTTCTGTTTTTCAGCGGCATTTTACGAAAGTATTTCAGACTTGTTGCCCTGTCGCTTCTGATCGTGTTCCTTTACGGATCAATGGTGTGGGGTATCTTCCCTGATATCTACCAGGATGTTTCCTGGGAATCGCATATGCTTGGTTTTATTTCAGGAATTATACTTTCCGTCGTTTACAGGAAGGAAGGCCCTCAGCAACCGGTAATTGAGTGGCCTGATGAGGACGAATGCGAAGAAGAAGATGAAATAAGTCCTAAATCTTGTTAAAAAAGATTAAAATCCCCCCGTCAGAGGGCTCATGTATTGGCGGAAATATGGATATTTAGCGGCTTAACTAATATATTAACCCAAATTTCCATTATGAGGAAAAGAAGAATTATTATACTTTTCAGCCTGATCATCCTGAATATCATGACTTTCACTGTGTTTTCGCAGGACACCGGAGTTCAGGATACATCCAGGATCAATGCCGTTAAGATATTTCTTGATTGCAGGGATTGTGATATGAATTACACCAGGCAGGAAATACCATATATAAATTATGTCAGGGATGTCAAAGAAGCGGAGGTTTACATACTGGTTACCAATCAGAATACAGGAAGCGGCGGAAGACAATACACCTATGTATTCCATGGCCAGGGAAAATTTCAGGGAATGAGCGATACTCTGACCTATACAACCAGCCCTGACCAGACCAATACCATAGAAAGGAAAAAGAGGACTGACATGCTTAAGATGGGGCTTATGAGATATGTTGCCAGAACACCTCTTTTTGATGAGATCGAAATAAGCCATTCCGGCAGTCTTGAATCTCAGGAAGTAGTTGACCGGTGGAACAACTGGGTATTTGCGATTTCCACGGAGCCCCGCTTTGATGCAGAAGAAACAAACAAGGAGCTGTCTCTGAGGAATTCAATAGATATCAGCAAGATAACACCCGATATAAAACTTGAGATCGAGATAGATCATTTTTACAACCGGGAAAAGTTCATAAGGAATGCAGGGACAGAAGAAGAAACTGTAAATATTTATAAAACAAGTGACTTTATTGCCCAGAACCTGTTTGTAAAAAGTCTGGGCGAACACTGGTCAGCCGGACTCAGGTGGGATATAGGATCGTCCACGCGTGAAAACTATGATCTGGCAGCCAATGTGCTTCCATCAGTCGAATATAATATATTTCCATACAGGGAGTCCACGCACAGGCAGCTGAGGATACTATACGGTGCGGGCTTTCAGGCTAATAATTATATAGATACAACCGTTTACAACAAAACAAGGGAGAATCTTTTCCTGCAAAGGCTGAATATAGCCCTTGAGTCAAGGAAAAAATGGGGTTCCGTATCGGTTTCGATTATAGGATCGAATTATTTTCATGATTTTTCAATGAACAGGATTCAGCTTAATTCATTCATTAACGTAAGGATATTCAAGGGGCTTTCGGTCAGGGTACGCGGAGGTGTTGCTCATATCAACGATCAGCTGAACCTTAAGAAAGGAGGTATCACAGAGGCCGAGAGGCTGTTAAGGCTGAGGGAGCTGGCAACGAAGTACCGGATTGACGGAGGTATTGCGCTGAGATATACCTTTGGCTCCATCTACAACAATGTAGTCAATCCGAGATTTAACACATCCAATTTTTATTTTTAAATGCCCGGGATCTCTGTTCATATTGTGCGGCATAATCAGGGATGTTAGTCCCGTGGTGAGTTATATCCCGGAACATAAGCAAAGGATAAGGTATGGAAAGAATATTTTGAAGATTATTATTATGCTTCATCACCGATTCAACAAATTATTAACTTTAAAGCCTTAAACCAAACCTGAAAAGCTCATTTCTCATGAACGGGAAACCTGTAGCCGTCATTACCGGCGCCTCAAGGGGGATCGGTCGTGCGGTTGCAACAGCCCTCGCGGGCGAAGGATTTGATATTGCTGCAATTGCCAGATCGGTCAACAGCGAGGGGATGGAAATCCTCGGGCCGGAAGTTGAAAAGCGGGGGGTGCAATTCTTCCCGATCGGGCTCGACATATCATGCACCACATGTCATGCGGAAGTTGTTTCGAACATACTTGAAAGGTATGGCCGCATAGATTTTCTTGTCAATAATGCCGGAGTAGCTCCACTTCAGAGGAAGGATCTGCTTGAGATGACGGAAGAGAATTACGACCGCATAATGAATATCAACCTTCGCGGTCCCGTTTTCTTTGCACAGAAGGTTGCAAGGGAAATGCTTTGGTTGAAAGGCAAGCTTCAGGACTACAAGCCATGCATAATCTTCATAACATCAGTTTCAGCCGGGCTCTCATCGCCCGACAGAACTGAATACTGCATTTCAAAGGCCGGACTCAGCATGGCTTCGACTGTTTTTGCCGACCGCTTTGTCAAAGAGGGCATTCGTGTATTTGAGATCAGGCCCGGGATAATTATGACCGATATGACAATCAGGCAGGCCGAAAAGTATACAAAACTGATCGATGACGGTTTTGTTCCCCAGCGAAGATGGGGTATGCCGGAAGATGTTGGAAAGGCCGTGGCATCGATTGCCCGGGGCGACTGGGACTATTCCGCCGGGATGGTGTTTGAGGTCAGCGGAGGACTTAACATCCACGGTTTTTAGAGAATTGATTCCCTTTTCCATAATTTCATTGCCGGGAAATCATGGATCACGGGTTATCTTCACATGAATTGTTCCGGGATCAAGTAGCGATTTTTTATTTTATAGATTATTGGAAAATTCACAAAACATGACAATCTTGTACTGACTAATAAGATTGTTTATGAAAAGTGGTTCTACTTCAGGCGGGAACAGGCAGAAGCTTGTTTACGACGGATTTCTGGTTCCCTTTATTCTCGTTACCAGTCTCTTCTTCTTATGGGGTTTTGCCCACGGTTGCATTGATGTCCTGAACAAGCATTTTCAGGAGCTTCTCAGCATGTCGAAGGCGAAATCAGCCTTTATCCAGTTTGTATTCTACGGAGCATATTTCCTGATGGCTGTTCCTGCAGGAATGCTGATGCAGAAAGTTGGTTACAAAAGGGGAATCATAATTGGGCTTCTGCTGTTCGCGGGGGGAGCATTTCTGATGTTCCCGGCAACCTTTATCCAGACTTTCGGAAGCTTTCTTATCTGCCTTTTTATAATTGCCTGCGGACTAACCTGTCTCGAGACGGCGGCAAATCCCTATACAACAGTACTGGGTCCGCCCGAATATGCCGAAAGGAGGATAAACTTCTCCCAGTCGTTTAATGGTCTGGGATGGATTGCAGGTCCACTGGTCGGGGGCATACTTATTTTTTCCGGAAGCGGAGGCGGGAACAAGTTTTCGACAATAGCCCTTCCGTATATGCTTATAGGCACCCTGGTTCTGATAGTAGCCATTTTTTTTTGGAGGATAAAGTTTCCGCCTGTCAGGGAGGAAATTGAAGCATCAGCCACTGACAATTCAGGAAGTATCAGGGATCTGCTCAAATACCCGCATTTCATTCTTGCCGTTGTTGCTCAGTTCCTTTATGTTGCGGCTCAAACTGGTGTCAACAGCTTTTTCATAAATTATGTAACAGAGGAGCTTCCCGCGCTGACCAACAGACAGGCATCACTGATACTTGCATTCGGAGGGATGGGTTTATTCTGGCTGGGACGTTTTACGGGCAGCACGATATTCATGAGGATTATAAAGCCTAACAGGCTCCTTGCCTTTTATGCCATGGCAAATGTAATTATGATGGCTCTGGTTGTGGCAGGACTTGGATGGACATCGGTGATAGCCCTGTTCTCTACATATTTCTTTATGTCGGTTATGTTTCCCACGATTTTTGCGCTGGGAATCAAGGATCTCGGGCCGCTTACCAAGAGGGCCTCGTCATTCCTGGTAATGGCAATAGTGGGAGGCGCTCTTATCCCCTTGCTGATGGGTTACATTGCCGATATTTCCTCAATGGCAATGGGATTCATTGTACCGCTTGTGTGTTTTGCATTTGTTTTTTACTACGGGCTGAGCGGCTATAAAGCCGGAAGAACCATGCAGACGGCCTGATTGACAGTTTGTGCTTTTTCGCGGCTGACTTCGGGTGATGTTTTCTTCCGCTTGTCGGGGAATCAGGAGAGAATCCTGTTTAACTCTTTCTTTATTTCCCTGAACCTGGCGTTGTCCATTCTGGCACCTATTATTTCTATTACTTTACCGGCCATGAATGATCCGAGGATTCCACATTTTTCCAGAGGCAGCTTATTGGCATATCCGAAGAGGAATCCGGCGGCATAATGGTCTCCGGCCCCAGTTGTGTCGATACATTTAACGGGGTAAGCACTTATTTTAATTGTTTCATCGACGGTTTTCAGCCATGATCCTTCAGCGCCTATTTTCAGTATTACCGTTGGCGCCATTTCTGAAAGGGCAGGGAGAGCCTGTTCTCCGTCAAGTCCGGTGAAAGCTTTGGCTTCCTGTTCATTGGCAAACAGGATATCCACGTATCCGGACACTATTCTCCGGAAAGAATCAATATGTTCTTCCACCACGTTATAGCTTGCCAGGTCGATCGCGACAAGCATGTTTTTTTCGCGGGCGATTTTACAGGCTGTTTCAATCAGGGGCGGGTTGTTTATGATGTAACCTTCGAGGTAGAGTATGTCATATCCTTCGAATAGGAGGGGATTGAGGTCAGTTTCATTTAGTTCGGTTGCAGCGCCAAGGTGGGTGGCGAATGTCCTTTCGGAGTCTTCGGTAATAAGGGCGACAGCGGTTCCGGTTGGTGAATTTCTGCGTATCAGGAGAGTATTGACACCTGCTTTTTTCATATCATTTTCGAAGAAGTCGCCGATGTCGTCTCTTCCTATCGAACCGATGAATCCGGTATCGGTTCCCAGCATAGCGAGACCGTGGATTGTATTGGCTGCTGATCCGCCGGAAGTCCAGGTTCTTGGGAATATAGCTGTTGCTGCTTTTATTCCTTCAGATCTTTCCCTGTCCACGAGTTGCATGCTGCCTTTGGGCAATTTGAATTCCCGAAGGATGTACTCACCCTGAAGGAGTGTCATTATATCAACGAGTGCGTTGCCTATTCCCAATATTCGCATCTTCCAAATTTTTTTGTAAAGATATTGCTTAATTCACATAAAGGGCTTATTTTTGACACGCTAAATTTGAGTGCAAAAATCTTCCTCAGTAGCTCAGTTGGTCAGAGCGGCGGACTGTTAATCCGTAGGTCGCTGGTTCGAGCCCAGCCTGGGGAGCAGAAGTAGACAAGAGGTCATTTTCGACCTCTTTTTTATTTTTGAACTTTGTAAACCCCTGGAAATCTTAAACAAAAGTTGTATGTGTTCCGTAAAGGGGGATGGTTGCAACCCCCTTTTCAAAAACGAGTTTTTATGAAAATAGCTTACTTTTGCTAAATGACCTATATTGACCATATTGAATCATTCAAGTCTTTGTTTAAAGGCAGGGAGGATATTTACGCTATCCGCTGGGAGAAAGATAACAAATCTGGTTATATGCCTGCTTACAAAGTAGACTGGAATGATTATAAAATACACAAATCTAAAGGAGGTAGTTTTAAGGATTACTCAAAAAAGGAGTATCAACCACTTACTGATGAAGTATTAAAGCGGCATTTTCAGGGAACCGTAACTATTGGAATCTACCCTCTTCTTGAAGACAATACTTCTTTTTTTATTGCCGCTGACTTTGATGACAAAAATTGGAAAGAATCTATCCAAAAATTGCATCTGGTATGTGTAAAGCATGAAATTCCTGCCTATGTTGAACGCTCCCGCTCAGGTAATGGTGGGCATTTATGGATATTCTTTGAGGAGAACTTTCCGGCAAAGCAGACAAGAAAACTATTATATGAACTTTTAAGAGAAGCTTCAGTCATTTCTCACTTCGATAAAGAGGCAAGTTTTGACAGACTCTTCCCTAATCAGGATTTTCATACAGGGAAAGGATTGGGTAATTTGATAGCGCTTCCACTCAATGGTAATGCGCTAATGAATGGCAATTCAGCATTTCTGAACCCTGAAAATTACTTACCGTACGACAACCAGTTTGAAATCATAAAGACCTTTCGTAAACTGTCCATGGATAAATTTAGATCCATTTATAAAGATTTTTTTAACGAAAAAGTCGATGATTTCTTTAAATCAAGTTTCGACCGGGATTCCAGACAAACAATTGAGATTCAAATTAGTGGCCAAATATATCTGAAGCGGCTTCATCTTAATAGAAAACTTATTGAGTTTATTAGGGATAATCTTAATTTCATGAACTCGGATTACCTGGTTAAGAAAAACATGGGGAAATCCACGTTTAATCTTGAAAAGTACTTTAGGTTAATTGAAGAGACTCAGGAAGAAGTAATCATGCCTCGGGGATTTGTTGGTAATTTAATTACCTTTTGCAGAAAGGAAGATTTGCCTTTTAAGATTATTGACAAAAGGAAAAAACTTGACCCGGTTGACTTTGAGTCAGATATCGAATTGAGACCGAACCAGGAGGCTGCAATAGAGAAAACTCTTAATAAGGACTTTGGAGTTATTGTTTCGCCACCTGGATCAGGTAAAACGGTAATTGGACTTGAATTAATAGGACTAAAAAGACAGCCGGCCTTAATTATTGTACATAGAAAACAGTTATTTGACCAATGGATTGACAGAATTCAAGCTTTTCTTAAAATACCAAAGAAAGAAATAGGTCAGATTGGGAATCAAAAGTTTAAAATCGGAAAAAAAATCACTGTTGCAATGATACAATCACTTGCAAGATGCAAGGAGATTGAAAAGATTTCAAACAACTTTGGGACAATTATTGTGGATGAATGTCATCATATTCCAGCAAAATCATTTAGAGAAGCAATTGTCAACTTTAATTCATATTATTTGTACGGACTCACAGCCACGCCGAAACGTAAAAACAATGACGAAAAACTGATTTATGTTTACATTGGAAGTATTTTGTATAATGCTGGGCAGGTTGATCAGATCAGGCAGAAACAAACTAAAATAGAGATAAATATCAAAGAGACAAATTTATATGCCCCTTTTGATTATAAAATTGATAAATACGAAACCATTTCCAGAATTCTGATTCATGATACTAACCGGAATTCATTAATATTAGAAGATGTCAGAAAAAACTCAATCCGGTTCAAAACATTTCTAATTCTGACAGAGCGGAGGGCTCATGTTGATATTCTTAACCTTTACCTTAAAGACAAATATGAGACCATTACAATTCATGGGGGAGATTCAGAAAGTAGTAGAAAAAGTAAAATTGAACAGCTTAAACAAGGTCATTATAAAATCGTAATTTCGACCGGACAATATTTTGGCGAAGGAATTGATTTAAATAATCTGGAATGTCTTGTCATTGCATATCCCTTTGCTTTTGAGGGGAAATTAATACAATATATTGGACGCATACAACATTCAGAAAATCCTCCGGTAATTTTTGATTATCGTGATTCCAAAATTGACTACTTTGAAAAAATGTTCAAGCAAAGGAATCGATATTATAAAAAGCTTACCAAAGAAGTGCATTTCTGAAGGATTACTGTGACATTCATCCCATCATAATACTCACTGACCTTTAGGTGCAATAACAAGAGCAAAAGGATCACTGTGACATACTCCACCACAAAACTCCCCGACCCTAATATGCCGGAATGTCATTAAAAGGATTACTGTAATACACTCTTCTTATGAAACTACCTGACCCTGATGTGCCACGACATGACCATAACATAAGGATTACTGTATCATCCTCTCGTCATAAAACTCCCTGGATCTGACATGCTCCGGAGGAGCATCCATCAACCGGCATCTTCTCTGAA
>Ga0116173_1003165_pt1 | contig 12414 bp, 5 predicted proteins | sample AD_UKC085_MetaG_FD_89800 | JGI IMG/M metagenome (GOLD analysis project Ga0116173, IMG submission 89800) | Active sludge microbial communities of municipal wastewater-treating anaerobic digesters from USA - AD_UKC085_MetaG | ecosystem: Engineered > Bioreactor > Anaerobic > Digestate | place: USA...
ACATCCGAGTCCTCCAGGGGCGTCTCGCGCAGCAGTTCCGCCGCGCGTATCAGCGCGGCGACCCCGGACGCGTTGCCGTTGGCCCCCGGCGCGTCGCCGCCCCAGGCGGCGGCGATGAAGTAGAGGACGGCGCCGACGCCGAGCACGGCGGCGGCGGTCCACCGAAACCAGGGCATGGCCGGATTCTCGGCGCCTCCGAGGACCGCGGCCCCCTCGACCACGCAGGTGGCGACGACCACGGTCATGGCCAGCAGCAGTAGCCGGTGCAGGGCGCGCTGGGCGGCGGCGGCGCCGGGGGCGGTCAGCAGCGTGGCGGGGCCGCTGTCGTAGCGCGCGGTGAGCAGAAAGACGCGCCGGGGCCGCTGCGATTCGAGGCGCGCGACCACATTGGCGGACTCGTAGGCGGGGAGCAGCCGGGAAAACACGGGACGGCCGGACCATTCGGCGAGAAAGGCGAAGGCCACCGCGCCGCCGTAGAGCGCCGCGGGCAGGGGCCACCAGACAGCGGCCAGAGCGACCAGCAGGAACTCGCCGAGATAGGAGGCGACGACCAGCTCCCAGTTGTCCACGCAGGAGAAGGGCTCTATTTCCGTGTCCGGCGTGACGGAGGAGAGCCGCCCATGGATGTATTCGGCGGCGCGCTCCTCCTCCTCCGACTGGCTTTCCCGGCCGGAAAGCGTCTCGGAAAGAAAGCGGACGTCCTCCATGACGCCCGGCGTCATGGCGTTCCCCGCCGGGCACTGGCCGGACTAGAGGCCGACCTGCATTGCATCCCGCTCGCTTTCGATCCTGGGCGTGTTGATCCACTCGGTGCCGCGCTCACGCCAGAATTGGAGGGCGCTTTCGGCGCGCGGTGTGGGCGCGCGCAGGTCCACCACGGTGGGGGACACAAAGATGAGCAGGTTGCGGTTTTCGGAGTCCGCCTTGCGGCTGCGGAAGGGAATCCCCAGCAGGGGGATCTTGCCGAGCACGGGCACGCGGCGCTCCGTGCTGCGCAGCACGCGGCTGGTGAGTCCGCCGATGACCAGGGTGGTGCTGTCCGGCACATAGACGATGCCGGTCTGCGACCGCGTGGAGAACACGGGCAGGTCGACGCCGCGGAAGTTCTCGATCCGGTTGACGTCCGAAACTTCAAGGGTGGTCAGGGTGAGCTGCACCATGTTGTCCGGCAGGATGGCGGGGGTGAAGTTGAGGTTCACGCCGACGTCGCGCCACTGCACCTGAAGCTGCGGCGGGTAGGGCGGCGTGATTTTCGCGTCCTGGAACGGAACCTGTCCGCCCGCCTTGATGACCGCGGGCTGGCCGTTGGCCACCAGGAGTTCCGGGCGGGAGATGAGGTCCGCGTCCGACTGGCGCTCCAGCGCGCGGATGGCGCCGTCTATGGTGCCGTAGGGGGTGTCAATGATGCTGAACGACAGCCCCGCGCCCTGCCGGTCCTGGAGCCCGTTGGCCAGATTGTTGTCCAAATCAGGCCGCAGGGGCGGCGGAAACAGGGTCTGGTTGGGGAAGGGCAGATTGAGGGTGCCAAACTGGTCCAGGGGGAGCAGGTTGGTGCGGGCCTCCTGGACGGACCCCGCCTGCTCGACGCCGCGGACGAAACGGACAAAGTTCAGGTTTGCCCCAATGTCGCGGATGCCGCGCTCATTGGCCTCGCTGATCCAGACCTTCACCTGCACCTGCCGGATGTCGGTGAGCGGCGGAGGGGGCGGCGGTGCGGGCGCGGCCTCGGCGGGCGCCGGAGCGGGGGCGGGGGCCGGGGCGGCCTCTGCGGGCGCGGGCGCGGGAGCGGGCGCGTCCTGGGCAAGCGCGGGAAACAGGCACGCCCCGATCACCGCCAGCGCAATGAGCCCATGGCCAGTCATGCGTGTGCGGTTCATCGGTCTTCTCCCGGAATCTCGCCGGTGGTGGCGTCGGGTATCTGGCCGCCCAGCTCGCTGGTCACGCCCAGGTTCTTCAGGACGCCGGAAATGACGTCGCCGGGCCTCTTGGCGGCCGGCTCCTTTTCCTTCGCCTCCTCTTGGGGCGCGTCCCCCTCGGCGGCCTCCGCAAACCCGAAATCATCCGCCACCGTGTAGGACTTGCGCCAGACGTCGGCCTTCACCAGGAAGACCAGCTCCCTCCGGCTCTCGGAGTTGCTCTTGTTCCCGAGCACGCTGGTGACGGGGGTCTTCATGTCCTTCACCGCCGGAATCACGCGGGAAACCACGTTGGCGGCGGCGTTCTCCCCCTGGGTGAGCCAGGGCATCTGGCTGGTGTTGTTGGTGACCGTGTTGCGGTAGAGCCCGCCCATCACGAGCACCTGCCCGTTGCGCACCCAGACGGTGGTGTCCACGCTGCGGGACACGAACTCGGGCACGCTGATGCCGACGGTGTTGGAGGAGAGGTTGCCGCTGCTGCTGACGGCGCGGCTGTCGAGGGCCACGGTGATGCGCTCGCCCTCCTCGCTGATCTCGGCCTGGAGCTTGAGCTGTACGTAGACGTCCTCCGTGGTGGCGGGGTTGCCGTCGTCGTCCACCACCTGCAGCGCGCTCACCGTGAGGGTGACGCCCGTGGGCCGGAACGCGGTGATCTGGTTCGCCGTGGAGCCGATGACGACGGTGTTCTCAAAGGGCACGTCCTGCGTGGTCTTGATGACCGTGGGCACGGCGGCGGCCACGGGGACCATGACCTTCGGCTGGGAGAGGATGAAGGCGCGGTTCTGGTCCACCAGCGCCTGGAGGACCACCTCGAAGTCGCCCCAGTGGTTGCTGAGGTTGTCGAAAAGCACGGTAAGGCCCGTGCTCACCGAGCTGGGGAAGGTGTAGGCGGCGGAGGTGATGTTGCCGTTGCCGCTGGCGACACGGCCGTAGGGGCGCGGCTCGTTGCGCTGCTTGAAATAGGCGCTGAGGCCGGTTTCGCTCCCTTTCGAGGTTTGAAACTCTATGATTTTCACGGCCACGTTGACCTGCTTCTGCTCCTGGGCGCGCGCGCCGGGCGCGAGCCCCAGAAGCAGCAGCAGGACCGCCGCCGCTCTAAAGGTGCCGCTGGGGGTCATGGGTGACTGTGTCCCTCCTACCGCCTGAACGTTCCCCGGCATTCGTGGCGGACGATGTTGTTGATGTCGTCAAAACGCGTGAACTGCACGCTGAAGGCCCGCACCTCCCCCGGCTGCAGCGCGCCGAGGGCCACGGTCTGCGTGTCGTAGACCAGCTGGCCGAGCCCGTAGATGGTCACCATGACGCGGACGTCCTGAAGGGGGGTGTCCCCGACATTGACGGCCTGGCCGCTGACGTTGTAGTCCCGCTGCTGCGCCACGGCCTGCCATCCGGAATACCGGCCGCTGCGGAACGAGGCCACGTTGAAGATGCGCAGGGGCTCCGCCTGGCGGAAACGGCGCTCCGCCTCGACGGGATCCAGGACGGTCCAGGAGCCGTCGGCCTCTTTGGCCATGCGGGTGCGCACCAGAGTGTCCTGCTCCAGTCCGGGCCAGCGGGCCAGCAGATTCCGGTAAACCTCCCCGGCCTGGGGGTACTCGGCCCGGTCCCAGCGGAGCGCGGCCAGTTCGAGGCCGGCCGACATGTCCTCCGGATGGGCGGCAAAGGCGGCCTCCAGCTCCGCGATCCGGCGGTCGCTCTCCCCTTTCTTCTCCTCGGGGGCGGCGTTCTGCTGGGTCAGCTTCGCGACGTATTCCCGGCTTTCGGCGGAAAAGGCCCCCTCGGGGGCCATGGACAGGTGCTGGTTGAAATGGTCCAGCGCCTGCTGGTATTCCCCCACCATGTAGTAGGCGACGCCGAGGTGATGCCGGGCCTCTATGCCCGCCGCGTCGGCCGAAAACTGGGTGACAATCTGCTGAAGCCGCGGGATGGCCAGGGAATACTGGCCCCCCTTGACCATGCGCCGCGCCTGGGCGAGCTGCTTGGCGGCGCCGTAGTCTTCCAGGGCGTGGGTTTCGGAGACGGGCCCCTTTCCCATGGGGGAGGACCACTCCGTGGTCCTTTTGGCGCCGGCGCAGCCGGACCCGGCCAACAGCAGGGCCGCCATGACAAGACTCCCCGTGAAGGAAAAGGCCGCGTGCCCGGCAAGCCGCCGGAGCCCCAAAGCATCGGAAAAGCCCAAGGCTCACTCCTTCTTCTTTATGCGTTCGAGGATCTTCCCGGTCAGATCCTCAACGGGGACCTCCATTCCTATCTCGGCCAGATAGCCCTTGGCGACAACCAAGTCGTGTCCCGTGTCTTTGGCGACGGCCGCAATGGCCTTCACCACGCGCTCGCTGGCCTGGCTGATCAGCAGCCAGTACTTCGCCGTTCCGGGCTCTATCTTGTTCTTCTTTATGGACTTGAACTCGTCCGTCTCCATCACCGCCGCCTTGTAGTCCACTTCGGCGGGCTTGGAAAACTGCGCGGGCGAGCCCCAGAAGACCTTCTGCTCATCCACCTTTTCCGGGGGGATCGTGTAGGATTCTGCCACAACCGCCGACGCAAGCGCAATGACCGCCAGAAAGACGGACTTTGACACACCGGGGGAAGGGAGAACGCGTATGGAACCGCCCGTCATTGGACGCCGCACCCGCCGGCGCCCAACCGGATGATGTTGCGGGGGTCGTGCATGACTATGCCGTTCCTTTTGCGCCGTCCCGGGCGCATGCCGCGTGGGTTCGCCTGTCCTCCCGTGGGGGAGCGCCGCAAGCCGCCGGTGTTTCCGTTGAAAAGGCAGCGGCAACGGTCTCTTTCCAGAAGCCAAAAACAACCTTCATGTCCCTGTTATACCGTTCCGACGCCAAAAAGTTCCAGTCAGGTTTCACTCTCTGCGATGATTTTGGTCACCAGATATGGAGGGGATGGCACCCTCCCCCACAGAATATTGATGGGGGGCGCCCCGGGCCCGGGGCGACGCGCCGGCCTGAAATGGCCGCCCCGCGTCACCCCTGACCGGTCCGAATGGCGTTATTGGAACATTGACCGCGCGTGAAGGGGGCCTATACAATGCCCCGCAGAGAACCCAGGCGGCGCGCACGCCGTGATTGCAAGGAGTCCTGTGCCATGTACCGGTGCCCCCGTTCGCTCACAGCCGCGGCGTTGCTGTTTTGTTGCGCGTTTTTTCCGGGGGCCGGCTGGAGCCAGGAGGGGGCGGACTTCGAGGAATTGTGGGTGACGGACCGTTCCGCCCCCCCTCTGGAGGGCCTGCGCATTCGGGCGGAGCTGCCCGACCGCATTCCTGTTTCAGACCCCGTGACCCTCGTTTACACCGTTGTCTCCGAGTATTCCGAGAAGAAGGCCCGCATGGTCTTCCGCGTGACGGGCGCCGACGGCGCGGCCGTCTGCGCGATGGACAGCGGGGAGCGGCGGCTGCTGCCGGGTGAAAACCTTTTCGTGTTTGAGTGGGAAGGCGTTTCCGCCCTCCCCGCGGGCACTTATGAGACGGCGGCCGAACTGTTTCTGGCGGACAAGGCCCCCGCGGCAACGTTTTCGGCCCGTCTTGAGCGGGTAAGCGCTCAGTGGATGGCGGAACAGGCCCGTCAGGCGGGCGCCGCACTGGCGGAGGCGGCTCCGCAGGCGCTCCGCGACGCCTCGCCGCATGTGCGGGCGCGCGCTGCCGTGCTGGAGGACTCCGTGGCGCGTCTGGGCGACCTTCTGGCGGCCGGGGACTGGGCGGGGGCCTTCCACCAGACCGCGCATGTCCGGGAATCCCTGGATTCCCTGCGCTCGTTCACCGCGCTCGGGGGGCTGGTTCCGGAACTGCAAGAGGCGGTTCCCGGGGGAAAGGTGACGCTCACGGCCTCGGGCGTCACGGACGGCACAGGGGCTCCCGTCTGCCTGCTGGGACAGCATCTTGGGAAGATGCCGCAGGACTCCTGGAAAACGCTGCTGGAGCGCATGCCCCTCTATGGAATGAACTTCGCCGTGATTCCCTTGTCGGCGATGGCCGGCGTGGCGGCCGCGCCCTTTGACGCGGAGGCCGTCCGGCGGGAGGCGCTTCCCCTGCTGGACGCGGCGGCGAGCGGCGGCATCGGCGTCGTGGTGCAGCTTTCCCAGGACGCGCTGGCGGACGCGGTGCGCGAGCATGCCCCGGGGGTGCGGGACGCGGGCTTCGCCAATCTGGCGAACCCGTCCCTGCTGGCGGCCTTCAAGGAGCACCTCGCCGCCGCGGCGAAGGCGGTCCACGGCCATCCCGCGCTGCTGGGCCTGAGCATTGCGGACGCTCCGCAGTTCACCTTCGACGGGGAGGAGGTGCGGCTGGCGTTTGTGGAGAGTGTCCGGACGGCGAATCCGGACCGCCAGGAACTGAACCGCGCCTGGCGCGCCCATCTGGCGGACTACGGGGAGATCACCATCTGGGGCGACCATCCGGAGCACGCCTATCAGAACCGGCGGGCCTACCAGTTTGACTGGCAAAGTTTCCACCGGGGCCTCATCCACGGCCTCGTGCGCGACCTGCGCGACACGGCGGCCGCCGCGGCCCCGGGGGTTCCGCTGATGCTCACCCTTCCGGCGGACGCCTTCCAAAAGGCGGAAACGCGCCACAGTCCCGACCGGGAGGAGGTGGCGGGGCTGTTTGACGCGCTGGCGTGCGCGCAGGGCATCGCCTCGGGCGACGGCGTCTACGCCTGGAACTACCCCAAGCCCGCCGTGAGCCACGCGTTGCTGGCCTCGTTCGCGCCGGAAAAGCCCCTGCTCGACCTCTCCCTCACCCTTGACACCCTTCCCGCGGGCTCGCCGTCCGAAAGGGAGGCGGTGGTGCGCAGCCTGCTGTGGACGAGCCTGGTGTCGGGCGCTTCGGGTCTGGCGCTCACGATCGCCCCCGAGCTGCGGGACGCGCCGGGGGTGCTGGAGGCCTTTTCGCGCACGGCCCTGGAGGCCCGGCGGCTGGCACCGCTGGTTCGGGCCCTCCAGCGCACCCCCGCGGAAACCCACATCCTGTACAGCAGCTCCTCCAAAATTTTCGACGACGGGGACCCCCATCTCGCCTCGGCCCAGTTCGCCTACGAGGGCTGCTCGTTTTCGGGGCACGCCGTCCGTTTTGTGACGGAGCGGCAGCTGGCCGAAAACACCTTCGGCAGCATGCGGGCGCTGGTCATGCCGGAGACCCCGGCCATCACGGACTCCGCGTTCAAGGCCCTCGCGGACTTTGTGGAGAAGGACGGCACCGTGCTGCGGGTGGGCACGCCGATCCCCTACAACGAGCGCGGCCATTCGCGCACCAATGTCATCCGCAACACGGAAAACACCGTGCTTGTGCGCGGCATGAACATGCCCACCGAGTACCTGCACGCCATGGACGCGGCGGTGCAGCAGGGGTCGCTCCCCGCCATCCCCCGGCCCATCAACACGCACGGATACCCGCTGGAGGGGGTGCTCACCCGCCATGTCGTCCACGACGGGGCGCACTACCTTTTCTGCGTCAACCTGCGGAAGGATCCGGTGCGCTGCCATCTGGAGGGGGACCTTCTCCGGGGCCGCGATCTTCTGCTGGGGCGGGATGTGCAGTTCCCCCGCACGCTCGCCCCCTGCGACCCCATGCTGATCCGGCTGGAACGACCGGAAAGCCTGGTGACCGCCACCCCCTGAGGGCGCGGGCTCCCTTGACGCCGCAGGTGGACGGGGGAATCCCTGTGCGCAGGGGAGACATTCACAATTCGCACTATTCTCCATAACTGCGGCGGCGCTCAGGCGGTCCCGTTCCCGACGTGTTAAGTTTTCTTGTGCCGGGGGGCGAAAAAAATCGCAGAAGATTATTGACACGGAGACCCAAAACTGGCATCATGCTAGGCATGGGATAATCTTGTTTCGGTCAACCGCACTCGGCAGCCCTGAATGCGCACGGCGCCGCGTGGGGACATAAGGAGCGTTCCTGATGCACCGTTCATGGTCGCTTGCCACTCCGATGTTGATGGGGGTCGCCGTTCTGCTGCTGGCGGGATGCTGGCCGGGGGATGTGGGGGTCACCCTGGTGTCCTCCCCCGAGGTGCTGGATTTCGGCGCGCAGAAGACGGCGCTGACGCTCCGGGTCGACCGGAACTTCAGCACCACGGCGGCAAGCCAGCCCCTGGTGGTCACCACCAATTCCGACTGGGTTCAGGTGGGCGCGTGCACTGAGCCCAACGACGGGTGCTTTGTGAAGAGCGGCCTCTTCACCACGGTGCGGATTCCCGTGACCATCAACCGGGACAACCTGCTCCTGGGGACCAACCAGGCCAAAATCTACCTGAACGCCGGCCCCTCCTCCCAGAAGGTGGTGGATGTGCTCGCCGAGGACCTGCTGCAGACCAACTTCACGGTGGACCAGCAGGTGGTGGGCATCGGCCGTCCCGTGCTGTTCCGCGACACCAGCGTGAGCTCCGAGTCGCTGGGCCCGATCACCGCGTGGTTCTGGGAGTTCGGGGACGGCACCCTGAGCACCGAGCAGAACCCGGCGCACCTGTACATGCGGGCCGGCACCTTTGACGTGAGCCTGACGGTCACGGCGGACCGGACCAAGGAGAAGCTCACGCGGCGGGGCTGCGTGCGGGTCAGCGCGGAGGGGATCACCGTTGATTTCTCGGCGTCGGCGACCAACGTGCTGGCCGGCCAAAGCGTGGCCTTCACCGACCTTTCCACGTCGGAAAACACGCCGATCACCGGATGGCGGTGGTCTTTCGGGGACGGCGGGGAGAGCACGGACCGCAACCCCTCGCACGTGTACGCGGCGAGCGGCATTTACAGCGTCTCCCTTACCGTGAGCACCGCCTTCGGGGAGGCGTCCACAACCAAGTCCGACTACATCATCGTGCGCCAGAAGGTCGCTCCGACGGCGAACTTCTCGGTGTCCACGCTCACGCCCTACATCAACGACGTGCTCCGGTTCACAGACACCTCGGACCCCGGCTCCTCCGCCATCACCGCCTGGGCCTGGGACCTGGGCGACGGCACCACGAGCGCCCTGCAGAATCCGCAGCACACCTACGCCACGGCGGGGGTGTACAGCGTGACCCTGACCGTGACGACGGCGGACGGAACCAGCACGGTGACCAAGGATGTCGAGGTCACGTACAAGCCGCCGCGCGCCGAGTTCACCGTGAGCAGCACCACCCCGTCCACGGAGGACCTGGTCACCTTCACCGACCTGTCGGAGCCGGGCTCCGCCGCGATCGTGGCGTGGGCGTGGGACTTTGGCGACGGCACGGCGAGCGTGGACCAGTCCCCCGCGCACCGGTATGCGAACGCGGGCACGTTCACCGTGAAGCTGAAAGTGAGCACCGCTGACCCCTACAACAACACGGACGAGGAGGTGAAGGAGGCGTACATCACCGTGGTCCGTCCGCCGCGGCCGGACTTCACCTGGACCCCGGTTCGCGTGTTCACCGGTGCCGTGATCCGTTTCTCCGCCGCCCCCACCGAGGTCGGCAGCGAGCCGATCACGCGGTATGACTGGGACTTCGACGGCGACCCGGAGACGACAAACGACCGGGCCTCCGGCGTGAGCACGACCAACACCTTCACGACCCCGGGCCTGTACCCGGTGACCCTCACGGTGAGCACCGCCACGCGGAGCGTCCCCATCTCGAAGAACATCCGGGTGGACAAGGCCCCCAGCGCGAACTTCACGGCGACGCCTTCCCGGGGCATCCCCGGGGACACGGTCCAGTTCGCGGTGGTGGAGCAGGATCCGGCAGCGCTGCCCATCCTGGCGTACCTGTGGCGCTTCGGCGACGGGGCGACCAGCGACGAGGCGGCGCCGGTGCACCAGTACAACGAGGACGGCTCCTACCGCGTCAGCCTGACGGTCTGGTACCGCCACTCGGAGGCGCTGCCCGAGGAGCCGGACCTTTCGGTGACGGTGGACCGGCCGGGGGCGGTGGTGATTGGCGACCCGATCCCGCCGGTGGTGACCTTCTCGGCGGACACCGAGATGCCCCTGACGGAAATCCCCGTGACGTTCACCGTGGACTCCTACACCAGTCCGTCTCGCCCGATCACGGAGTGGCGCTGGAACTTCGGCGACGGCACGCCGGAGGTGGTGAACGCGGACCCGGACCCCGTCCAGCATGTGTACGCCACGGGCGGCCAGTACACCGTGACCCTCACGGTGACCTGCGGTGACCTTGACCCGGCCTTCGGCGTGCGCGCGTTCACGCTGGACCTGGGGGTGATCCAGGGGACGGAGCTGGACGAGTACATCAAGACCGACGACGGCCAGTACGGCTACGAGCTCCGCGCCTCGTTCGCCTACACCATCGGGCCGAGCACGGTGGCGAACGTCTACTCGACGATGATGACCTCGCAGCAGTGGCGCTCGCCGGACGACGTCGCCGACGGGCTGCTTTGGACGCATCCGGTGGTCATCATTGACCCGGCCCAGCGCACGTCGAACACGGCCCTGCTGTTCATTGACGGCGGCAGCCGCTCGAGCCAGCCGCCGTCCAGCCAGTCCGGGGTGGACGAGTATCTGGCCTACATGGCGGTGCTGTCGGGGACCCCGGTGGTGCACATCAAGAACGTGCCCAGCCAGCCCATCGTCTTCGCGGACGAGGTGACGCCGGGCGACTCGACGGAGGAGCCGCTGGTGCTGCGCAGCCGCAGCGAGGACTCGATCATCGCGTACTCCTACGCCAAGTACCTGGACTCGTTCGCGGCGGGCGACCCCGACCCGACCTGGCCGGTGCTCTTCGCCATGGCGAAGGCGGCGGTGAAGGCGATGGACACGGCACAGGAGGTCATGGCGGCGAACGGACGCCCGATCAGCGACTTCGTGGTGACCGGCGCGTCGAAGCGCGGGTGGACCACCTGGCTCACCGGCGCCAGCGATTTCCGGGTGAAGGCCATCGCACCCATTGTCATTGACGTGCTCAACATGGACGAGCACCTGCGGCACCACCGGGCCGTGTACGGCTACTGGGCCCCCGCCATCTACGACTACGCCCAGGCGGGCGTGTTCGACCGGCTGCTGCCGGAGGGCGGCGGCGGCGTGACGCCGGAGGCCGACGCGCTCCTGCGGCTGGTGGACCCCTACGAGTACTCGCTCATCGGGCGCCTCAACATTCCCAAGTTCCTCACCAACGGCACGATGGACCAGTTCTTCGTTCCCGACGCGGCCCAGTGGTACTTCGGCGGGCTGGAGAACGAAAACTTCGTCAACTACATCCCCAACGGGGACCACGGTCTGGTGGACAGCGAGGACGACCTTGACCCCACCCAGTCCGACAACCCGGCGGGCAACCTGCTGTCGTGGTACATGGCCGTGACGCAGGACAAGACGCGGCCTCCGTTCACCTGGGCGCTTCAGCCCGATGGGACCATCCGGGTGGACATCAGCTCCACGCGGCGGCCGCGGCGGGTGCTGCTGTGGTACGCCACCTCGCGGGATTCCCGCGACTTCCGCAAGGAGGCCCGGTTCCGCGCGGACTGGCAGAGCGTGCTGCTGACGCCGACCCAGACCGGCGGCACCACCTACATTGCGTCTCGGCCCGAACCGGAGGAAGGCAACTACACGGCCTTCTTCGTGCAGCTTTTCTACGGCAACGACGCGGCCTACCCGCCCACCGTCCCGCTTCTTGTCCCGGGCATCGCGGTGCCGGACCTGGTGTTCACCACCGGCGTGCAGGTCATCCCGCGCAACCCCGACGGCAGCAACCAGTACCCCGACTTTGTGGGCTACCTGGCGAACGCGCTGCGGCCCGATGTGGTGTCTTTCCCGGAGAGCGCGGCGCCCGTGAACGTGTTCTACGGGACGCCCGAGCAGATGGGGCAGGACTACGGCGCGCTGATGGCGTCGGAAATCGCCGAGTTCATCCCGGCGTATGTGAACGCCTTCATCAGCGAGTCGGGCCTGAGCGGCGCCCAGCTGCTGGCGGACTGGAACACCCAGGCCGCGCAGATGGACCCGCGCATCGTCGCCGAGGTCAACGGCATCGCGGCGGGCGCGGGCATCTCCGCGGACCTGCTGCACCAGGCCCACGCGGCGGCGGCGCTGGAACTGCGCAACACCTACGGGTCGGCGGCGGCGGGCGCCTGGCGCGGCCGCAGCCCGGACAGCCTCACGCGGCACGCGGCGACCATCAACGGTCCGCTGTCCCGCGTGCTCGCCACCACGGCGGGGTCGAAGCGCATGAGCGACTATCTCGCGGTCAACGTCTACATCCCCGACCGGGGCATCCCCCACGCGGTCTTCACCCACGCGGGCCTGGCGGTGGGCCGCACGGGCGTGAACCTGGGCGGCATCTCGCTGAGCGAGGCGTCGATCCACGACGCGCCCGCGGCCTCGGACTACGGCAACCTCAACTTCCAGTTCCTGTTCCGCGAGACGCTGTACGACGCGCTGGGGCTGCGGGATGCGGCGGACCTGCTGGCCTCCGTGCCGCCGCAGCACGCCCAGCAGTTCTTCCTCACGGACGGGCGGAACGAGCGGCGCGGCGCGCTGGTGCGGTTCGACGCGCCGAACGGCGCGGCGACGGTGACTTTC
>Ga0116173_1003179_pt1 | contig 12388 bp, 12 predicted proteins | sample AD_UKC085_MetaG_FD_89800 | JGI IMG/M metagenome (GOLD analysis project Ga0116173, IMG submission 89800) | Active sludge microbial communities of municipal wastewater-treating anaerobic digesters from USA - AD_UKC085_MetaG | ecosystem: Engineered > Bioreactor > Anaerobic > Digestate | place: USA...
GACGCCTTTCTGTCCAAGACCGCTTCCATTCCGCAGGCGCACATCGACGCCATGGCCAAGCGACTGGCCAACCTGGAGGATTTCATCGGGGATGCCACGCTGGGAGACATGCCGCTCAATGCCGACAACATCGAAATGATGCTCGGCATCGATGCCTCCTCCATCCACGTGATCGCCGACAACGGTGCGCCGGTGGACGATGCGATGGTGGCCTGGGCCCAGGAACTGCAGCGCGGCACCTGGTTCAACCTGGACCACAACGGATCTTCTGCCCAGGTGCAATACGCGTGGCAGAGCCAGCACAAGCAATTGCATCTTTTTGCCGCCTCGGACGGCAGCAGCTACCTCATCCAGCTGCGCCGACTGGCGGCCTACCTGCAATCGGGGCTGCTGGTGGCGCAGGACGACGAAGGCCTGACCATGCGTGCCACGCGCGACGCGCTGGCGAAGCTGGACGCCAATCCTGAACGGCTGCTGGACTGATACCGCAGCGCCTTCAGGCGCTGCCCATGCGCTGAAACAAGCCTCCCGGGAGCCGGGCCACCACACCGGCCAGCTCCAGCTCGAGCAGCTCCACCTGCATGGCCGCGGTGTCCATGCCCGTGCGCGCCATCAGTGCATCCAGCCCCACGGGGTCAAACCCCATCGCCTGGAGCAGGGCACTTTCAGACGTGCCAGGGCAAGCAGGTTGCGGCGGCGCCACTGCGCCAGGAAGCTGGAGTTCTTCCAGCACGTCCTGCGCCGATTCCACCAGTTTGGCGCCCTGCCGTATCAGAGCGTGGCATCCGCGCGACTGGGGTGCGTGGATGGAGCCCGGAATGGCAAACACTTCACGGCCCTGCTCCACCGCCAGTCGGGCCGTGATCAGCGAACCCGATGCCAAGGCCGCCTCCACGACCAGTACGCCCTGCGAAAGGCCTGCGATGATGCGGTTGCGCTTGGGGAAATTTGCGGCCAGCGGCGGCGTGCCCAAAGGGTATTCGCTGACCAGTAGACCCTGGGTGGCGATGCGCCTTGCCAACCCCAGGTTGTGGCGGGGGTATACCCGGTCCAGCCCCGTACCAACCACCGCAATCGTGGCGGGAACGCGGGCACCCGCCACCGCGCTGTCCAGCGCCCCCTCATGCGCGGCAGCATCCACCCCCAGCGCCAGCCCGGACACGATGGTCAGCCCCGCCGCATGCAGCGCGCGCGCAAACAGCCGCGCGTTGTCGGCACCCTGGGCGGTGGGATTGCGGCTGCCCACGATGGCAAGGCAGCGCCCACAGCCAAATGGGTTGGCCGCCCACAGGGCGGCAGGCCCGATGCCATACAGCACCAAAGGAGGGTCTTCCGTCTCGAGCAGGGTCTGTGGATAACGTCCGTCACCCAGCGTCAGGAAAACCCGCGCAGTCCCATCAGAGGCCGGGGCCTCGAGCCAGGCCCAGGTGGTCTCCAGCTGTTGCGCGAGGCCCACCGGAACCTGGCGCAAGGCCTGGGCTTGCGCGAGCGTCACGCACTGTGCCAGCGCGCCCTCGGACTGCTGGAAAATGGCAGCAGGAAGACCAAACGCCGCCAGCAAGCGGCGCGCGGTGCTGTTGCCAACGCCCGGCGTCAGCGTCAGGCGCAGCCAGCCGGCGAGCTCATCGCGGTCCATGGATGGGGCGGGGTCGCAGGACATCTGTCACCAAGCCGACTGCACAGCCTGCAATGCCATCCCTATTCAGGATTGACCAGGCGATCGCCCACGCGCACGCCGCTGCGGATTTCCAGAATCAAGGCATAGGAAACACGGTCAAAGGTGCGGAACACCATGACGTGGCCATTGCGCTCATTGGGCAGCTTGATCACCGCCTTGGCATCGTCCGTGCTGTCTTTGATGCGATCGCCCTGGTCCAGGATATGCAGCACCTGGCCGGCTTCCATGCCGTCCCGGGTTCCGCGGTTGATGGCAACGACCTGATTCTGGGCGGCATAGGACACTGATTTGCCGCCATAAATCGACACCACCCGTGCATCCACCGCCGTTCGGGGGGCGCGTGGCGTGTAGCTGACAAATGCGCGCGCCGGTGCGGGAAGCAACCGGTCTCCCGCGCGAATCTCTTCCTTGGTCGCGGTCAGCTCCACGGTGGCCGGCACCTGCTCAAGCACCCTGCCGCCCTTGCCATTGACCGACTCCTCTACCGTCTCGCCCCGCACCAGCTCGGCCTTGCCGACATACTGCGCCTCGTAGCCCAGAATCTCACCCGTCAGGGGATCCTTAAGGGCGATAGCATCCCGGAACACCCGGTATTGGCGGGGCAACCCTGGTGCCACACGCAGTGGATTGCTGGCGTCGCCCCGGGCGTAGGCGCGATCACCATCGGCCATCAAAACACGTGAGTCCATCGTGGCCACAATACGCGGTGCACGCTGCAGCACTTCGGCGTCCACCACCAGCGGCTCGACCAGGAAGGGCTCGATGAGGTGTGGCTTGAGCGTGGGCAGAGCGGTGTCGGACAAGCTTTCGCTGCGCGTGCGCGGCGACACCCGCACCGTTTCAGGCACACCCGGAGCGCTGGTGCGAAGACGCGCATAGCCGTCGGCCTTGTCCAGATAAAGCGTCTGCCCCGGAAAAATCAGATGGGGGTTGGGCAGTGCCTGGAGGTTCATGCCCCACAGTTCAGGCCAGCGCCACGGGCGCTGGAGGTACATGCCGGAAATACCCCAGAGCGTGTCGCCGCGTTGGACCACATAGGTATCGGGCGCCCCCGGTGCCAGTTCGGACAGAGCCACGCCCCGTTCAGCCACCTGTTGCGCCGTGGCCCGCTGGCCACTGGTCACCGGGTAGTTCTGCGCCTGGGCCGGAGCGGCAAATAGAGCGCCGGCAAGTACCGTCAGCGCGCCCAGGGCGGTTCGCCGCACGCTGGTGAATGCCGTCATGTTGTTCCTTTTTTGATGCATTGTGAAACGCCCCCTCGCTGGCCCTGCGGTCTGTCCTGCCAGGCAAGCCCCACGGCAGATAGTTACAAATTTTCAGAGATTCTCCGCGCAAGCCCTTGATTGGGCAACGAATATTGCGAACGGTGCCGGCAACGTGGGGCAAAAGTGGCGAAAATAGCGACAGCTTTCATCTTCATCCATGGCCATTCTTCCCATTCTCTGTTACCCGGACCCCCGTCTTCACAAGGTTGCCCAGCCGGTTGCGGCGGTGGATGCCCGCATCCAGACGCTGGTGGCGGACATGCTCGCCACCATGTACGACGCCCACGGCATCGGCCTGGCGGCCACACAGATCGACGTGCACGAACGGCTCGTGGTCATCGACGTTTCCGAGGAGCGCAATGAGCCACTGGTGCTGATCAATCCAGAGATCGTCTGGGCCAGCCCGGAAAAGCATGTGGGCGACGAGGGTTGCCTCTCCGTGCCGGGCATCTATGACGGAGTCGAACGCGCAGCGGCCGTCCATGTGCGCGCCCTGGACTCCCAGGGACAGTCGCGCACCCTGCAAGCCGAGGGTCTGCTGGCCGTCTGTATCCAGCATGAAATGGACCACCTCATGGGCAAGGTGTTTGTCGAATACCTCTCGCCCCTCAAGCGCAACCGCATCAAGACCAAGATGCTCAAGCAGCAGCGGGGAACACGCGAATGAACCCCCATCCGCTGCGCCGCTTGGGCATTTATGCCAGCGTGCTGGTGGCGGGCTGGTTGCTGTCGGCCTGCGCCTCACCCGACTGGGAAAAGCCGGGCACCCGCCGGGCCGAGGTGGTGTCGCGGCTGGGTGCGCCCTACAGCGCAAGCGCACTGGAGGGCGGCGCGGAGCGCCTGCTGTATTCCACCCAGCCGGCGGGCCGCCGGGCGTTCCACCTGGACTTTGATGCTGCCGGGCGCCTTCAGCGCGTCGAGCAGGTGCTGACGTTCGCCCGCTTCTCGGGCATTGGGCTGAACGAATGGACCCGGGCCGATGTCGAGCGCACCTTCGGCCCACCGGTGCTGGTGGAACGGGTTGCCCGTTTTGCCGGCGACGTCTGGACCTACCGGTTCTTCGAGAACAATGACCCGCGCTTTGCGCATATCCACATCGACCGCGCTGGCATCGTGCGCCAACTGGTATTCACCGACGAATTGCCCCGGGGCGACGACAGGGACGCACGCTGAAGAGACGGTTGACCGCCCCCCGCTTCATGAAAATCATTTTTGCCGGAACCCCCGAATTCGCCCGCATCGCCCTGCAGCGCCTGCTGAACGCGGGGTTCACCGTGCCCCTCGTGCTCACGCAGCCCGACCGCCCTGCGGGCCGCGGCATGAAGCTGCAGGCCTCGCCCGTCAAGCAGTGCGCACTGGAGCATGGCATCGCGGTGGCGCAACCCCGCAGCCTGCGCCTAGACGGCAAATTCCCTGAAGACGCCGCCGCCGCCCGTGCAGCGCTGCTGGCCGCGCAGGCCGATGCCATGGTGGTTGCAGCCTACGGTCTGATCCTGCCGCAGTGGGTGCTGGACTTACCGGCCAAAGGTTGTTTGAACATCCACGCCAGCCTGCTGCCGCGCTGGCGCGGCGCCGCCCCCATCCACCGCGCCATTCAGGCGGGCGATACCCAGACGGGCGTCACCATCATGCAGATGGATGCGGGCCTGGACACCGGCGCCATGCTGCTGACCGACAAGCTGCCGATTGGCCCCCGCGACACCACCGCCTCGTTGCACGACCAGCTGGCCGAGCTCGGCGGCCGGCTGATCGTGGAGGCCCTCGAGCTGGCCGCCTGCGGTGGCCTGCACCCGGTGGCGCAGCCCGCGCAGGGCGTGACTTATGCCCACAAGATCGAAAAATCCGAGAGCGCGGTGGACTGGTCGCTGCCGGCGCAGGTGATCGGCCGGCATATCCGGGCCTTCGACCCCTTTCCCGGCGCGAGCACCACGCTGGGCGCCGAGACCATCAAACTCTGGGACTATGAAATTCATAGCTTTCAGCGCACAACAGACGAGCGCTGTGGCGAGATTTTGTCCATAGACAACACCGGCGTGCTGGTGGCCTGCGGCGAAAATGCCCTGCGCCTGACCACCCTGCAGCGGGCCGGCGGCAAGCGCTTGCCCGCCTCCGAGTTCCTGCGCGGCTTTGTACTGCAGCCCGGCATGGTGCTGGGCGCCGCGCCACCTGCGCCACCCACCGCACCCACGGACCCATGAGCCTGCAGACGGCCGGCCAGACCCTGCGCCACCCGGCATTCCGCCTGGCCATCACCGACATGGCTGGCGCCTCGATGGGGCTGGCTGCCTGGGCCATGGTGACGGGCGTGGCCATGGTCAAAAGCGGCATGTCGGTGTCCATGGCGGTTTTCATGTCGCTGCTGGTGTATGCCGGCAGCGCCCAGCTGGCGGTAATTCCACTGCTGGCCACCGGCGCGCCGCTGTGGGTGGTCTGGCTCACGGCGTCTTGCGTGAACCTGCGCTTCGTGATTTTCAGCAGCCTGTGGCGCAGTTATTTTGCCCACCTGCCCCTGCACCAGCGCCTCGCCATTGGTTATTTCAGCGGCGATGTGATCTTCGTGGCCTTCATGAAGCGCTTTCCCGAACCCCGCCCCGCACCCGATCAGCAGCCTTATTTCTGGGGTGCCGCCACCACCAACTGGCTGGCCTGGCAGGTGCCGTCGATTACCGGCATCCTGCTGGCCAACGCCGTGCCGCTGTCCTGGGGCCTGGGGTTTGCCGGGGTGCTGGCGCTGCTGGGGGTGCTGCTGTCGCTGCTGTTCGACCGCGCCACCTGGCTGGCCACAGGGGTGGCAGCCACGGCCGCCGTTGCGGCCTTTGCCCTGCCGCTCAAGCTCAACATCCTGGTCGCCATTGCCGCCGCCGTCACCGTGGGTCTGCTGATCGAGGCCGTGGACCGGCGCCGCCACAAGCCCGAGGTGCTGCTGGTGCCGGCCGACAGCGCGGTCAGCGCCGACGAGCTCCAGCAGATCGAAGCGGGCGACGCCGTGGCATTGCGCGAGGAGCGGCATCCATGAACTGGGATGGGCTTGAATTCTTTATCGCCGTGGTGGGCCTGGCCTTGCTCACCGTGGTGACGCGCTCGTTCTTCATGATCCCCGAGCGCGAAATACCCCTGCCCGACTGGCTCAAGCGCGGGCTCAAATATGCGCCGCTGGCGGCGCTCACGGCCGTCATTGCACCCGAGATTCTCATGTCGCACGGCGCGCTCATCGCCACGCTGAAAGACGCACGCCTGCCCGCCGTGCTGTGCGCATGTGCCTACTACTTCTGGCGCCGCGGCATTCTGGGCACCATCGTGGTGGGCATGCTGGTGTACCTGCCGCTGCACATCGGCTGGGGCTGGTAGTTCACCCAGGCCGCGAGAAGCAGCAGGGCGGGCGCCTAAAATGACAGCCCCGTTACACGAGTCCCCTTCGCGAGCTTCTTGCCCATGAACATCCTGCGTTTTTCCGATCTGTGCGCCCAGAACCTGGTCCGTGGTCAGCGCGTCTTCATCCGCGCCGACCTGAACGTGCCGCTGGACGGTGCCGGCCACATCACCGAAGACACCCGCATCCGTGCCTCGATTCCGTGCATCCGCATGGCCCTGGACGCGGGCGCCGCCGTGATGGTGACCAGCCACCTGGGCCGCCCCACCGAAGGCGCGTTCAAGCCCGAAGATTCGCTGGCCCCCGTGGCCCAGCGCCTGTCCGAACTGCTGGGTTGCGCCGTGCCGCTGCTTGCCCACTGGGTGGACGGTGTCACCGTGGCCCCCGGCCAGGTCGTGCTGCTGGAAAACTGCCGGCTCAATGTCGGTGAAAAGAAGAACCAGGAAGAACTGGCCCGCAAGTTGGCCGCCCTGTGCGACATCTTCGTGAACGACGCCTTTGGCACGGCCCACCGCGCCGAGGGCACCACCTATGGCATCGCGCAATATGCCCCCATCGCGTGCGCTGGCCCGTTGCTGTCGGCCGAAATCGACGCCCTGACCAAGGCCCTGGCCCACCCCCAGCGTCCGCTGGCCGCCATCGTGGCGGGCTCCAAGGTGTCCACCAAGCTCACCATCCTGCAAAGCCTGGCCGACAAGGTGGACCAGCTGATTGTGGGCGGCGGCATTGCCAACACCTTCATGCTGGCCGCCGGCCTGCCCATCGGCAAGAGCCTGGCCGAGCCCGACCTGCTGGACGCCGCCAGGTCCGTGATGGCCGCCATGAAGGCCCGCGGCGCCGAAGTGCCTATTCCCACCGACGTGGTCACCGCCAAGACCTTCGCCGCCGATGCGCCCGCCACCATCAAGGCCGCCACCGATGTAGCCGCTGACGACCTGATTCTGGACATCGGCCCCGAAACCGCGGCGCGGCTGGCTGCGCAGCTCACCTCGGCCGGCACCATCGTCTGGAACGGGCCCGTGGGTGTCTTCGAATTTGCGGCCTTTGAAAATGGCACGCGCACGATTGCCCAGGCCATTGCGCAGTCGCCCGCCTTCAGCATTGCCGGCGGCGGCGACACGCTGGCGGCCATTGCCAAATACGGCATCGAGCAGCAGGTGGACTACATCTCCACCGGCGGTGGTGCTTTCCTGGAAGTGCTCGAAGGCAAAACCTTGCCGGCGTTCGAAATTCTGGAAAAGCGGGCCACCACCGCATCCTGAGGGCGCGTCGGATGCCAGGCTGGCCGTGCGCCATCGATCGCCGTAGCCGGACAGCCGTGGCATGGTGAAAAAAGGCCGTTGCGACGGCCTTTTTTCATGGGCGCTTCTGCCGCTCCATGGGGCCGCCTAAAATTGCGCCCCATGACCTTTCTCGACATGCTGCGCAATGCGTCCACCCAGAACAACTCGATGCTCTGCGTGGGACTGGACCCCGACCCGACCCGGTTTCCCGCGGGCATGCGCGGCGATCCGCGCAAGATTTATGACTTTTGCGCCGCGATCGTCGACAACACGGCGGACGTGGCGTGCGCCTTCAAACCCCAAATTGCCTACTTTGCGGCCCATGGTGCCGAAGACCAGCTGGAGCGGCTGATGCAGCACATGCGCTGCAATGCACCCCAGGTGCCGGTGATCCTGGACGCCAAGCGCGGCGACATCGGCTCCACCGCCGAACAATATGCCAAGGAGGCCTTCGAACGCTATGGTGCCGACGCCGTCACCCTCTCGCCGTTCATGGGGTTTGACTCCCTCGAACCCTATCTGGCCTACCACGGCAAGGGCGCGTTCCTGCTCTGCCGCACCTCCAACCCCGGCGGTGACGACCTGCAGAACCAGCGCCTGGCCAGCATCGAAGGCCAGCCCCTGGTGTACGAGCATGTGGCGCGCCTGGCGCAAGGCCCATGGAACAAAAACGGCCAGCTCGGCCTGGTGGTCGGCGCCACCTACCCCCAGGAAATCGAGCGCGTGCGCAGCATCGCACCCACGCTGCCCTTGCTGATCCCCGGGGTGGGCGCACAGGGCGGCGACGCAGTGGCCACCGTGCGCGCCGGTCTGCGCGCCGACGGCCCCATCATCGTGAACTCGTCGCGGGCCATTCTGTATGCCTCGGGTGGCGACGATTTCGCCACCGCCGCGCGCCAGGAAGCGCTGCGCACCCGCGCTGTGTTGCAGGCAGCAGCGGGCTGATCGGCAGGCACCTGCCGCTGGCCAGAGAAAAGAGCCCTTTCTCAGACAGGCCGGCTATGCAACTGAAGTGGCTTGAAGATTTCATCACACTGGCGCAGGAGCGCAGCTTCACGCGCGCGGCCGAGTTGCGCAACGTCACCCACCCCGCGTTCGGACGCCGCATCCGTGCCCTGGAAGAATGGGCGGGCACGCCCCTGGTGGAGCGCAGCGGCAGCCCCGTCACGCTGACGACGGCGGGGGCCAGCTTTTTGGAAACGGCCAAGCAACTGGCGCACAACCTGGCGCAATCGCACGAAGAACTGCAGAGACTGGCGGGGCGGCATGGCAACACGGTGACGCTGGCCACGGGCCGCACCCTGGCGCGCACGGTGGTGGCCGACTGGCTGGTGCATCTGCGGCCGGTCTTGCAAGATGGCGAGATGCGCATCCTGACGCGGGCCATGGCCGACACCGTGACCCTGCTAGAGCGTGGTGAAGCGGACTTCTCGCTGGTGTACCACCACCCCGCATTGGCATTTGCGCTGGATGCGCGGCAGTTCACCGACATCACGCTGGCCTCGGACCGGCTGGTTCCCGTCTCCCGCGCCACCCCCGAGGGACTGCCGCTGCACCGCTTTTCTCAAGCCCAGCCCGTGCCCTACCTGGCCTATGCTCCCCAGCTGGCCCTGGGCCGGCTGGTGGAGGACCACCTGGCGCACCATCCCGAGGCGCCCCGTCTGCAGCGCCTGGTGTTATGTGATTCGGCGGACGCCCATTACGAGTATGTGCAAAGAGGGCTTGGCGTGGCCTGGTTGCCCTGGTCGATGGTGCATGCCGATTGCAAAAGCGGGCGCCTGGCGTGCGCGGGCGGCCCGCAGATGGAGGTGCGCTTTGATGTGCACCTGTATCGTCCCAAGCGCCGCCTGGGTCCGCTGGCCGAAGCCGTATGGGATGCAGTGATGCAGCGCTGACGGCAGCCTTCTCGTCTGGTGCAGCGCTTTGAATGCAACCGACTTTGCACCACTTCGTGCCTTATTGGCACAAACCAAGCCGGCGTGATTTCTCACAATGAGGTGACTCCACCTTCAGGAAATCACGCCATGCACTCCTTCCTTTCCTCACGCCGCGCCGCTCTGGCATGTGGCCTGGCGCTACTGGCCACCGGCCCCGCCATCGCCGAGCCGGCATACCCCAGCAAGCCCATCACCATCGTCGTGGGCTACCCGCCCGGCGGCAGCACCGACCTGACCGGGCGCGTGGTGGCCACCGAACTCAGCCACCGCCTGGGCGTGCCGGTGGTGATTGAAAACATTGGCGGTGCGGGTGGCGCGATTGGCGCGCAAAAAGTGGCCAATGCCGCGCCCGACGGTTACACCCTGCTGGTGGGCGCCAGCAATGAAATCGCCATCAACAAGCTGGTGACCAAGAACGTCAAATACGACATCAAGGACTTCACTGCCGTCGGCCTGATCGCCTCGCAACCGCTGGTGCTGGTGGCATCCACCGGCGCGGGCGTGAAGAACCTCGCCGAGTTCACCCAGAAGGTCTCGAAGAACCCCGGAAAGTACAGCTATGGCAGCTCGGGCGTGGGCACCTCGCTGCATCTGGCGGGCGAGATGGTCAAGGAGCAGGGCAAGCTGTTCATGACGCACATTCCGTACCGCGGCGTGGCACCGCTGACCAACGACCTGATGGGCAACAACGTGGAATATGGTGTGTTCGTGCTCTCCAGCGGCCTGCCGCACATCAAGAGCGGCAAGGTGATTGCTCTGGGCACGACCGAAGCCAAGCGCTCGGCCACCACGCCCGGCATTCCGGCGCTGGCCGAAACACCACAATACAAAAACGTGGACATCGGCGTGTGGTTCGCGCTCATGGCGCCCGCCCATCTGCCCCAGCCAGTGTTTGACAAGCTCAAGAAAGCGCTGAACGAATCGCTACAGGCGCCCGAATTGCGCAAGAAGCTCGAAGCCAGCGGCTCCACCGTGTCGTCACCCAATGTGAACACCGACAAGTTCATTGCCACGGAAATTGCCAAGTACAAAAAAGTTGTCGAATTTGCCAAGATCGAAGAATGAGCACCGCGCACCCCCACCCCATCCCTCTGACCTTCGCCTTGCCCGCGCCCGACATCAGTGCCTGGCGCGCCGGCAACACCGGCACGCCAGGCGTGTGGCACTTCGACTCGGGCCGACCCGGGCGCCACGCCATGATCAGCGCCCTGGTGCATGGCAATGAGCTGTGCGGCGCCTGGGCCCTCAAGGGCCTGCTCGAAGCCGGGCTGCGCCCGCAGCAAGGCCAGCTCACCCTGGCGTTTTGCAACCTCGATGCGTTCGACCGTTTTGACGCCAACCACCACGACGCCTCGCGCTTCACCGACGAAGACCTCAACCGCCAGTGGCTGGACGAACGCATCAACGCCGCTGACACCAACGAGCGCCGCCGCGCTGCGGCCCTGCGGCCCTTCGTCGCACGCGCCGACTGGCTGCTGGACATCCACTCCATGCACGAGCCCTCGGCCCCCCTTCTGCTCACCGGCATGCAGCCCCGCAACCTGGAGCTGGCCCGCGCCATGCGCGCGCCAGAGCACATCGTGGTCGATGCCGGGCACAAAGACGGCGTGCGCATGCGTGACTACGGGCGCTTTGGCCTGCCCGATGGCGATGGTGCGGGGCAAGGCGGCGACACACGCTCGCTGCTGATCGAATGCGGCTTCCACGGCGACCCCGCCAGCCGCGCCGTGGCGCAAGACCAGTGCGTGCGCTTTCTTGAAGCGGCGGGCGTGGTCAGCACCGCAGAACTGGCGCGCACGCTGCCCGGCTGGCGACTGCCCGACGCACCGCGCCAGTGGGCGCTGGAAGTCACCGGTCCCGTGGTGGCCAAAAGCAGCGGCTTTCGCTTCACCGAGCCCTTCACCGGGCTGGAAGTGATCGCGCAGGCCGGCACCGTGGTTGGCGACAACGATGGCGAACCCGTCACCACACCCTACGATGACTGCGTGCTGGTCATGCCCTCCGTGCGCCAGGCGCGGGCGGGCGTCACGGTGGTGCGCTACGCACGCCGCCGGCCCCTCTGAGGCCCGAGACACCGGCGCGCAGCCCCCCGGCCTGCGCGCCGGCATGCTCTTTTTAAAATAGCATCAAGTGCAACAATTACAAGCACTACAGGCCTATTTGATGCCCCATCTCGGCCCCAGCACCACACACACCAGGGCCAGCACCACGCATGCCACACCCGCCCATTGCCAGGCGGTGACCACCTCGCCCAGCACCCCCATCCCCGCGGCCATGCCCACCACGGGCACACCCAGGCTGAAGGGTGCCACGCGGTTGGCCGGATAGCGCTTGAGCAGGCTGGTCCACATCCCGTAGCCCAGGACTGTGGCCGCCCAGCCCAGATACGCCACCGACAGCCAGGCCACCAGCGGCACGGCGGCCCAGGCGCCGGGGTCCAGCCAGCGGCCCGCATCGGGGTCCCACCACAGCGACAGCAGCGTGAAGGGCAGCACGGGCACCAGGCTGCTCCAGACCACAAACGACAAGGGGCTGTAGCCCGGCGAGGCTTGCTGCGCCAGCCGTGAAACGATGTTGGACGCGGCCCAGGAGGCCGCCGCGCACAGCATCAGCAGCAGGCCGGCCAGCGTGGTGCCGCCTGCGGCAGCGCCGGGGGACAGATAGTTCATGGCAAAACACAGCAAGCCCAGCCCCGCCAGCGCCAGGCCCAGCAGCAAGGGCCGGCCCGGGCGCTCGTGCAGCACAACAAAGCCAAACAGCGCCGTGAAAAACACCTGCGTCTGCAGCAGCACACTGGCCAGGGCCGCCGTCATGCCCAGCTGCAGCGCCACGAACAAAAAGCCGAACTGCCCCAC
>Ga0116173_1003197_pt1 | contig 12344 bp, 7 predicted proteins | sample AD_UKC085_MetaG_FD_89800 | JGI IMG/M metagenome (GOLD analysis project Ga0116173, IMG submission 89800) | Active sludge microbial communities of municipal wastewater-treating anaerobic digesters from USA - AD_UKC085_MetaG | ecosystem: Engineered > Bioreactor > Anaerobic > Digestate | place: USA...
GTCAGTGTATCTTCCGAGGATCTCTATTATTTTTTCTTTCATATATAATTCCTTTCGCTAATCGTAAATAGTCATTTAAGGCAGCACCGCAAACCTTGTCAGACGCTTTTGGGGTTAATTCCATAATTCATACATACTACTAAAGAACTGTTTTCTGTCAAGGAGATCATCAAATTTACCATGCTCGACGATACTTCCGTTTTTTATTACAAATATCTCATCACACTTTCTAAGGAATGTATCATTAAGGTTATGTGTTATGATAAGGCGGAGTGTATTTTCGAGACTATAGACTGTATTTTCAATATCTCTGGCTGTTACTATATCAAGATTTGAAGTAGATTCGTCCATTATAACAATCTTCTTTTTAAGCAGCATTGATCTTGCGATAGATATTCTCTGTTTTTCGCCGCCTGAAAGGTTTGAACCGTTTTCACCGCACTGGTAGTCGCCGCCCTTTTCCTCTATCAATTTGGAAAGACCAGAAAGCTTTATCGCCCTGTTCATATTCTCCTCAGAGAACTCCTTGAACATTGAGATATTGTTGTAAATAGAGTCGTTAAAAATAAATACATTCTGGTCGATAACTGTCAGCGTATCATAAAGATTACCGATATTGCGTATCTCACTGTTATCGACCAAAATATGACCAGTATAGTCAGGATAGTTTCCGCTAAGGAGATTTGCAAGGGTAGACTTTCCGCTTCCGCTTGAACCAACTATTGCATACATCTTACCGCATTTCAGTTCGATGTCAACATTATGGAGAACATCGTTCTTACCATCATAAGCAAAGCTGAGGTCTTTAACATCAACACCTTTGCAGAATGTATCAAGATTATCAAGACCACCCTCATCTTCCTTGATCTCGATAAAATCCTCATTGATAAGCTTCTTAGCTGCATTATACTTAGCGATAAATCCCGGAAGAACTTCAAGGGGACCCTGTAAATTAACAAGAAGCTGAACAAAAGCCATAAGTCCACCGATAGTCATTACGCCGTTGACTACAAACAATGCGCCAACGATAAATACTATTATCATCATAAGAAGCGTGGAAAAATCTGAAAAAACATAAGAAAGCACATCAAGCTGTCTCAGCTTTGCATTATCGCACTCAAGATCATTAAAGTCCTTGCTGAAGCTGTTGCTAACTTCCTTTTCAGCGCTGAAGCTTTTGATAACACCGAAACCTGCAAGGAGGTCTTTAATGCTTGTAACTATCTTTGCATTTTTGTCAGAAACCTGACTGGTCAGTTTTACGATACGGCTGTTAAGCACTGTACCGCAAAGGAGCGGAAGTGTAAAACATACCAGCGTTATCATAAACAGCTTCCAGTTCATAACAATCATTACACCAATTACAGCCAATGCTCTTGTTGATGCACGGATAATATTAATCCTGCCTTCTACAAAGCCTTCAGATATTACCTGTGCATTGTTTGTAAGATTAGAGAGATATTTTCCGTTAGAATTCTTCTTGAAGTCGGTATACTTCATCGCCAGGATACTGTCAACGTACATTCTCTTATAGTTGGTCATTGTTGTCTGCTTATATGATTTAAGAGTAATGCCTCTGATAATACCCAGTATTATAAATGCTAAAAGGAAAACGACAGCTTTGTATACTATTCGCTTTATCTCATACATATCACCTGCATTACCTGCATCTATCAGTACCATCATAAAATATGCAGTACCAAGGTGCATAAGGTTATATACTGTTCCAAACACAAGTGCCAATAAGAGCTTAACATTTGTACCTTTCAAAAAATCGTACTTGTTGTTTTTCAATTCTAAATCCTCACTTTTTTCTGCGTTTTATTTTCATAGTTGCAGTCTTTTCAAAAGGCTTGTCGGTAAACACTACCTTTCGTATTCTTTTGTAAACAGGAAGTTTTGCATTGAGTTGTTCTATAAACTTCTCCGCTTCCTCAGTCTGTTCTGTTTCAGAGTATATTTCAGCAGTTATCATACCTTCACTTGCGTATACTATATTCTCGGTTACTGCATCTGATTCAGCTATAAGTCTTTCAATTTCCTCAGATGCAACGTTTTTTCCATTATCAAGAATAATAAGGTTCTTGATCCTTCCGGAAATATATAGTTCGCCATCGCTGTCAAGTCTGCCGATATCTCCAGTGCAGAACCAGCCCTCGCTGAAAGCACCTTCATTATCCGCATCATCAAGGTACCCACTGAAAACATTGCTTCCCTTTATAAGGATCTCGCCGTCACCATTTTCATCAGGAGAAACGATCATTACCTGACAGCAATCAAGAGGTCTGCCTACACAACCATACTTTTTGCTCACCTTATCTCTTACTGAAATAATTGGGGAACATTCTGTTATTCCATAACCATTGTAGATCGTAAATCCAGCATCATTAAGGAACTTATCAAGCTTTACAGGAAGTTCAGCACCGCCGCAAACAAGGTTTATACCACTCAGAACGGAAAGATACTTTTCTCCGCCGGAAACTATGGCCTTGTACAATGGCTCTGCTATTGCCGGAACACACGCCATCCACTGTGGCTGATACATCATAAGGTCACGCATGAATGTTTTCTTGCTGGCACTGATGAAAAGCGGACCTCCACGATACATAACAAAGAGTATAGAAGCAGTTATTGCAAGCAGATGATACATAGGGAGTATGATAAGTGCCCTTTCATTTTCACCATAATCAACACAATGTCCCACTGAGATAATATCATCAATGAGGTTCTTCTGAGTAAGCGGAACTGCCTTGTTATTTCCAGTAGTTCCGGAGGTAAATGTTATCTGGCATATGCTGTCTTCATCTGTTTTAACTATTTCCACTGGCTGTGCATTGTCACGCCTTTTACTCAGTTCGTCCGTTACAAGGATAACTGCATGAGAATCATCATATCTTTCTTTGAGATTTGACTGACAGATGATATGTGTTATACCATATTTATAAGAAAGAGCATTTATTGCCTCTGCGCCTAACTCGCTGTCAAACGGCACTATTATTCCGCCCAAACTTATAACAGCAAAATAATTCACTATCCATTCATAGCAATTCCCACAAACAAGCGCAGCTTTCTGACCCTTGGAGAAGCCTTCTTCTGAGAGTACTGTCATGTGCGCTCTTATATGGTCATAAAGCTGACCGAAAGTTATAGTCTTATCCTTATAGATATATGCCGTTTTATCATGCCATTTTTCTTTGGCTCTGATAAAAAGATCAGCAATATTTTTAATATTATCAATACTCATAATACCATCTTTCATATGTTTATTTTTTTACATATTCTGGAAATACAATCTTTCTGTCTTATTTTTACGCAACAGACAAAAAATCTTTCCGGAGATTTTGTTATATATCGCCTTTAATCAAATAAAACGCCGCAAGATATTCTATCCTGCGGCACATTTCATTTGATATACTAAATCTGCCTGAACAGCAAATATCAATCATCACTTTTTTTCTGAGTAACTTTTATTCCTTTCTCGTCAAGCTGATTTATTGCTTCATCTGAAATAGAGCACTCTGAAACGGTCAGACTTTTCAAAGAATCCATTTCACAAATTCCAGAAACATCTTCAATGCTATCAACATATATAGCAAGATCAGTTACATTGTCAAAAGAAGACAAGAACCTACTGTCCTTCATAGTATATTTATCGTCAGAAAAGATTATATTGTCATCAACAACCGTCTGTCCTAATGATATGTTTCTGAGTGATAAACACCCTGCAAGTGAATCAAAGTTTTTGACATCACTGAATAGAATATTAATATAAGACAGATTGCTATTATCGAATCCTTCAAGGTCAATATCTGTACGATAAGTATACAGTTTCTGCAAATTGCTGAATGTGCTCATTTTTTTTGAATCAAATCTGTTTACGCTGGATAGTGACAGAGTCAATATAGAAAGTTTTTTAAAATCTGCCAAGCTGCTGATATCATTTTCTTTAGCTGATGTCAATATCAGATCCTCAACTTCTGTGCATCTATTGATTTCCTTAATATTAGTAAACCTCAGATTCGGGCTTATTTCTTGAATATTTGTTTTATAGATTTTGCCGTTGATCTTTACATACGTCTTTCTTAAATAAACAGCGCCGCTTGCAAACGCAATGCACAGTATTATGAGTGACGCAATTATTGCAGCAAATGATTTCTTTTTCATATTATACCACCCTTTTATATTATATCACTCATTTCAACACATCTACGCAATTTGAAAGGTGTTTTGTTTTATTTAACTACTGAATTCCGAAGTTTGCAGAAGAGAAATCTACTATGCTATTTCTGTCAACATCATATCCTTTAAGATTTACGCCTACATTAAGGACACTGTCACCGATGATCCTGTTTATATATTTTCCGTCCCAGCCATTCCAATTTGCATCCATATAATGAGCAAAAGAATCATTTATAAATACGTCATAGCACGCAATGTAAGCATTCAGATTACCACCGTCATATAAATCTCTAAGATCATCCTGCAAAGTCCCTTTTGTAATGTTGTTAAATGCACAATAGGCAGTTGAACCAGCACCCATTACTGTAAGAGCAATGCCAAGAATAGTCCAGCCAGCAGCACTTGAACCAGCAACAAATATAAGAGGGACACTTGCGAATGTTGCTGCCGAACTTACACTTGCCATTAATTCATTTAAATTAGTGTATTGTTCAAATTTAGGATTATTCATATAATACATTATACCAGCTGCTGCCATTTGATTAGTTAAACCAAGATCATTATTTTCTGATAATATCTTGTCATAATGTATGAGGGAGTTCATAGTACCTTCATCTAAATATATAGCTTTATAATCAGAGTATGTAATAGCATCGTTGACGAATACCATATCTTTATATGTTATTCCGCCGTGAGGGGCATATACATATGTCTCCTCATAAATCTTAACAGAGAATTCTGATCCGATTTTGCTTGAATCTATATCAAGTATATAATTAGGCTTACCGAGTGGGGCTGATTCCGGAGCTAAAGAATACTTGATTTTATAATTGCCTACTTTTTCCTTGCTGAGTATGAAATCAGTATTTTTCCTATTTATCACCTTAGAGAATTTTACGATATCATCATCATCAAATACAGCATCTCTTGTGCTCTTAGATGAAAATTCAAGTTCTGCAATAATGCATCTCGCTTTATCGATGTCAGGAATAAGGAACTCTACTTTATGATCGTTATCTCTTTTATAGTTAATTGCCGCTTTCTCAGCAGAAGTATTCTTCTCCCTACCAGGCAGTTCCATTATTTCAGTAACACCGCCGCCGCAAGATGTGCTCATTACCGGACGCTGACTTGTTGTTATAGTATGGGTTGTGTCCTTTGTGAAAAGTACGATTTTCTTACTGAACATCTCAGAATCATCAATTATAGCCAGGTCAATTTTAGTTTCAGTAAACTTTTTGGGCTTAGGATCATCACCATCAGGATAGTAATCATTGTCATAATCAGCTATTACAACTTTTCCATCTACTACGACTGCCGTAGTCACAAGAACAGTTTGAGTACCGTCTGTAACCGTTCCAGTTGTCTGCGAAGGACCAGTTGTAACGGGTGCTGTTCTGCCGACTGCCTTGTTTATCTTGTCGCTTGTCTTATTGCTTTTAACAAGATTCTTGCTTGTATTGTTTGTTCGGATAAAGTTATATATCTGGAACCATGAAACACCAGTCTTGCCGGGCGCAACCTTATTTTGAAGTTTCCAGTTAAGCTCAAGGTAATCAGGAATACCGTCGCCGTCTGTATCTATATTGCTGTTCTTTGAAAGAGGTCCATTCAGTACAAATGTACCATTTAAAGATCTTATAACCGCCTTACCTGCAAGAGAAGCTGCTTTTGCAACACCTTTTTTATACTTTGCAGATGAATCCCATTCGCAGATATAACCTGTTGCTGAGCAACTGCGATCCTGGTTATGATAATAGCTCATACCGTCAGCATAATAAAGATAGTCGCCGATGTAGTTACCATAGTCATTAAGACCGTATGAATAACCTTCTACATTTTTTCTGACTGTATCAATATAGCTTACAGCACCTTCATTGTTTACAAATTTCCAACCGCTTGAACCCTTATAAGCGCCGATCCAGTAGTGGTTATAGGTTGAGCCATGTGTAAGTACCGACTGTAATAAAGCAAACTCACCAGCACTTGAAGGAGTCATAAGGTGTCCGCCCATTGCTTCACAAGTATCCTCAGCAGCGTTCCAGCTAATACCTGTTCCATTAATAACTGAATACTTGTGGCCCTTATATGTAATAACATTTGATGCATAATTCTCAGGTGTATTTACTCTTGCGTAAGAATAATAGTTGCGCATAATTTTTGCAACTATTTCCATAGGTCTTGTAAGTAACGACTTTGAAACCTGCTGGGGACCATTTGCAAGTACATTTACACGAGGAGCATACATCGGCTGAGGTAATGCTTTTGATGCCTGTACTGTTTCTTCCTCATCTTCAGCATCAGCACAGTTCTCATTCATGATAAGTCCCCATAACTCAAGGTCTACCAGAGAATATGAACCAATACCGCAGCTTGTACCGTCATCATCTATCTCAAAATCATCGCTTGTGATAGTAACATATACAGTATTATTTTCGACATCATACTCTGTATCAATAGGCATTACAGAATCTATTTCCTCAAAATACTTGAAGATGTTGAATCTCTTGATGCCAGCAAGATCTTCGTCATATGTATCATCATAATTTTCAGCGAAAATATCAAGAACGCTGTCTCTGTATTCTTCCTTGATCTCAAACTTCAATGTGATATCCTGAACGGTATACTCAGGATTATAAACGAATTCCGGGATAAATCCTACTGCTGAACCGTCTTTCATTATTGCCGAGTAGCCGCTTTCTACAACATTGAGAGATGTTGCAGCATTTCCTGAAGCATTTATGATAAGTGAAAGGTTATAAGCATTATCCTCTGTATTCACATCTTCAAGAACAATACTGTCAGCAGGTATGATCTGTGTGAGGATCCTCTCGCCGTCAGCCGTACCGTTTGTTGCAGCATTATTTGGGTCAAGACCATGTTCTTTAAGGTCGATGACTTCTTCCTTATCAGTAAGCCCATCTCTGTCAGAATCAGTATTCATAGGATCTGTGTTATACACAATAACCTCGTCATAGTCACTAAGACCGTCATTATCAGTATCGGCAGCATTTGGGTTTGTATTATACTCTGATTCCTCAAGAAGCGACAGACCGTCATTGTCTGAATCAATACTTGTATCATCCTCAGCAACATTCGGATCTGTTCCTGATAAGTAAGCCTCAAAGTAATCTGAAAGTCCGTCGCCGTCAGTATCCGCTTTATGAGGAGAAGTGCGTGTGAACTGTATCTCTACATAATCTGAAAGACCGTCGTTATCAGTATCAAATCTGTCGTATACAGGATAGCACCTTATTTTGCAAAGGAGGAAATCCTGAAGATACTTTACATCTTCAATATCAAGATCGCCGTCGCCGTCAAGGTCCCCCTCCTCGTAGTACTCTCCGTCAATATAAGCTCTTTTCAGAAGCACAAGATCGAATACATCAACTCTCTGGTCTTTGTACATATCGCCATAGATTATCAGATCTTGTGTCTGTGGTCTATAGAGTATAAGCGGATTCTTATACATAAGCTCAAGAGTATAACTGTCAAGAACCTCGTTGTAGTCATCCTCAGCCATATTTGGGTCGGAGCCTGTGTTTAACTCAATTATGTCAGGAACACCATCACCGTCTGTATCTGTAAGATACTTCCAGTTTATAGATCTTTCAAAGAAATCCGGAAGACCGTTTTCGTCCTCATCGTTGAAATACTGATAATCCTCCTCGGATATCTCCATTTTGTCTGAAACCTCGCCGAAATATTTACCGAAGCGTTCACTATAGTTTACGTTCACACTGGGTGCTTCGATAGTAATAGTATCAGCGATTATCATTGTGTTATTCATATTCAGGTTGATTGCCTTGATATGAACATTGCCGAAAGGCGCATAAATAAGTCCGTTAAGGTTAACGTTGTTGCAGTCGATCTCAATATTTCCGTACTGTGAGTAAATGACTGTATTTGAACTGTTTTGAACATCACCGGAAAGAATAATATCATCCTTGGACTTGATGCCTGACTGAATGTTAATGTTTCCGGTCAATTCGGTAACTCCACATACAGAAAGCGGTAAATTGATATTGATATTTGTCTCATCGAGATCATAGTCACCTTCGATCTCCTCAACTGAATGTCCACTAAAGAAATCTTCTTCGATCCTGTTTGGTATATACACCATTTCCGCACAGATTTGCTCATTTTTGCTCGTATTAACACTGTTGTTGTCTCCGCATACAACAGTACCATTTGTCGCTATTTCACCGTTAATGACGAAATTATCAGCGTCAATGGTGATTGCCCCTTCCTCACCAGAAGAAGCGAAAAGTGTGTACGGATAGTCTTCCCTTGTATCTTCAGCCAACACCGGTGCAAGAGGCATCGTACTTGCCAGAGTGGAAACGCTGAGTACACTGGAAAGCAACCGTTTAAAGGTTGATTTCATAATATCACTTTTCTTTCTTTTTGCTTGAAATTGTATTTTTTTACATATTCACTTTCAGGCAAATATTGTCACACTAGCATTATACACTCACGTCATTTGTATTAACACTATGTTCATATATTGTGAAAAAAAGAAGCTGTGTAACTGGAAAACAGCATACGGTGACAGTATGCTTTCCTTAACTTCATCGTGCTATAAAGCTTTAAATCACATCACGCACAAATATTAATATATTATTTAGTGAAAATATGCAAATATTCACATCAATCCCAAACTTTTTTAATTATAACATAATTTATATCTTTTGTAAACTAATAAGTGAAATTTCGTCACTATAACTAAATCAATTTATCTGAAATCGGTAATTTTTGTAATGTTATATTGCCTATCAATTAAACGTATTTTATTTTTATGGTTATATCATTTGAAATAATAAAAAAGAGTTTCTTTTCACAGAAACTCTTACAACTATTTTTAGAACCTGTCCACATATGGTGAATGTACAGTTTTTCAGGCATAATTTTGTCGGTGGCAAGGCAAAAATCCGCAGGAATGCTGGCACATTTCAAGGATTAGGGGCTCAGTCACCGGCAAAAATCGACAAAATTAAGTAGTGCCCCAAATTTTCGATTTGGCTGGCAATACTATATGCCTTGTGCTTATGTGCATGAATCCCTATGTGGACAGGTTCTTATGGCAACACCGCACAAAGACCGCCTGACGGCTTTGCAGCGCATATACTGGCATATTTTCATGCCTCTTGCACATGATTTTTTGACATACATCAGTATGCCTGCAAAATTTCTGCACAATCTGCCGAAAAATCTGACTGCGTATCTGCGCCACAATCTCTGTGCAGTGTTGCCTAGGTTTTCAGTTCAAAGCAAAGCGCACCATAAAAGCTGTCTGCGGTATCAAGTCTGACCACCTTATACTTTTTTGAAACCGTGTTATTACTTACAGCAAATCCCTCCTTATCTATATAAAAACTGCTTGGTGGTATTGAAAATCCTTTTCCCAACGCCTTTACATACGCTTCCTTTGCTGTCCATATATTGTAAAACGTGTCCACTTTGCCGTTTTTGAGAAGTTCTGCCCTTTCCACAGGATGCAGAATGTTTACAGGAGCCAGAACATCAAAACTCTCGTCTTTCTTCTCAATATCCACCCCTATTTCGCAGCCATTAGAGAACGCAAGAAGAATACATCCACCCGAATGAGAAATATTATACTTCAATCTACCCGCACATTCAATAAACGGCTTCATATACTTTTCTGAAATAATATCTATTTCCTCTGGCTTTTTGTCAAGGTATCTGCCAGCAAGTATCCTTGTAAATATCCTGCCTCCGGCAAAACATAGTTTATCCTCCTCACGATAAAAATTCCTGTACCTTTCTTTTTCGTTATTATTAAGAAGTGCAAGTCTGCTAAGAATAAAGTCTCTACAAAAAGAAATATCCACTTTCCACACATCAATAATATCATAAGTCATTATTCCTGCTATATCATTTGCTGAAGAAATATCCATTTGTTTTATCTTCATATCAACCCTCCTGTAAGTATAGCTTTTCACGCTTCTCAATTTTCTTATCCATTATAAAGCATCATCGCCTTTTTATCAAATAAATAAGAACTTGTTCTCATAGGATTTGTGCGCAGACATTAGCGGAAGATCGTCAAAAAGATGCGTGCAAAGTTCTATAAGAACAAGTTCTAAGATATCTTTTATCTTCAAATTTTAATGATCGCCATAACCTATCAAGAGCGTTTTTTTCATCTCTTGCTAAATAAAGCTGTCCTGATCTCCCACTTTGTCCCCTCAATTCTTATAAGGACAGTGTTTCGATCGTTTTCCATCAATTGCAGCATCTCCGTGTATGTACTCCATGATCGAATCCGGCGGCTCCTCGGTATGAGGACAGCCGATGCTCTTGATGATCTTTCGCCTTATGCGAGAGTAGCTGCTTGCAGTAGCAGTATATACAGGAGGAAACGGTATACCGAGGTCAGGCATGATCTGTTGAAACTGCTCCTCTGCGATCTTTGCCCAGAATAATGCTGTGGTTTCAGGTATCGGACGAGGGTTGAATGGATGATTGTGCATATTATCTGATGTTCTCTCGATAAGTTCGCTCATACGTTTTTACTCCTGTGGAAATAGTGCAATAACTCAGTATATATTATAGCATGATTTGACTCTGTTTTCAAGCCTTTGTACCTCATTTATTGCACTTACCATATCTCCGTATTCTCCCATATACCGCATATTCTCGGTGCTAAGCACGGATGCTATCAAAATCCACAAATACAGTCTCCGATTTTTGACATATCCTTCAAAGCTTCATTTCTTCCCTATCATCTGGATTTTTTTCATGCAGCTTTCCTTGTAAAAGAATAAATGTTCGATTTTTCTCGTTATCCTATTGACAAGCTCTTCCAAGTGTGATATACTATGTATGGATTTCTATCGAGAGCGACTGCTCTATATAGTACAAAAATCATTCGGGAGGCGCATCATGAGGCATAAAGATCCGGAGCTTATGAAAAAGATATACGAATATGCGGAAGATTACTATTTCGCAGAGGGGCATTCACCCTCCACCACAGAAGTGGCTGTATTCGCCGGTATTAGCCGTTCCACTTCATATAACTACCTTGTGGCTATGGATAAGATTGGCATGATCGACTATGACGGAAAGATGATCAAAACAGATAAAATGCGTAAGAACAGTGGAATCAATCGCGGCTGCGAGGTATATGACAGCTCTATCCCCTGCGGTGAACTGGAAGAAGTCGATGCTGATGTCAGTGAATATGTCGACCTCCCTACTTCTATCTTTGGAAGCGGTGACCTCTATATATTACGCACCAGAGGAGAATCTATGATCAATGCCGGAATTGAGCCGGGCGATCTTGTTGTTGTTGAAAAGCAGGAAAAAGCTGAAGACGGTGATATCGTTGTTGCTCTCGGAAATGAAACCGGAAACACTCTTAAAAGATTGGAAAGAGTGGATGATAAATATGTACTCCACCCGGAGAATAAGACGATGGATGATATTGTTGTTGATAACCTTGAAATACAAGGTGTTGCTCGATTTGTAATCAAGAAACTGTAAGGGAGGTTTTACATGATTATATACCTTAATCGCGGTGAATATATCACGCTGAACAATCCGCTTTATAAAGGCAGAACTATTCGATTCAAAAATCCCGACTGGAAAGGTATGCCTGAAATCATTTCTTTCACAGACTATCTGAAATGGAATTACACTTCTGACTATGGTTATTTTATCCGAACACTTCATAATAATGGTCAGCTCCCCCTTCCCTGGGATATTTATCCGAGTTCATCAATTGACAACGTAAAAATCGTTGACGGAAAATATGCTAAAAAAAGTGATGAATCATTTGATATGTACATCATATGCGAAGTAACTTTCGTGCAGAATAGATATTATTACACATATCAGTATCTTGTTCAGGGATATTGTAATATTCGGAGTGATTCTAATTTTCTCTATGATATTGACATTTATGACGGAAAATACATCCGCCTTGACCAGCCTCTTGACGAATATCTGATTCCTGTTTTGAGTAAAAGTGATTATTCTGACATTGCTAAATCCATACTGAATAATTACTATTCAGGTTATCATGACATTTCCTATACTATTGATGGTAAGTTCATAGCAGAAGCTATGGGATATCAGATACAATATGTCAGACTTTCACTAAATGGAAAAATCAAGTCAAAACTGATTTTTAATGAAAAATA
>Ga0116173_1003201_pt1 | contig 12331 bp, 10 predicted proteins | sample AD_UKC085_MetaG_FD_89800 | JGI IMG/M metagenome (GOLD analysis project Ga0116173, IMG submission 89800) | Active sludge microbial communities of municipal wastewater-treating anaerobic digesters from USA - AD_UKC085_MetaG | ecosystem: Engineered > Bioreactor > Anaerobic > Digestate | place: USA...
GATAAACTGGTGCTCAAAATTGCGTTAAACAAGAAAAGGAAAGCGTGGTTCTTAGGATTGTGGAATCACTCTAAAACATTTGATTTTCCTTGTGTTTTCTCTAATGCGTAATCTGGGTTAAAAATGCACTCTATGAATCAACAAAAGGTGCAATTTGGTTTTGTGTGAAAATAGTTTGTGGAAAATTTAAACCGCTTCTCAGCCTTATTTGCATCAATTGTTCTATCTTTGAATCCTGAATTTAGAATGAAAAATATATGAATACAATAAAGTTGAAATTTTTAGTCTCTTTTTGTCTTGGCGTTTTTGGCCTATTTTTAGCTAGTTGTAATCCGGATGAAGAATCTTCTGGAGAGAATAAAAAGAGAAACGATCCATACGAAATTCCTGATAGTTTACGTATGTTTATTGTAGAAAAAGGCGATTCTTTTGCAACTTTCAAGATAGGTGCAGCTTCTTTTTCTATGATAAAGGTAAAAGCTGGTGATTTTTATATGGGTGCCCAGTCTAATGATTCGATGACCATCAATTACGATAAATCTGCGGATTCTTTGACGGAATCGCCAGTTCATAAGGTATCGCTCACAGAATTTCATATTGGAGCAACAGAGGTGACGGAAGCATTGTGGTATGCTGTGATGGGAACCGGTAAGGAGTCGTTGTCTGATGGTGATGTTCCTATTTCGGATGTCTCTTATACCGATGTCACTGCCTTCTTTGCAAGATTGAATGCTGCTACTCTTTATACTGATTCAACTATGCAGGAAATAGCGTCGGTAAAACCTACATTTGTGTTGCCAACCGAAGCTCAGTGGGAGTATGCGGCTCGTGGCGGTGCTTCCTCAAAAGGTTTTTTGTATGCAGGAAGCAATGCTTTAGCAGATGTGGCTTGGTATTTGGATAATGCATCTTCAGCTCAACCAGTCGCAAAAAAATTGCCAAATGAATTAGGCCTTTATGATATGAGTGGAAATGTGATGGAGTGGTGCCAAGATAGATTTGATACATTGTCTTACGTATCGGCAGACCAGACAGATCCTATTTCTTTGAATGGCAAATTTTCTGTTGTTCGTTCTGGTTCGTTCCAATCAAAAGCGGAAGACTGCCGTGTAAGTAGCCGAAAATTATTTGTGTCTACTTATTATAACTACATTGGATTCCGTTTGGCTTATTAGAATGCGATTTTCTCTATATAGAAAGACTATATCTGATTCCTCGGATATAGTCTTTTTTTTGACAGAAAAGGGAATATGTTATTTTGACGTTTTCCCTTTGATATTTTCCACCTCCATATATTTGGCAAGGAAGTCAAGGAATGTTACTTTGTGCTTTTTATCTTCAATCTTAACAGCAATGTCTTCTCCTCTTGATTCCATATTAATCGACAAATGCTTGTAGTCGCAGTTGAATTCAACTGTTTTGTATTTGACAATTTGCATCTCAAAACGTATTGTGACCGCATTGTAATCTTTTCCTATCCAACGTGAAGGCAATGGGTCAGGAAAATCATAAAAGTCGGCATCAAGGATGAGTGTGCAACCATGCATGTCGACGTTGGTGATGCTTACATCGCTTAAATCAGGTTCTTTTCCGTTATATAGAGCTTTGATCGCTCGATTATCTTCAATAAAATCCAACCACTTCTTTGCCATAATCAATCTTCATAAATGTCGTAAGAAAATATTTCGCTGAGGGCTACTGTGTCGAAATTCAAGTCTAATACAGGATTCTTGTTCTCGTCCTTTATGATCAGTTGGCCAATACCGTTTTCGTCCTTATCTAAGGCTATGGAACAATGAAATTCATGGAAGAAATTTCCGTGGTCTTTCAAAAGGTAATTCAGATCTGAAGAGTTGACTGAAACCTTGTTTAGTTCCAAATGGATGGTAACGAAGCTGTGCTCACTTTCATCGGCCTGCCAGTTGTAAGGAATGTCGTCTGGCCAATCTTGGATATCAATATCCAGATACATCTTTAGATCCTCGCCTGGTGCCAGTTTGATTCCGAAATAACAGACATCTTCCAAACTTGGATCTCTGTCATTGTATATCAACTTTACAACATCAGCGTTACTTACATGTTTTACCCACATAATTATTTGTTGTTTTAAAGAATGTTCAAAAGTAAGTGTCGGTTGCGGAAGCTCTGATTTCTTGTTTCTTGCCAATCCGTTGGGTCGGATTTTTGCTGGTCAAAGAGATTTTTGTTCATCTTTGATTTTAAAGAATAGTATGAAATCTGTTTAGAAAGACGGCTTAGAAGAAGATGGAGTAGCAGATGCTCACAATGGCCAACGCCATGAGGATGATGCCCGTGCCTTTGTTGATGATGTTAAGTCCTCTTATGTTAAAACGACTTCTGAAAACATTGACGAGGTTAACAAGAAGAGCCCACCAGAATAATGCTCCAAACATGATGAAGAATATACCGGCAATGCTTTGCCAAACAGTAGTGTCGTCTGTGATATAATGGAACTTAGCAAACAAGGCAATGAATAGAAGTATTACTAAAGGATTGGTTATTGTTAGGCCAAATGAAGTTAAAAAGTCTTGTAGATAATTCTTTTTGTCGTTGTTCATTTTAGACAACTCTCGGACGGGGTTGTTCCTATATGTATAAAGTCCAAAAAGAAAAACTATGATGGTGCCGATTAATTGCAATATGGATTGGTGTAATGTTATGAAATCTATGATGAAAGACATACTAAAGGCTGCAATGACAGCGTATAGTAAATCGGACAAAGTAGCTCCTAAAGCGGTGGCTATTCCATGAGCTCGTCCTCTGTTTAATGTACGTTGTAAGCAAAGTATTCCGATCGGGCCTACAGGCGCTGATACGAAAATACCAATAATAAGTCCTTTTAACAACATAGAAATCATGCTGCAAATATCGCTATTTTTCTTAAAAAATAATCACTATTTGATAGTTTTTAGCAGTTTTGTTTAAAATCACAACAAATATCAATGATTATTTCTCTTCTTTATTTGATAAAAAATGAAAAAAAAGTTTTTTGAAATTTCTCTTGTTTGTTGATAATCAGTCTTTTAAAAATCAACTAGATAGGAAGAGAAACAGGCTTTATCTTTTGTCTAGATTGCCTTCAATGTAATTGATAAATGCATTGTTTACGAGACGATTGCCGCCTGGAGTAGGGTAGTTACCTGAAAAATACCAGTCTCCTGTATGGTTTGGACATGCTTCGTGCAGCTGTTCTATCTGTTGATATACGATTTCAACCTCTGTCTTGACCTCAGAAGGCGTCAACATCTGAGCTATCTTGCGTGAAATCTCTTCGTCCGTAAATGGTGCGTAAATCTTCTTCACGTAATTGACGATCTGTTCTTTTGGAAGATTTTGTTGTGCCTTTGATTTTAAATAAACATCATTAATCAGACCTGTTTCCCCCCTTTCCTTAAGTAGTTCTATCGCAGCTTTAAAGGCTATGAATTCACTCATACGCGACATGTCGATGCCATAGCAGTCAGGAAAGCGAACTTGAGGAGAAGAGGATACAATGACAATCTTCTTAGGATTGAGTTTGTCCAAAATTTTGATGATACTCTGTTTCAATGTTGTTCCTCTTACGATAGAGTCGTCGATGATGACCAGGTTATCTTCTCCACTTTTTACCGAACCGTATGTGACGTCATAGACGTGAGCTGCCAAATCGTTGCGATTTTCATCTTGGGCGATGAATGTTCTCATCTTAATATCCTTTATGGCTATTTTCTCCATTCTTGGACGGGCAGAGATGATCTCTTGAATTTCTTCGTTTGAGAAATTGACGCCAGAAGCAAGCTTTTTCTTCTTCTCCTCAATCATAAACTTATCCATTCCGTCCATCATGCCGTAAAAACCAACTTCTGCAGTGTTTGGAATGAAAGAGAAAACGGTATGTTTTAAGTCGTAGTTGACCGCCTTCAAGATGGAAGGTGTAAGTAATTCCCCCAGTTTTTTACGCTCACGATAGATGTCGCGGTCGCTTCCTCGTGAGAAGTAGATGCGTTCGAAAGAGCATTGTGTGAGTTTTAGAGGCTCGTGAATCTGCTCCAAATAAAAGTCTCCGTCACGCTTCATAATGAGGGCTTGACCAGCACCAAGCTCTTTTATATCATCGAAAGATACATTCATGACTGTTTGAATAACGGGACGTTCGGATGCTGCAACGATGATTTCGTCATCGATATAATAGAAAGCCGGACGGATGCCGTGAGGGTCACGGAAGAGGAAAGCGTCACCATGTCCGATCATTCCGCAGATGGCGTAACCGCCGTCCCATCCATTTTCGGAGCGACGGATGATTTGTCCGATATTCATGTTCTTTTCGATCAATTCCGAAATCTCTTCGTTCTCTTTCCCCTCTTTGTCGTATTGATCATATTTACTTTGAACCTCTTGATCCAACTGGTGGCCTATGGTCTCCAACATTAGTATGGTATCGCCCATGTCACGTGGATGCTGACCGATCTTTGTCAATTTGGCAAAAACTTCGTCTACGTTGGTAAGGTTGAAATTTCCAGCAAGAACCAGCGAGCGATTCTTCCAGTTGCTTCGTCTTAAAAAAGGATGGACGTATGAAATGCCGTGCTTCCCGGTTGTGCTGTATCTTAAATGTCCCATATAAAGTTCACCCGCGAAAGGCAGGTTCTCTTCGGCGTATTTCGGATCGTTCCAAATGGAGTCAGGGATATCTTTGTAGTTCTTGTACACATTTCCAAAAATCTCGTTGATGGCACCAGAACCTTCGGCTCTCTCGCGGAAAATGTACTCTTCGCCAGGTTTTGAATGCAGTTTAATGCAGGCAAGACCTGCACCTTCCTGTCCACGGTTATGCTGTTTCTCCATAAGGAGATAAAGCTTTTCCAAACCATACTTCCAAGTGTTGTATTTCGTAAAGTAATACTCTAAAGGTTTCCTTAATCTGACGTAAGCTATTCCGCACATAATTCTATTTGTTTATAATATTTTCGTTTTTGAAAATAGTCTATCAAGTAACAAGTTGAAAAGTTCATCAAAAAGATGCCTTCGCTTCTTTTTCGCTTTATGGACTAACTATTTCTATAAAAAAAGGCTGTGTTTTTCTTGAAACACAGCCTTCCGCCTTTTATTCTACGGTAACAGATTTTGCCAAATTTCTTGGCTGATCAACATCGCAACCCTTCACAACCGCAATATGGTAAGCGAGCAGTTGGAGAGGTATGGAGGCTAAAAGAGGTACGAGGCACTCTTTGGTCTCCGGAATTTGGATGCAGTAGTCTGCCAATTTGCGAACCACCTCGTCTCCTTCCGTTATGATGGCAATTACCTTTCCTTTCCTAGCCTTAATCTCTTGTATATTGCTTACTACCTTCTCATACATACCTGCGTTGGTCGCAATGACAACTACTGGCATCTCTGCGTTGATGAGGGCTATTGGACCGTGTTTCATCTCTGCAGCGGGATATCCTTCGGCATGGATGTATGAGATTTCTTTTAGTTTCAATGCACCTTCTAGAGCGATAGGATAGTTGTATCCACGACCTAGATAGATGAAGTTGCTGGCGTATGTGAATATCTGTGAGAATTTCTCTATGTTGTCGTTGATTTTCAAAATCGTTTTGATTTTATCTGGAATCAGCGTCATTTCATGTAAAATGTTTAGGAAATGATTTTCCTCTATTGTTTTTTTCTCTTTTGCTATGGATAGAGCGAGCATCAACAGAACTAAAACTTGGGCAGTGAATGCCTTGGTGGAGGCAACTCCAATTTCAGGGCCAACGTGTGTGTAGCATCCGCTGTCTGTTGCACGGGCAATGGAAGAACCTACTACATTGCAGATTCCAAAGATGAAAGCTCCATTCTTTTTAGCCAACTCAATAGCAGCCAATGTATCTGCTGTTTCTCCTGATTGGGAAATGGCGATTACGATATCGTCTTTATTGATGACCGGCTTGCGGTAACGGAACTCAGAAGAGTATTCTACTTCTACAGGAATACGAGCGAATTCTTCGATAGCGTACATGCCGATTAACCCGGCGTGCCAAGATGTTCCACAAGCTGTGATGATTATTCTTTTTGCATTGAGGAATTTTTCCTTGTGGTCGATGAACCCGGAAAGGGCGATGTTGTTGACATCTGTATTTATACGTCCACGCATACAGTCGGTCAATGACTTAGCTTGTTCAAAGATTTCTTTCAGCATGAAGTGGTTGTAGTTACCTTTTTCCAATTGGCTGAGGCTAAGTTCAAGCTGCTGTATTTGAGGCGTCTTTTCTATGTTGCTTATTGTCTTTATTTTCAAAGGCTCTCCACGTTTGATGATGGCAATTTCCTCGTCGTTCAGATAAACAACCTTATTGGTGTATTCAATGATAGGTGTTGCATCAGAAGCCAAAAAGTATTCGTCTTCTCCGACTCCGATGACAAGCGGACTACTTTTTCTTGCTGCGATGATGGTGTCTGGATTCTCTTTGTCCAATATAGCGATGGCATAAGCTCCTACAATTTGGTTCAAAGCCATCTGTACGGCAGTGAAAAGGTCTGTTTTATGTATGGTTTTGATGAATTCAATCAGTTGAATAAGAACTTCCGTGTCGGTGCTACTCTGGAACGTATAACCTTTGGCTATTAATTGTTCTTTCAATACGGCGTAGTTTTCTATGATTCCGTTATGGATCATAGCCAGTTTCTCGGATTGAGAGTAGTGAGGATGCGCATTTGCGTTGGTTGGCTCGCCATGGGTGGCCCAACGGGTATGGGCAATTCCGATGCTTCCACTGGTGTCTTTGTCAGAAGCGAAATCCTCAAGATAGGCAACTTTACCTTTCGTTTTGTAAACGTTCAGTTGATTGTTTTTATTTATAAGTGCAACTCCAGCACTGTCGTATCCTCTATATTCGAGTCTTTGCAACCCTTTTATAAGGATCTGGTATGCATCTTTATTTCCTATATAACCTACTATTCCACACATAAAATTATTAATTTTTGCATTAAGCGACTTTTTATTATAAAAGGTTATGCTGTTTGTTTTTGTCGTGAATCAGAATGATTTTCAAACTTGATTTGTTTTGCTTCTTAGTCTTGCCATGGCCTCTTCCACATCTTCTCTGTTTGCAAAGCTTGTGAAACGAACGTAACCTTCACCGCCCGGACAGAATCCCACGCCTGGAGTGCAGACTATGTTGTGTTCGTAAAGCATCTCTTCGAAGAATTTCCAGGAGGTAATGCCTTTGGGTGTTTTCATCCAGAGATAAGGAGAGTTGACGCCTCCCCAAACTTGGTAACCTAATTGAATCAACGTCTCTCTCATGAAATGAGCATTTTCCATGTAGTAGTCGGTCAATACCTGACGTTCTTTTATACCTTTTGGTGAATAAGCCGCTTCGGTACTAAGAATGGAGGTGTATGGCATTCCGCTGTATTTTGAGGTATGACGTCTTTGCCACATTTTTTCAATCGAGACGCTTTCTCCCATCAGTGTGTATGCCATTACTTCGTTTGGTACAATGGTGAATGAAAAGTTGGTGCCTGTATAGCCTGTTGTTTTGGAGAGACTTCTTATTTCGATGGCAACCTTCTTTGCGCCTTTAATTTCGTAGATGGAGTGGGGCACATCCTTTTCTGTGATGTAATGTGCGTTGGCTGCGTCGAAAATTATCAATGCCTGATTGTCGATGGCGTATTTCACCCATTTTTTCAATTCTGTGGCATTGAGCGTAATTCCTGTTGGATTATTGGGGAGGTTAAGATAAATAACATCAAGTTTCTCCTTTGGCATTTGGGGAACAAAATTGTTCTCCATATTACAGGGTATATATATAAGGTTGCTCCATCTTCCGTCTTCCATCTTTTCTCCGGCTCTTCCATTTCTTACATTAGAATAGATATATGTCGGATAAGTAGGATCGAGTATGCCTATGATATTATCGGTACTGAGGATTTCGCTGAAATCTTCGGCAGCGTCTTTTGAACTGTCGTTTAGAAAAATCTCCTCCTGTGTGAGTTTGACCCCACGAGGTTCGTAATCGCTTTTGAGTATGCTTGTTATAAGCGCTTTTCTATGCTTTTCAGAGTTGAAGTTTTTGACTCCGCCTGTGTCGGCCAACTCATCGATGGCTTTGTGCAGAGTATCTATGACTTCTCCTTTTAGGATGCTCGTAGTATCTCCAGCGTCAAGATGAATCACTTTCGCTTTTGGTCTTGTCGCTTTAAAGACATTTATCTTTCTCGTTATTTCCGAGAAAAGATAGTTGTCTGGAAGTTTTAGATAATCTTCGTTTATTAGAGCCATACTTGATAGTTTTTTTTTCGTTCAGCAGAATGTCTACAAAGCTGTTCTTTACGAAATGACATTTTTCTGAAGAAAAGTTGATCAAAGTATAAAAATGTCATGTTTTGCAGAGAAATTACACTTTTTTGTTAAAAGGAACTTCAGAACAGAGCATGAAATATATACAAATGTAGTTAAAAAGGGAAAAGGAAAAAAAATATGAGATGTTATGTTGTTTCTTGTGGGGTCTTTGTTTTATATTGATACAAATATACATAAAATACTTTCAATTTGTCGCATATTAATCCTGTTTTATTAATAAAATTAATATGGATAAGAAAAAATCTATTATTTTATGTCAATGTTTTCCGATTTTGTTCTAAAATAGTTATCTTTGCCATTGTTTAAGAATAAAAAACGAAAAAAAGCAAAACAAAAAGCTCAAAAAATGACTTTTTGTAAGAAAAAGCTCAAAAAAACAGATTTTTTATTTTTAGATGACAAGGTCAAAACAAGAAGAATAAAATAAAAATAACAAATAACTCAAAAATTTAAATTTTTTAGCAATGTCAACAAGTGCAAGTGTAGCAGAATTTATGGCCAAAGTAGTGGCTAAGAATCCAGGTGAGAAGGAATTCCACCAGGCAGTTCAGGAAGTTGTTGAGTCTTTGATGGATTTCATCGAGGCAAATCCTAAGTATAAAAAGGCAAAGATTCTTGATAGAATGATTGAACCAGAAAGAACAATCATCTTCCGTGTTCCTTGGATTGACGATAAAGGTGAGTACCAAATCAATCGTGGATATCGTATCCAGATGAACAGTGCTATCGGTCCTTATAAAGGAGGTATCCGTTTACACCCTTCTGTAAACTTAAGTATCTTGAAGTTCTTGGCTTTCGAGCAGGTTTTGAAGAACAGTTTGACTACTCTTCCAATGGGTGGTGCAAAAGGTGGTTCTGACTTCGACCCTAAGGGCAAATCAGATAATGAGGTTATGCATTTCTGCCAAAGCTTCATGACTGAGTTGTCTCGTCACATTGGTGCTGACACTGACGTTCCTGCTGGTGATATCGGTACAGGTGCTCGTGAAGTTGGTTTCTTATTTGGTCAATACAAGAGATTGAGAAATGAGTTCGTTGGTGTTTTGACTGGTAAGGGTCTTTCTTACGGTGGATCTTTGATTCGTCCTGAGGCTACTGGTTACGGAACAACTTATTTCGCTCAATATATGCTTGAGACTAAGGGTGATTCATTGAAGGGTAAGAGAGTTGCCATCTCTGGTTCTGGAAATGTTGCTCAGTTTGCAGTTGAGAAATGTACTCAAATGGGTGCTAAAGTTATTAGCGTATCTGACTCAAACGGTACTATTATCGATGAGGATGGTATTGATGCAGAGAAACTTGCATTTATCAAGGATTTGAAGGATGTAAAACGTGGTCGTATCAAAGAGTACGCTGCTCAATATAAGAATGCTAAATACTTAGAGAACCAACGTCCTTGGAAAAACGTTAAAGTTGATGTTGCTATGCCTTGTGCAACTCAGAACGAGTTGGATGGTGAAGACGCTAAGGCTCTTTTGGCAAACGGAACTATCTGTGTAGCTGAGGGTGCTAACATGCCTTCTACTATTGAGGCTGTAAACGCATTCATTGATGCTAAGATTCTTTACGCTCCAGGTAAAGCTTCTAATGCTGGTGGTGTTGCAACTTCAGGTTTGGAAATGTGCCAGAATTCAGCTCGTTTGTCTTGGTCTTCTGAAGAGGTTGACGCTAAGTTGAAGAGCATCATGAAGAACATCCACGACAACTGCGTTAAATACGGAAAAGAAGCTAATGGTACTGTTAACTACGTTAAGGGTGCTAACATCGCTGGTTTCGTTAAGGTAGCTGATGCTATGCTTGCTCAAGGTTTAGTATAGTATTGTTATAATTAGATAGAAAGTTCCCCGTTTAGCGGCGGGGAACTTTTTTTAGACTTTTTTTAGATTTTCTATTTTTGTAACCATTTGATAGAGTTGTGTTTATAGAATTACCCTGATTTTAAAACTGAAACATTATTCATTGTTTCTTCTGTTTGTTGAGGCTTGTCTTTGGTTAGTGAAAAGAATCTTTTTAGGGGAGACAAGTGATTTTTAAATGGCCATTTGACCATGATTTTGAATTGGATAATAATTGGATAAAATATATAGTCATGAGTAAATTAAAAGTTGCAGTCATTGGATATGGTAATATCGGACGTTTTGCTGTAGAGGCTATTCAAGCAGCTTCTGATATGGAACTTGCAGGTGTTGTTCGTCGTGCCTCTTCTGTTTCTAAACCATCAACAGAGTTGGCTGGAGTTAAGGTCGTTTCTGATATTGATGATCTTGGTAAGGTAGACGTAGCTTTAATATGTGGTCCAACACGTAGTGTACCTGAAATGGCAAAGGCTATTGTGGAAAAAGGTATCTGTACAGTTGATAGCTATGATATCCACGGAGAGTTATGGAATGTTCATGAGATGTTGGATGCAGTTTGCAAAAAGCACAATGCAGCTTCTATCATCTCTGCAGGATGGGATCCAGGAACAGACTCTGTTATTCGTACTCTTATGATGGCAATGGCTCCTAAGGGAATTACTTATACTAACTTCGGTCCAGGTATGAGCATGGGTCACTCGGTAGTTGCCCATTCTAAGGCTGGCGTAAAAAACGCATTGTCAATGACCATCCCTACAGGTACGGGAGTTCACCGTCGTATGGTATATGTTGAGTTGGAAGACGGAGCTAAATTGGAAGACGTTACTGCTGCTATCAAGGCTGACTCTTACTTCTCTCATGACGAAACTCACGTAATGGCAGTAGAGAGCGTAGATGCTCTTCAAGATATGGGTCACGGTGTTCTTATCGAACGTAAAGGTGTTTCGGGAAAAACTCAGAACCAATTGATAGAGTTCCGTATGCACATAAACAACCCAGCGTTGACAGCTCAGGTTCTTGTATCTTGTGCTCGTGCGGTTGTTAAACAAAAACCAGGCTGCTATGCTTTACCGGAAATTGCTCCTATGGATCTTTTGGCTGGAGATAAAGAGACATTGATAAAATCTTTAGTTTAGTAGAAAAATAAATAAAATCTTTAAAAGGCAACGGATTTATTCCGTTGTCTTTTTTTTATGGGCTATTTGTCTTTTTCTCAGACAGAAATTTCTTACTGTTGGGAACAATGGAATCCCTCAAACCTCTTTATATGGCTTAAATCTGCAAGTTGTTTTATTCTCATTTAATGCAATCTATAGTTGAAAAATTCAGCTTTAATTGGCATCCTTCCGAATTGTTAAATCTCCTTTTTTGGGGTATCTTGTTGTTATTTATCATTTTAATGCCTAAATTTATTCCGTGATAAGGTATGACTTTTTGTTCTACTTAAATTATTGTAAGGAAAATATTATGTCTAACTATAAATTTAAAGGTGATGAAAACTACAAAGACAATGAGAAGTATATTGTTGATTTTATCTAATTTATTTCTATTAGGAATTTTTTCAACTTATGCGGATGAACATACTCCGATTGAGGCAAAGCAGTTGCCTTCCAAAGTTCAGAAGTTTATAAAATCTTATTTCCCTAAAACGGAGATCACAATGGCGTCTATGGAGAAAGACTTCTTGGAGACATCCTATAAGGTGGTTCTTTCAAGTGGAGCTCAGGTGGAATTCCATAACGATGGAGAATGGAAAGAAGTGAAAAATCCTGGAGGTATGATTCCTGCGGCTCTCATTCCTGCGCAGATTGCAAAGAGTGTGAAAAGTCTATATCCTGGCACTTCTATTGTAGAAATGGACAAAAATAGTAAAAATTATGAAGTGACATTGTCTAACGGTTATGAGCTTACATATAACTTTAAATTTAAGCTCATTGATATAGATGATTGATCACGTTCTGAATTCGAATAAATAAAGGCTGCGTCATTAGATGCGGTCTTTTTTTGGGATCAGCGGATAGGTGGGGTTGGTACAAGGACAAGAATCCCCAGATTCAAGAATAAAGTTTGGCAAGCCTGTACATGAAAAACTTCACGTCTGCCACGCCCCTGAACTGTGTTCGGA
>Ga0116173_1003208_pt1 | contig 12309 bp, 14 predicted proteins | sample AD_UKC085_MetaG_FD_89800 | JGI IMG/M metagenome (GOLD analysis project Ga0116173, IMG submission 89800) | Active sludge microbial communities of municipal wastewater-treating anaerobic digesters from USA - AD_UKC085_MetaG | ecosystem: Engineered > Bioreactor > Anaerobic > Digestate | place: USA...
GCCGTCTTGCTAATGGTTTCGTCCAGGTCCAGCTCGTCCTCGTGGCCCTCGCGGGCGAACTTGCGCAGGCGGCGCAATGCCACCTTGATGTTGCGGGTGCCAAGTTCTTGCGTGTCGTCGTAGTCCTTGTAGGCGCGCTGGTCCCAGACCTTGACGGCACTGCGGTTGCGGCTCTTGTCCTGGCCGATGCGAATGCCCTGCGGGTTGTTGCCATAGGCGCCAAACGGCGAGGTGCCGCCCGTGCCGATCCATTTGGAGCCACCTTCGTGGCGTTCCTTTTGTTCTTCCAGTCGCTTCTTTAGCGTCTCCATCAGCTCGTCCCAGCCCATTTTCTGAAGCTTGGCCAACTCTTCGGGCGTGAGCATGCCCTCCAGGTTCTTGCGCAGCCATTCGGCGGGTATGTCTTTGGTGAAGTCTGCCACCATTTCCACGCCCTTGAAGTAGGCGGCAAAGGCGCGGTCGAACTTGTCGTAGTGTTTTTCGTCCTTGACCAGGGCCGTGCGGCTCAGGTAGTAAAAATCGTCGATCTTGTAGCCATTGGGCTCGGAGTCATCATCGGGCTGCGGCGTGTTAGGCCCAACGACGCCCTTTTTCAGGGCTTCTAGCAGGGTCAGGTACTCCTTGACCGAGACCGGCAGTTTGGCAGAGCGCAGGGTGTAGAAAAAGTCCAACAACATGGCTTCAGTCTCTCGGTTTGTCCAGCAGGTACAGCAACTGTGCCTTGGCCTCAGCCCATTCGCCCGCGCGCATGCTGTACATGACGGTGTCACGGATGGTGCCGTCGCGGCGCAGGGCGTGGCCTCGGATGACTCCATCCTTCTTCGCGCCCAAACGCTCAATCGCGGCCTGCGAGGCGAAGTTGAAGTTGTCGGTGCGCCAGCCCACCACATGGCAGCCCAGCGCCTCGAACGCATGGGTCATCAGCAGCAATTTGCAGGTGGTGTTGACATGGCTGCGCTGGCTGCTCTTGCTGTACCAGGTCCAGCCAATTTCCACCCGTTTGAGAGCGGGCACGATGTCGTGGTAGCTGGTGCAGCCTAAAACCTTGCCACTGCCAGATTCAAGGACCGCAAACGCAAAACGGTTGCCTGCGTCGCGCATCAACAGTGCGTTGTCAATGTAGCTGCGGGTCTGGTCAGGCTCGGGTACCGACGTCACGCGGATGTTCCACAGTACGCCATCTGCGGCGGCGGCGCGCAGTCCCTCTTCGTGCGCCAGACTCAGTGGTACCAGATCAACACCCCGGGCAGACAGTGTGATGGGTTCGACAAATGACATGGCGTTAGTCCTTGCCATCTTTGACCTGGCTTGCGCGCCACCGGCGAGCGATTTGCAAGCCCAGGCCACCACCCAAACCCACTAGCACGATGCCACCAATGCTGGAGTTTCCGTACCCTGCAGCAAAGATATCGAGGCCTAGTAAGCGACCGGCCCAAAAGCCGAGTAGCGCACCACCCACGAAGCCTATGGCATCCGACAGGCCCTCGATCCATAAATTGTCTTTCATACCGGTCACATTAGCGGTTGTGGCGCTGCATGAACATCAATTTCTCGAACAACGTGACATCCTGCTCGTTCTTCAAGAGCGCACCCACCAGCGGAGGCACAGCCATTTTGTCATCCTTGGTGTGCAGGGCCTCCGCAGGTATGTCTTCGGCCAGCAACAGCTTGAGCCAGTCCAGCAGTTCGCTGGTTGAAGGCTTCTTTTTTAGTCCGGGCAAGTTGCGCACATCAAAGAAGGTCTTCATGGCCGCGTTGACCAGTTCCTTCTTGAGGCCGGGGAAGTGCACATCAACAATGCTCTGCATGGTGGCGGCGTCCGGGAACTTGATGTAGTGGAAGAAGCAGCGGCGCAAGAATGCGTCAGGCAGTTCCTTTTCGTTGTTTGAGGTAATGAACACCAGCGGGCGGTGCGTGGCCTTGATCAATTGGCGCGTCTCGTAGCAGTAGAACTCCATGCGGTCGATCTCGCGCAGCAAGTCGTTGGGGAATTCAATGTCTGCCTTGTCGATTTCGTCAATCAGCAGCGCAACTGGTTTGTCTGCGGTGAACGCCTGCCACAGCACGCCCTTGACGATGTAGTTGTGGATGTCCTTGACGCGCTCGCCGCCGTCCACATCGGACAGCTGCGAATCGCGCAAGCGGCTCACGGCGTCGTATTCATACAGCCCCTGCTGCGCCTTGGTGGTGGACTTGATGTGCCATTGCAGCAGCGGCATGTCCAGCGCCTGCGCCACTTCTTCGGCCAACATGGTCTTGCCCGTGCCGGGCTCACCTTTGACCAGCAGTGGGCGCTGCAGCGTAATGGCGGCGTTGACTGACAGCATCAGGTCCTGGGTCGCGACGTAATTCTTGGTTCCGTGGAATTTCATGGTGTGAGGTGTTTTGGATGCGTATGAGGTAGACCGAACGCTATATTCGAGTCTATATAATTAAAAATTGTTTTACATCAAACATCTTTGATTGTCCTTGCAAAATGAAGAATCTGTTGCTATCCGCGTTCGCTGTCATTGTCGCTTCGGTGACCTCCATATCTGCGTACGCGCAAGATGCAAAAGGCAATGCATTGGCGGGTGAAAAAAAGGTGTACATGTGTATCGGGTGCCATGGCATTCTTGGATACCACGCCAGTTTTCCGGAAGTCCATAAGGTGCCCAAGTTGTCAGGGCAGGGCGCCAAATACATTGCGTCTGCACTCAGCGCCTACAAGACTGGTGAGCGCAAGCACCCCACCATGCGCGGTCTTGCAGACACCCTGAATGCGCAGGATATTCTTGATGTTGCGGCTTACTATGAGTCCACTGGCACCAGCAGTGGTGTTTTGCCCAAAGCCGCTGATGGAACGGCGAAGGCCCAGGCACTGGTTGCCAAAGGCGGTTGTGTGGCTTGCCACGGTGAGAGCTTCAGCAAGCCGGTGGACCCCAGCTACCCCAAGATTGCGGGCCAGCATGCTGACTACCTCTATATCGCCCTTAAGGCCTACAAGACCGAGAACAACCCCATGGTGGGTCGCAACAACGCCATCATGGGCGCGATTGCCAAGCAGTTCACCAACGACGAACTCAAAGAGTTGGCCAACTACGTGGGTGGTTTGCCCGGCGAGCTCAAGACCGTTCAGCCGGACCGGTTCCGTTGAACGACTGACCTAGCGTCGATTTCAGTCCTGCGTCGCGTGGCGTTGAACGCAGGCCACGTAGGATTCACCGTCCGGTGGGCGACCGGCCTGCTGGCTTTCCCAAAGCATCTTTCCTAGACAATCCATTGCCTCGTGGTGGGCTTGGTGCAGCGAGTCTCGTCGGTGGTTGAGCAACTCAATGGCTTGGCGGATACCGCGCGGCTGATCTATGCTGCATTGTTCGGTAATGGACAAGTGCATGGACAGGTGCAAAAAGGGGTTGGTTCGCCCCTCCTGCGTGTTGCCCATAGTGGCAAGGGCTGTCTCTAGGTCGGCAAAGTCCGGTGCGTACTCCGGGTGCTCGTCCATCCAGTGGCTTGCTATGGTTTCGAGAGCTTCCAGTGGCTGTCCCGCGCGGGACTTGGCGTAGACGGTGCAGAAAAAGCGGCGAACGTCGGCTTGCGATGGGTTAAACATCCCACAAGATTACCATGGTCGCCAAACGCGTAAAGCGACTGTAAAGTTGGCTGCAGCAGTCGGCGGAATGGTGTGGCCAACCGTTGACGGGTTAAAGGGAATTTGTGCACAGCAGGTCCTGCTTTCTGGATGCGAAGAGGTGATTGGATGAAAACTTTGGTTGGCTGGTCTGTATTAGCCATTGCGTTGCTGAGTGCCGCGCCGCAGGCTGCGTTGGCCCAACACCACGAGCGGGGTTGGCGTGGCGATATACGGAGTTTTGAGCGTCACGACGCGCACCAATGGCGCTCGGGTGCCTGGCGCCACGGTTCACACGCCGGGCGATACGGATGGTGGTGGGTAACGGGTGGCATGTGGTACTTTTATCCCCAACCGGTTTACCCGTATCCAGACCCTTACCGCCCTCCAACCGTGGTCATTGAGACCGCACCGTCGCCACCGCCGGTGGTCGTGCAGATGCCGGCTCCAGTTCAGGCGGTACCCCCAGTAACGCCCGCCACGCAGTTTTGGTATTACTGTGAAGCGCAGCAGGCCTATTACCCCTATGTTGCTGCATGCCCTACCGGCTGGAAGACAGTTCCAGCCACACCTACAGGAGTTCCACAATGACAACCCCCAAGCGCTTTGCCCTGAGCCGCATCGTTGCTCTGGCCTGCCTCATTGGCTTGACGGCCTGCGTATCTGCTCCGCAAGGCCCGCGCGTAGCGGTGATGCCTACTCCGGGCAAGCCGCTGGACTTGTTCGCGGCCGAGGACCAATATTGCAGAGGCTACGCCCAGCAGTCGCTGGGTCCTGATACACGGGGTGAGACGGCCGTGGGTGCCGCTGTAGTGGGCACTCTTTTGGGCGCAGCCGTTGGCTCGGCAACGAGCGGGCGTCGCTACAACAACACCGGAGCAGGTGCTGCCACGGGTTTGATGATGGGCACGATGATTGGTGCAGGCAACAGTGCTGACGAGGGGCGAAGCGCCCAGCACCGCTACGACATTGCCTACGAGCAGTGCATGGTGTCCAAGAACAATCAGCCTTCCCAGCGGTATGGCCGTGGCACGCAGGGGACCGTGGTTGTGGTGCCCCAAGCGGCCCCAGCTCCGTACTACCCGCCGCCGCCCCCGCCGCCGCCAGCGGGGCAGGTGCCACCACCGCCTGTACCGCCGCAATAAGGGCCCTCAGGTTGCCTGAGTTGTCGTTTTGCCCGCCAGGGCCTGTTCCTCGCGTTCGCGGGCGATTTGATCCTCGAGCTGTTGGCGCCCCTGTTTGACGACCGATATCAGTTTGGCACTGTCCTTGTAGTGGGGGTGCAGCTTCTCGAATAGCTCCAGGTTGTGCAGGCGAAAACGCTGGGTAATCTGTTCTGCTGCCGTTGTGCTCTGGCCCATCAGTTCGAGTACGCTGCGGGCACTGAGCAGGCTGGATTCAAACAGCTCACGCTGTACCAACATGACGCCCCGGTCACGCAGTTGGTTCCAGTGCGTCACATCGCGGGCGCGGGCGACGATGCTCAGGGTCGGGAAATGCTCACGCGCCAGGTCAACAATGTCCAGCGATTGCGCCACATCGTCCACGGCAACCACCAGTACTTTGGCTTGCGCTGCACCGGCTGTGCGCAGCAAGTCTAACCGGGTGGCATCGCCGTAGAACACGCGGTAGCCGAATGTGCGTGCGGCCTCGATCATTTCCGCGTCGTGGTCCAGCACGGTGCAAGGCTGCCCCTGTGCCAGCAGTACTCGGGCCACAATTTGCCCATAGCGGCCGAATCCGGCGATCAGAATCGGTGCCTCTTGCGGTTCGGATATCTCCTCCAGCGTAGTCACGCCACAATTGGCGTAGCGGGGCAGCAGCAACTTGTCGATAGCCACCAGAATCAGCGGGCTGACCAGCATGGATACAGCCACCGCACCCACCAGAAGTGATGCGGTTTGGGCAGGCAATACATGGGCGCCGGCTGCGGCCTGAAACACGACAAAGGCAAACTCGCCACCCTGCGCCAGCAATAGCGTCAAAACCGGACGCTCCTGAAACGGCAAATTCAGGAAACGGGCCAGGGCATAGATCACCAGCGCCTTGATGCTGAGAAACCCGAGCACGATGGCCGCCATTTGCAGCGGCGCCGACCACAGCACGTCAAGGTCTACCCCCATGCCCACCGCAATGAAGAACAGTCCCAGAAGCAGGCCCTTGAACGGCTCGATATTGGTTTCCAGTTCGCGCCGGTATTCGCTTTCTGCCAGCAGCACACCGGCCAGGAAGGCGCCCAGTGCCATGGACAAACCCATGCGTTGCATCAGAGCGGCAATACCAACCACCAGCAGCAAAGAGGCGGCAGTGAAGATTTCGGGTGTCTTGCTGTGGGCAATCCAGCGCAGCAGAGGTCGCAGCGCGAGCCGACCACCGATCACGATGGAAGCAATGACCGCTACTACTTTGATAGCTTCATATGTAATATCGACGAGGGCTAGAGGCCTATTTGGCTCTACAGAATTGGCCAACAGCGGCAACAAGGCCAAAATCGGTATGGCTGCCACGTCCTGAAACAACAAAATGGAAAAGCCGGCCTGCCCACTGCCAGTGGGCAACAGGTTGCGCTCCCCCATGACCTGCAAAGCAATCGCCGTGCTCGACAGGGCCAGACCCAGCGCGGCAACCAGCGCCACTGGCCACGCAGTGCCAAACGCCAGGGCCACGCCGAAAATGGCCACCACGCAGCCCAGCACCTGTGCGCTGCCCCAGCCAAAGATGGGGCGTCTAAGACTCCACAGGCGTTTGGGTTCAAGTTCCAGTCCCACCAGAAACAACATGAGCACCACGCCAAATTCGGCAAAGTGCAGAATGTCCTGCACATTGGTCACCAGGCCCAGGCCCCACGGGCCAATGGCGATGCCCGCCGCCAGGTAGCCAATGATGGAGCCCAGGCCCAGCGCCCGGCTCAGCGGCACGGCGAAAACCGCCGCGCTCAGGTAGATAAAGCTGTTGATCAGCCATGCAGGTGTATGTTCCATGGCGCTAACATAGCATTACTGAAGTGAGGAGGACTGACTATGCCCATCGTCGTTGTCGCTAACCCCAAAGGGGGAGTAGGCAAGTCCACCTTATCGACCAACATCGCGGGCTACTTCGCCTCCCGCGGGCATGCGGTGATGTTGGGCGATGTGGATCGCCAGCAGTCATCCCGCTTGTGGCTGGGTTTGCGTCCGGCGGCGGCACGCCCGATTGCCACCTGGGAAACCGACCCTGCCAATATCGTCAAACCGCCCAAAGGCACCACGCATGTGGTGCTGGATACCCCAGCCGGACTGCACGGCAAGCGCCTCAACGAAGTGATGAAAATGGCCGACCACATCGTCGTCCCCTTGCAGCCCAGTGTGTTTGATATTTTTGCCACCCGCGCATTTCTGGATGAATTGGTGCAAAACAAGCACGCGGGCAAGACTCACATTGGTTTGGTTGGCATGCGGGTGGATGCGCGCACTATTGCGGCTGACCAATTGCACCAGTTCGTCGACATGCTGGGCGTGCCCGTGCTGGGTTATCTGCGCGACACGCAGAATTACGTCCATCTTGCGGCGCGTGGCCTCACACTCTTTGATGTGGCGTCTGCCCGGGTGGAGAAAGACCTGGCGCTCTGGCAAGATTTGTGTCGCTGGCTTGACACCTGATGGTGTCTGCGGACCCTACAGTGCATGCATGAAAATATTCCAGACACTTGCAGAATTGCCGCCTTTGATCGGGCAGGAACTGGTCGTTAGCGACTGGATCACCATCACCCAGGAGCAGGTCAACCTGTTTGCACAGGCCACCGGCGACCACCAGTGGATTCATGTGGACGTGGAACGCGCCAAGGCGGGGCCATTTGGTGCACCCATCGCGCACGGTTTTTTGACCTTGTCCTTGCTTCCCCGTTTTTTTGAATCTTCGGTGCGCGTTGAAGAAACCCGCATGGGCGTGAACTATGGCCTCAACAAGGTCCGGTTTATTGCGCCCGTGCCCGTGGGCAGTCGGTTGCGCGCCCGCATGAAGTTGATGGCATGCGATCCGATTGACAATAACGGCATGCAAATGACCTGGGAGGTCACGACCGAGCGCGAAGGGTCAGCCAAACCAGTGTGCATTGCCGAGTCGATTGCGCGCCACTATCCCTGAAATCCATTCTGGCGCCAGGCTTCGAACACAGTAACTGCAACTGCGTTGGACAGGTTGAGGCTGCGTTGGCCCTCGATCATCGGTAGTTTCAGGCACTGTTGGGGCGCAAAGTGGGAACGCACGGCATCTGACAGGCCTCGCGTTTCTGCGCCAAAGACCAGCCAGTCACCCGGCTGGAATACCGTCTCGAAAACCTGACCAGTACCCTTGGTTGTCAACGCAAACAAGCGTTCAGGCGCTGGTTTTTGTGATGCCAGAAAACTCGTCCAATCGGCGTGCCGGTGCAGCGTGGCGTACTCGTGGTAGTCCAGGCCAGCGCGACGCATGTGCTTGTCGTCCATGGAAAAGCCCAGTGGCTCTACCAAGTGCAATTGACATCCGGTGTTGGCTGCCAGGCGGATGATGTTGCCCGTATTGGGCGGGATTTCGGGTTCGACCAAAACGATATGAAACATGGCGCATATTGTCACGGCTTATTCGGTGCGCGCCAGTACCAATCCTGTGATGTGTGTCGCTCCCGCCCCTCGTAACGCCCGGGCAGCCGCGTGCAGCGAGGCGCCACTCGTCATGACGTCGTCGAGCAACACGATGCGCCGCCGAGCGATGTGGTGCGCCTGCAGTGGATCGATGGCGTAGGCGTGTCGTACCGCAAGCAACCTGTCATGCCGTGACAAGGTTCTTTGTGGTGGTGAATCCTGCATGCGTAGCAGTACCTTGTTGTTCACTTTGGAAGCGTCCAGAGCCTGGGCCAGGACCAATGCCTGGTTGTAGCCCCGTTCCTGCAACCGCTGACGCGACAGGGGCATAGGGATCAGCAAGTCGGCAGCGTCCAGCGCCGGCTCCACCCAAGGGGCGGCACGAATGAGCTGTGCAAATGTGCGCGCCCATCCCGGGTGTTGTCGGAACTTGAAGTCGGCCACCAGGGTGGACCATGGGTATGCGTAGGGCACGGCGGCCAAGCAGGCGTCCAGCGGCGGCGGTGCGGTGATGCAGGCGCCACATTGGCGTATGCCCACTGGCACACGCAGGGCACAGGTGTAGCACCGGCGCGTTGGCTGGGCAAACACCGCAACGCAGTCCTCGCAAACCGGTTGCGTGGGCCAGGCGTGGCACACGGCGCATTGGCTGGGGATGCGCTTGGATATCCCCTGAATCAGGTGGCGGAACACCGCGCCAATATACTCGTGCCGCGTTTGCACGTCTTCACCCCACTATGCCCAACCAGATTCCGCCTACGATTTCACACGCTGCTGCCAGTCGGTGGTCGCGCATGCAGTCCAAAGCGTCCCCTTGGTTGCATGAGGAAGTGGGCAGGCGCATGGCAGAGCGCCTGGCGTTTCTGAAACTGAGCCCCAAACACTGGATTCATTGGGAGCCGCTGCGGGGTGGTCTCGGCACACACGAGTTGGTTGCCATGCGATACCCCAAGGCGAAATGCTATGCCATTCAAGCCGGGGCTGACCTGGTCGCAATGGCCCAGGACGCATTGCAGCCGCGGTGGTGGAGTGCTGCACGCTGGAGCGGTTCGGGTATTGGCTTTGACGTACCTACTGATCCAGTGCAAATGCTGTGGGCAAATATGTCGCTGCACATGAGTGCCGATCCGCAAGCGCTGCTGGCCCGGTGGCACCAGTTGCTCGACGTCAATGGATTCCTGATGTTTTCCTGCCTTGGCCCGGACACCGTGCGCCAGCTGCGCCAGATATACGAAAAGAATGGATGGCCGCCGCCGGCACACACCTTTACCGACATGCATGATTGGGGTGACATGTTGTTGCAGGCGGGTTTTGCTGACCCTGTGATGGATATGGAGCGCATAACCCTGACCTTCAATAGTGCGGAGAGACTGTTGCTCGAGTTGCGGGGGGTGGGCCGCAATCTGCATGCAGGCCGGTTTTCAGGTCTGCGAGGACGCCAATGGCGGCGGGACTTGGTGCAATCGCTGGAGAAGAGCGCGCAGGGCGGAGCAGAGTCGGGCGAGTACCGCCTTGATTTTGAAATCGTGTACGGGCATGCTGTCAAGGGCATGGCACGTGTGCCCGTCGGGCCGCACAGTACGATTTCCCTGGAGGCGATGCGGGGCGCATTGGGCATGAATGGTGAAAGGGAGCGCAGATGATGGTTTCTACTGGCGAAGTGCGCTGGTTTCTGATGATCGCCTGCGTGCTGATCTTCGTTGTGGTGTTTGCCTGGATGCTGATTTCTGCGTGGCGGCATCACCAGGGTGGCGCCAGGGAAGACCTGAACTTCCACGGATCCGTCACGATTGAAATTGTGTGGACGCTCGCGCCCGTGTTCATCGTGATGTTGCTGGTATGGCCAACCGTCAAATCATTTTTGAATCCGTAATTCCAACATGGGTAAAGGCGTCGAACGCCCATTTTGCGGGTTTTGCCGGATCGGGCAGTGTCCGCTTGTAAGCTAAAATATTTGGTTGCTGTATGCGGTAAGTCAAAGAACAGCAAGAATAAAAAGGATATTGGTCTATGCAAGTCTGGAAAAAGGCAATCCTGGGTGCGGTTGCATGCCTGGGATCTGTGGGAGCGTTGGCGGATTACCGGTTTAGCTTCCCCACGCCAGTGACACCCATTGCGCATGAAACATTGCATGTACATAACCTGTTCATGGTCATTGCGCTGACGCTGTTCTTTGGCGTGCTCGCGCTCATGTTGTATTCGTTCTGGCGTCATCGCAAGTCGGCGGGGCACAAGGCGGCTGACTTTACGGGGCCCAAGTCGCGCAAGCAGTGGTTTTGGGTATTGGTGCCGTTTGTGGGGCTGCTGGTGCTGGACTATGGTGTGTTTGGTATTCCTGCTTATCACGCCGTGTTGATGTATGAGGACACCAAGACCGATGCGAACCTGGTGGTCAAAGTGACCGGAAATCAATGGCTTTGGCAATATGAGTTTCCGGCGGAAGGCGTGAAGTTTTCTAGCCGCCTGTCAACCCCGCGGGAGCAAATCGCGAATATGCAGCCTAAGGGCGAGAATTATTTGCTGGAGGTCGATAACCCCCTGGTTTTGCCCGTTGGCAAGAAAATTCGCTTCATTACGACGTCCAACGATGTGATTCACAGCTGGTGGGTACCCGCTTTTGGTGTGAAGCGCGACGCAGTGCCCGGGTTCCTTCGGGAGTTCTGGGCCAAGGTTGATACCGTCGGAACTTACCGGGGGCAGTGCTCGGAGTTGTGTGGCAAAGAACATGCCTACATGCCAATTGTGGTCAATGTGGTTCCCCAGGCTGACTTTGAGGCTTGGCTGAAAAGCCGCAAGGCAGCTGACGCTGCAGCAGCAGCGAGCGAAAAGAAAGTCTGATGTAGCCTGAGACGGTATTGAGCCGGATTCAGCAGAGATTCAAGAAAACAGGAAAAGGAGTTGCCCATGGCACACGAATTGGCACACGATTTGCCCCATGCCGGTGGACACGAGGCGCATCATCCCTACGGGTTCATGCGCTGGATTCAGACCACCAATCACAAAGATATCGGGATCATGTATCTCATCTTTGCAATCACCATGCTGTTGACGGGTGGGGCGATGATTCTGGGTGTGCGGGCAGAGCTCTTTCGCCCCGGTTTGCAACTGATGCAGCCCGAGTTCTTCAATCAGCTCATCACCTTGCACGGTTTGATCATGGTGTTTGGCTTTGCCATGCCCGCTGCAACCGGCTTGGCCAATTACATGCTGCCCCTTATTTTGGGAGCGCCTGACATGGCGCTGCCCCGTTTGAACAACTGGGGATTCTGGATATTGCCTCCCGCGGCAGTTATGCTGGTTCTGCCGTTTTTCCTGGGTTTGGTGGGCATTGGCCCCGGCGCAGTGGATACCGGCTGGACCATGTATGCGCCTTTGTCAGTTCAAAGTGGTTGGGGCATGGATTTCGCGATTTTTGCAGTGCACATGCTCGGCGTATCGTCCATTTTGGGCTCGATCAACGTCATCGTGACGGTCTTGAATATGCGCGCTCCGGGCATGACGCTGTTCAAAATGCCACTGTTCGCCCATGGTTTCCTGGTGACCGCCATTTTGCTGATTACCATCATGCCCGTGCTGGCCGGGGGCGTCACCATGGTGCTGATGGACCGGCATTTTGATACCCACTTCTTCAGTGCGTCAGGCGGTGGAGATCCCGTTTTGTGGCAGCACATTTTCTGGTTCATGGGCCACCCTGAGGTGTACGTTCTGTTGTTGCCCATCACCGGTGTTGTGCCCCATGTCCTGTCCGCTTTTTCCAGAAAACCGACCTATGGCTACAAGGCGCAGGTGTACTCCATGTGGGGCATCGGCGGCCTGTCCGTGATTGTGTGGGCGCACCACATGTTCACCAGCGGCATGTCGACCGGCGGGCAGCTGTACTTCATGTACAGCACGATGCTGATCTCCTTGCCACTGGCCGTCATGTTCTTTTGCTGGATTGCGACCATTTGGCGCGGCTCGCTGAGTTTTGAGACGCCCATGCTATTCGCTATCGGGTTTGTCATCCTGTTTGGATGGGGCGGTTTGACGGGTCTGGTGCTGGCGGATGCTGCGGCTGATCCGCAGTACCACAATGCCTATTTCCTGGTTGCGCACTTCCAC
>Ga0116173_1003224_pt1 | contig 12284 bp, 12 predicted proteins | sample AD_UKC085_MetaG_FD_89800 | JGI IMG/M metagenome (GOLD analysis project Ga0116173, IMG submission 89800) | Active sludge microbial communities of municipal wastewater-treating anaerobic digesters from USA - AD_UKC085_MetaG | ecosystem: Engineered > Bioreactor > Anaerobic > Digestate | place: USA...
AGCAGCTTCCGCTGGAGGATCGCCATACGGCGTCGCGTGGATATCTGGTCGATCGCCTGGCCATTCTTATGGGTGGTCGGGCCGCCGAAAAGGTGATGTTCAACGATGTGACCAACGGTGCGGGCCAGGACATCAAGGTGGCATCGGACATTGCCCGTCGAATGGTCGCCCAGTGGGGAATGTCGATCCTCGGGCCGATTCACATGGATCACACCGAGGAGATGGTGTTTCTGGGCCGTGAGCTTTCAACCCAGCGCCCGGTCAGCGAGGAGACCGCCCGCAAGGTGGATCAGGAAGTTTCCAAACTGGTGATGGCGGCCCACGACAAGGCCATCGAGATACTTACTAAGAACAGGGCGGCCCTGGTGGCCGTTGCCAGGGCTCTGCTTGATCGCGAGACCCTGGACGGCTGCGAGGTCGATAAATTGATGGAAGCCGCCGGCTGCCCGCCTTTGACGCCGTGCATCCCGTTCAAGCCGCACGTCCCGGAGCAGCCTTCCGTGGGGGTGAATGAAAATCCAACCGCCATGAATGATAATCCACCCGCCCCCGAACCATCCCCGGCCGAGTCACCAGCGAATCCTGCAGCCGAATGAACCATCATCCAGATTCGATCGGTAAGGGCGAATCAAAATTCGCTCGGGAGATTGACGGCAATGTGCTGGACCGCAGCGGGTGGATGTAATCCGCCCGTACATGTAAGGGCGAATGAAAATTCGCCCGGCAGGTTGACGGCAATGTGCTGGATCGCAGCGGGCGGATGTAATCCGCCCGTACACGTAAGGACGAATGAAAATTCGCCCGGGCCGCAGTGCAGAACGCCCAGTTGCATCAAATGCTTGCCGGTAATATTCTTCTGGACATCTGACTAACCGGGGTTTTCGAACGATGACTGGATTCATTCCATCTGGAGCCCGTGTTACCGCCGCACGGCTGATGATGTGTCTGCTTTTCGTCGGGCCGGCCGCCGTCCTGCTTGTCTCATGCGGGGAATCGAAGGAGAAGTGCATCGATTCGACCGACTGCAGTCGCGGGTTGGCCTGTCGGGATGGTGAATGCAGGCTGTTTCAGTGTTACCGGCCGGGAAACTGCACCGACACGGAGGTCTGTGCCCCAGCCGAATACTGCAATATCGATGAACAGGGAAAGTGGTTTTGCACAGCCGCGTGCAATGCTTTCCACAAATGCCCAGCCGGTGAGTATTGCCAGGAAGGACTCTGTCTTAAAAGCGAAGCGTTGCCCGATGCAGCCGATGATTCGGGTGGGCGCGATGATGGAAATGCGGGAAGCGATTCGGGAAGCGATTCGGGAAGTGGAAATGATGATGGCAACGTTGATGGGGGCGCCGGTGACGTGTCGCCTGAACTTCCACCAATCGAGGCTGTCGTTGACTGCAAGAGCTGTTTGACGGCAGGTGATTGCAAAACTGGATACACATGTCAGCCCGTTGGTGCCGAGAAGCATTGCCTGCGCGACTGCAACAACGACGGCGACTGCCTGGCCGGGTACACCTGCTACGCCTCCGGTACCCAGAAGAGCTGCCTGCCGATTTCTTACAACTGCGTGCCGTGCAGCTTCGATTCGCCGTGCCAGGATGGTCAGTGCTGCGACTTCGGCACCGGTAAGTGCAAGGAATGCCGTGATGTGTGCTTCACCTGTACGTACGATTATGACTGCGCGACCGGCCTGCGCTGCTTCAAGCAGTGGGGAAGCTCGACCGGTTTCTGCGTCGAGGAATGCAGCGAGACCGAATGCACCGACACGGCCCGTTTTGAGTGCAGCGACAACGGCAAGGGCGTCGATATCTGCCAGCCCACGACCGAAGGCTGCGGCGGATGCAGCGAGCCGACCCCGTTCCCGTTCGAGGGCGGCTGCGTAGACTGTCGGAACACCGACGACTGCGGCGACAGCGAAATTTGCAACACTCTCGAACACAAGTGCGTCCCCAGCACCTGTGGCGACGACACCATAAGGTGCGAAGCGGACATGAAGTGTCACCAGTGCTGCACCGACGACGACTGCCTGCGCTTCCCGGAAGCGACCGGCGTCTGCCTTGAAGACGGCACGTGCGACGGCGTGGTTCCGTGCCACGGCCTGTGCACCCCCGACTTCCCACTATGCAGAGTTGTCCAGGGCGTTGAACAGTGCGTTCAGTGCGCCATCGATACCGACTGTCAGGCGATTAATCCCGTCTGTACCTGCGTCGGCGACCCGTTTTACAGTTGCATCGACGATGTGGGCGCGATTTGTCAGCCTCAGGGCGTGTTCTGCCAAGCGACCTGCGAAGACGCGGGCGACTGCCCCCCGACATCGACCGGCGGCGCAATGGAGTGCGCGATGATTGACGGCGGCACGACAGGCTTCTGTTATGACCCAAGCGGCGACTGCGACGGCTCGGTTTACTGTTGCGCCCCGGGGAAGAAGTGCTTCGACCTTATCCTTCTAATGAACTCCGGCATGATGGGTTCCACGGGCGGCACGCCGATGGATCCGTCCATGCTGCAGAGCGGTTCCGGATACTGCGAGTGCAGCGTGGCCGAAGACTGCATCAACGGAAAGTCCTGCACCGACATGTCCGTCCTCTGCACGGTCGCGGGCCTGGTCGCCGGTTTCGGCGATCTAATCTGCCCCGGTGGAGTGCTTTCTCCAACCATGCCGCAGAAGATGTGCCTGGATTTCGCGGATCTTCTGGCCGGAATATTTTGATCCGTTGACTTGTCACCCGGCCGATTCTTCCGTTGTTGAATCCGGCCCCGCAAGTCGAAATGGCTTCCACGAACAGGGAACTCCCGCTTAAGGTGCGCCTTGACTGGAACCCGTTACTGGGCTAAGTTTCACCGTCAATGTTTTGGTCTGACAACCCCGGGGTAAACATGAGCAGGGATTTTGAAGCCGTCATCGGCAAAGATATCGTAATCAAAGGCGAAATCGAGGGCACCCAGGATCTGCTGGTCGAGGGTCGCGTGGAAGGAACGGTGCGTTTGCAGTCCGAACTGGTCGTTGGTCCGGCTGGCCTGGTCGATGCCGAGGTCGAAGGCCCGGCGATGACGGTCGAGGGACAGTTCAACGGCACGGCGAACTGCGGCGACCTGATCACGCTTGCGGCCGGTTGTCACGGCACCGGCGAATTGAAGGCCCCGCGCATCGTCATCGAGGAAGGCGCGGCGTTTACCGGCACGTTGAACATGGAAACCGGGATCCAGGACGGGCGGGGGGAATGATCCATGGCTGACACCATAATCGGTTCAAAAACCAGGGTTAACGGCGTTATCAGCGGCAGGGATCGCCTGGTCGTCGCCGGCCTGGTCGAAGGTCAGGTCGCGATGGAGGCCGATGTTCTTGTCGAAGCCCCGGGTCGCGTCGAGGCCTCGGTCAGGGCACAGGGCGTTTTCGTGCACGGCACGGTCAACGGCGAGGTCGCCGGTGCCGCCAAGGTTGAGATTGCCACGGACGGCCGCATGATCGGCGACGTCCGCACCGGCAGGATCCTGATTTCCGACGGGGCCGTTTTCAAGGGCCGAGTCGAGATGGACGTAACGGAGGGCTGACCAGATGGCCGACAGAATCACTGAAATCGGACCGGCGTCCCTTGTGAAGGGCGAAATCGAGGCCCAGGAAGACGTGTCGGTGTTTGGTCGCGTCGAAGGGATTGTCAAATCCACCGAGACCGTGACGATTGAAGAAGAAGGGCTTGTCGATGGCGAGATCGAGGCCGCGAACGTCGTCGTTGCCGGGGTGATGATTGGAAACATCCGGGCCACGGCACGCGTCGATGTGCTGGAGACCGGCGTCGTGCAGGGCGACATCGCCACGCCGGTGATGGTGCTGCTCGACGGCGGGGCCATCAAGGGGCGCCTGGTCATGGATGATTCCGCTCCTGAACCGGTCAGGGTCAATACCACCGGAACCAGGTCGCGTCCCGCGGCCGGCCGGGTCACCGGACAGCCGACAGTTTCCCGAACCGCACCGCGCCCGGCGGCCCAGACAAAGTCGACCGGCGCCACCGGCCGCGCCACGGTCGCCGCAAGAACTGACGTCAAGTCCCGGCCGACGGCATCCAGGCGTTATGCCGAGGAACCGGCCCCGGTGGAAACCAGCCGCAGGGACACCGATCTGCTGGACGGCAACGACTAATCCACACCGTTTGTTTGCGGCCGCCTTCCGGCCGCGTATCGGGGGACAGCATGGACAGGGAATCGTTTGAAAGGGATCGTGCCAGGCTGCTTGAACTGGTTGCCAGGATTGCGTACGAGCGGCGCCAGGTCGTCCTGCGATCCGGCCGTGTTTCCGACTACTACATGGATTGCAGGCGCGTGACGCTTCATCCCGAAGGTTCGACCCTTTGCGGCCGCGTGTTCTGGCAGACCTACCTGGACAGCGGCCTTCGCGTGGCAGCGGTCGGCGGTCCGACGCTTGGGGCGGATCCGCTGGTCACCGCATTCCAGATCACCGCCTTTTCCGAAGGCGTGGAACTGCCGGCCTTCCTGGTTCGCAAGCAGGCAAAGGAACATGGCACGGGGTCCCGCGTCGAGGGGCGATTCGGCCTTCCCGCCGGTGCCGACGTACTCCTTCTTGAAGACGTCCTCACAACCGGGATTTCCCTGACCGAGGCGCGTGAGGGCGTTGTCGCCGATGGTTACAATCCGGTTGCGTGCATGGTCCTGGTCGATCGCGACGAAGGCGGTCGCCAGACACTGGAAGCGACAGGCCTTAAGGTTATTCCGGTATTTTCTGCTTCCGAAGTTGCCGCGCAGTACGACAGGCTCAATCAGCCGCGCTGAAAGCGAAGAAGATGCGGTCCGATCAGGATCTGGTCGCCGTTGTTGATTGCGACCCGGCCGCGAACCATCAGGAATGTGCCGTTCGTCGAGTTCTGATCCTTGATCGAGCACTCGTTGCCGTTTACGGCGAATATCGCGTGGCGCGAAGAAACGAATCCGTCCTGGCCGAGCACGATATCGCCCTGGGTCCGCCCGACAAGCGTTTCGGCCTTGTTCAGAAGCCATCCGCCAAGAAGGGTGTCATTCGGGCCGACGCGAAGAATCCGGCCGAAGACGTTGCCGGTCTGGGCCGCCGACGAACCAAGGGTTTCCACATCGGCGGCACCGCCCTGGGGTCTTTGAAGGCCAGTCCGGTATTCAAGCACCGCGTGGCCGATGCGAACCCGGTCGCGATCGGCCAGGACGCGCGGCTCGCGCAGACGGACGAAGGAACCGAAGGTCATATCGACGCCGTCGATGAAAGCGACGTCCCGTCCGACATCGATGACCGCGTGCCGTGATGCAATCCTGGGATCGACGCCAAGGTCGATATCGACGGGCCCGCGACCGAGTACGTTCTCGCCCGCCTTCAGGGGGAAAGACGATCCGTCCGTCCCGTCCGACTTCACGATGACCAGCTTTACATTCTCGACTGGCGCGGACGCCGGAGCCTTTGCCTTGAAGGTCTGCATCGACTGTTCAAGGGGCTTTCCACAGTTCAGGCAGTACGTGAAAATCTCGTCGTTTTCGGTCCCGCAGAAAACACAGCGGATCATAACCGGCACCTCCAGGGATGGATCGGATTAATGGCTTGTAACGCCTTGCCAATGCTAGCACCCAGGAATAGAATTGCAAAGACCAACATCGGGGTATATCGACTTGGCAAATTGTTCATCCTGCGGAAAGGCCGCTCCCGAGGGCAGTCGTTTCTGTCCTTTCTGCGGCGGTCGAATCGTTGTCGAACGCCAGAAACCCGCGGATCCCCTGATCGGCAAGATTATAGGTGACAAGTATATTGTAAAGGACCTTATCGGCAGCGGGGCGATGGGAAGCATCTATCGGGCCGAGCACAAGGACCTTTCCAGGCCGGTCGCGTTGAAGGTTCTGCACAGGCACCTGCTTACCGATGAAGGCCAGGTGCATCGCTTCCACCGTGAAGCCAAGGCGGCATCGAGACTGCATCACCCCAACGCCATCGGAATCCTGGATTTCGGGCGCACGGTGGATGGCTGGTTCTACATCGCGATGGAATACTTGAACGGCAAGGATCTTTCCCGCATGGCCAACAAGGAAGGGGCGATGCCGGTCGAAAAGGTTATTCATATCGCGCGCCAGGTTCTGGACGCCCTGGACGAAGCCCACGCTTCAAATGTCGTGCATCGCGACCTGAAGCCGGAAAACATCATGGTCGAGCCGTTGCGCTCGGATCCGCTTTTCGTGAAGGTTCTTGACTTTGGCATCGCGAAGATTCGCGATACCGACGGCAGTGATGCCAGCGGCTTCAAGACCGCGACCGGAATGGTCTTCGGAACCCCGGAGTACATGTCTCCGGAGCAGATTCGCGGCGACGAGCTGGACGGCCGATCCGACCTGTATTCCCTTGGAATCGTGATGTACCAGATGTTGACCGGCCAGCTTCCGTTCACCGGCGAGACGGTGATTGAGATCGCGACGGCGCATCTTATCAATCCGGTACCGAACATGCGGCCGATTCGTCCGGATATTCCCGAGAAGATGATTCGCCTGGTCGAGAAGCTGATTGAAAAGAAGCGTGAGAATCGGTTCCAGACGGCCGAGGAGACCAGGAAGTGCCTTGATGACGTGGCCGACCTGCTGCGACGTAAGAAGGACGAGTTGAAGAACGGACTGGATGCCGCGGTGCTTGATGGTGGCGGGGCTTCCGGTCTTGACATGAGAACGGCCGATACCATAACAACGACGTCCATCAATCTGGGCGGCGGCATGCTTCATCTTACATACCCGGTTGTTGCTGCCGTGGCGATGGGATTGATTCTCATCGGTGGCGGATTCGCCTGGGCGCTTTCGCTCTTCCTGCACTGATTTGCATTGGGCCGCGCGTCTGCTGCCCGGATTGGCCGGGGCGCCGGAACCAGCCGGGCCCGATGGTCGGGGAACGTCGATGGATTCGCCAAACACCGCCACCGAGCGCGAGATCAAGTTGAGGATCGACGGGCGGGATGATTATCGGCGTCTGGCCGGCGTGCTGCCGGTTCCCCGTCGCTGGGGCATGCAGCTTAATGCATACCTGGATACCCCGGATTCACTGCTTCGGAATGTGCGTACCAGTCTTCGTGTCCGGATTACGCCCGATCACGCCCGCCTGACGATGAAGAGTCCCTGGAGCGCCGGTTTTCTGGATGGCAGCGTGGTGGTTACCCCGGCCGGTTTCGAGCCGGTCACCGGTCACGCGCATCCGGATCCGCGCGCGGTTTCATGGGAGCGTGATTCTTCTGGTGCATTCGTTCATCGCGAAACCGAGGTGCAGATTGATCGCGCCCTTGCGATTCGCTGGATTTGCGATCCTTCACTTGCAACGCCATGGCTGTTCGAAGGATTCGAGGGGCTGCGCGACCAGACTGGTGATGGCGGGCTTCGCATCGTCTGCTGGTCGCTGACGAGGCGGGCGATCTGCGATGTGCCGGAGGGATTGACAATCGAACTGGACGAGACGGTTTTTCCTGACGGTTTTCGCGACTTCGAAGTCGAACTTGAACATCCCGATTCCGAACGGGCGCTTAAGGTCATAATGGAATACGCGGCAGGCGCCGGGATTTCCCTTCATCACCAGGAATTTTCGAAACATGCGCGGGCGCGGGCGCATGCCGGGCGGCTGGACTGGGTAATTCCGTCCGGCGCATCGACGGACGCGCAGCCACCGCTCTTTATGGAACCGGCGCCGACCGGGATGTTCAATGGCTGCCGGTGACCGGGGTACGCGGCTTATGACTTCATGTGCCGGTTACAATAGACCGATCTACGGGATGGCAATCGCCGGTCTCATTACGGCAGGAATGTCCCTGGCCGCGTACGTCCTTTTCATTCCAGCGGTCGTCTATTGGCTTGACGGTCCGGAATTCATCGCAGCCGCTGGAAACCTTGGCATCGCCCATCCGCCCGGTCACCCGGCCGCCCTTATCCCGATGAAGCTGTTCATGCTTCTGCCGGCGGGTGACGCCGCGTTCAGGGCAAACCTCTTTTCGGCGTTCTTCGGTGCCGTGTCCGCGGGGCTTGTCGCATGCCTGTCGTTTATCGCGGTTGCCGGTCGAAGGTCGGATGCATGGGCGTCAGTGGTCGCGATCGCGTCCGGACTTATGTTCGGACTGTGTCGGTCCGCATTCATCCAGGCAATGGCTGTCGAGGTTTATACGCTCAACACGGCCCTGGTGCTTGGCGCGCTGGTCGTTGTGATGGCCGGGCCGCTTGCGGGGCGTCGTCCCGATGATGCGCGTAACGGGGTGGCCGCCGGCGTCCTGCTGGGGCTTGCGCTTGCAAACCATCACTATCTTGCGGTGCTGGCGATCCCGGCGCTGGTTGCCGCCTTCTGGTGCGATTCGCGTTCCGTCCGCCCGCTTGCGGTTGTGATGTTTGTGACCGCGTGCACGACCATCGCGGCGATGATGTATCTTCCAATCCGCAGCGCAGCCGGGGCCTGGCCTTCATGGGCCGCCATCGACAGCGTTGGCGATTTTTTGTGGTATGCGTCGGCAACCATCTTCAGCCAGTCCGTCGGTGCGGTGCATGGTGCCGCTCAGGTCGCGGACAAACTGCCCAACGGCATCCTTGCCTTTGTCCTGGTCGGTGAAAGCCTTGGCCCGATTGTTCCCGTGATGGCCCTTGGCGGCCTCTATCTGATGGCACGGCTTGGCTTTCGCCGTGTCGCGCTGGTTCTTTTCCTCCTTGGGGCCGGAGGTTTCGCGTCGAAGGTCTTAATGGGAATCACGGATCCTTCAAATCCCGACGATCACGGGTATTTCATGGCCCTCCTGGCGGCCCTGGCGATCGCGGCGCCGCAGCTTCTGGCGGTTCCGGGTGGAGATGGCCACGCATCGCGTCGATTCGCGATTCCCGCCAACCTGGTTGCACTCGTTCTTGTTGCGTTCTGCGCTGTCGGCGGTTTCAGGATCGGTTCAAATCGCCAGGCTTTTGATCATACGGATCGGGTGGCCGACATTGTCTGGGACTCGATTCCGCAATCGGGGATTGCATTTATTTCACACTACCCGGTTTTCTTTTTGATGCAGTACGGCCAGGAAATCGAAGGCAGGCGGCCCGACGTGACATTGGTTCAACAGAGTCTTTACAGCAAGTCTCTTGGCGGCCGTGATTATGCAGCGGCCATCGGACGAAGGGATCCCGGCACTCTTCCCCTGGTCGATGCGTTCATCCGGGATGGAACCCTGTCATGGCCGCTGCTGGTCGAACTCGCCCGGAAGCGGCCTGTGATGATTGAGCCGTCACCGGATCTTGATGCCGTGATGGAGGATCTTCATCCGTCGGGATGGCTTTTCTCGATGAGTCCCGGGCGGGCCACCGCCGAGATCGGTGGGGATGCCAGGCTCGCCGTCCAAAGGCACATTTTTGCCTTGCGCAGCCGGCTGTGGGCGGCCGCCGCGGACAACGTCGAAACTCGGCGGGTGGCCGTTCGAAATCTTGCGGCTTCAGCCGAGTGGAGCCAGCGCGCCGGGCTGGATTACCCCGCATGCGACCTTCTGCTGGCCGCGCTTGAACTGAACCCGCGGGACAGGGCGATAAGGGCAAGGCTTGACGGCCTTGGTGGCGGGCGGTGTGCACAGTGAATACCATCATCGATCAGGCAATTGATTCGTTCCTTTTTGATCTGAGGGTAAGGCGGGGGCTTTCCCGGAACACGATTGAGGCGTACGGACGGACGATGCGTCGCTTTTCCGGATGGGTGATGAAGTCGTTCGGATCGGAAATGAATCCCGCCGAACTCGACAGGAACCAGATTGAGTCGTTCGTGCGGGAACTTCGCGAGGGTGGCCTTGGCGACCGAAGTCTTTCGGCTGCGGTCGTGGCGGTGAGGCAGTTCTATGTGTGGTTCTGCGCGGATCGGAGACTTGATGTGAACCCGATGGAGGATTTCGAGGTTCCCCGCTTTTCCGCCGCGCTTCCGGTGGTCTTTGACGAAATGGACGTCGCGGCCGTCTTGCAGGCCCCGGCCGGGACTCCCCAGGGAATACGGGATCTTGCGATTCTTGAGCTGCTTTACGGAAGCGGTCTTCGAATCAGCGAGGTTCTCGGACTCGGAGTCGATGACGTCAACACAATCGCCAATTTTGTTATCGCAAGGGGCAAGGGCAGAAAGGAGAGGGTGGTGCCGATCTCGGAACCCTGTGCCCGCGCCGTTTCCGAATATCTCCAGACGGCAAGGCCGGTTCTTTTGAAGGGGCGACGCGTTTCCCGGCCTGGCGTGCGTGAGCCGATGTTCGTAACCGCACGCGGGACGGTGCTGACCCGTCAGGGATTTTTCAAGAATCTTCAGCAGTATGGCTTGAAGGCCAACCTGGTGCGGGCGATCTCGCCGCACAAATTGCGACATTCATTCGCGACTCACCTGGTTGAAAACGGCGCCGATCTTCGTTCCGTGCAGGAGATGTTGGGCCATGCCGACATATCGACCACGGAGATATACACTCATGTAAGCAGGGCCCATCTGAAAAAGGTTTACCGCAAGGCGCATCCCAGGGCCTGATATTCTTCATCAATTCGCTTGTATTGCCGGAAGTTGTGATATAGTCCGGCCAATTCTATGAATCGTGTGCCGGATGGAACCGCAAGACACCACGCCAGTTGCCGATCGCATCAGCACATTACGGCACGACGTCATGAATCCGCTTACCGTTGTGCTGTGCTATTCAAAACTTCTGCTTGGGCGGGAGGATATCCCGGCCAGGGCCCGCGAGTACGTGAAGATGATCGTGAGCGAGGCCGAACGGTGCGTGCAGATTTTTGAAGACGACAAGAATGCGCACTCGGTTATGCAACCCGAACCGCAGGATTCACCAAAATCAACGCCCACTGCGTCGTCTTTGGACCAGGTGGTGAACATTCTTGTCGTCGAGGATGACGAGGGAATTCGCATGCTGGCCAGCGAGGTTCTTGTGACCGGATTTCTCGACAGGGGCGTCAGGGCCGTCGTCGATTGCGTTCCGGATCGCGCGGCCGCGCTGATTCGGGTCAGGGAAAGGAATTACCACGCAATGGTCATCGATCTGAACATCGACAGTCCGTCAGGCGGAATCGATCTGCTTGCCGGGATCGATGCCCATCGTCCCGGCGCCGCGAACCGTACGGTAATGGTTTCGGGCGGCGTGCTGGACACGATGACTCAGAAGATGCTGGATCGGATGGGAATCCCGCTTCTTGAAAAACCATTCTCAATCAACGAACTGGTGAGAATGGTTCAGAATATAATCAATCGAAATCATTGAGTGATTAACGGGCGGGAAAGGCAGTCCTACTTCGGCTTAACCATCTGAAGAAGCTCGGTCGGGAACGGGAAGACGATGGTCTTGCTGTTGTTCATGCCGATGTCGGACAGCGTTTGCAGGTAACGAAGCTGGATCGTATTCGGCTGGGTCGCCAGGACTTCGGCTGCCTCGGCAAGCTTCTGGGCGGACTGGAACTCGCCGTCGGCATGAATGATCTTGGCGCGCTTGAGTCGTTCGGCCTCGGCCTGCTTCGCAAGAGCGCGCCGCATTTCATCGGGAAGATCCACCTGCTTCATTTCCACGAGCGAAACCTTGATGCCCCAGGGATCCGTGTGCCGATCCAGGATGCTCTGAAGCTCGATGTTCAGCTTCTCGCGTTCCGAAAGCAGTTCATCGAGTTCGACCTGTCCAAGCACGCTGCGAAGCGTTGTCTGGGCAAGCTGTGATGTCGCGTACATGTAATGCTCGACATCGACGATCGCCCGCTGGGCATCGACCACGCGGAAATAGGCGACCGCGTTGACGGTGCAGCTTACGTTGTCCTTGGTAATGATGTCCTGGGACGGGACGTCCATCGTGACCGTTCGCAGGTCAACCTTGATGATCTTATCGATCGGCCAGAATACGAAAATCAGGCCGGGGCCCTTGGGCTTGTCAAGAAGACGGCCCAGCCGGAACACGACGCCACGTTCGTATTCCCGCAGAACCTTGATTGAAGACAGGAAGTACACGACCAGGATGACGATGATGAACACCGGTCCCTTCATCAGGAATTCAACGATTTCGCCAGACATGAAAGCCCCCTTTAAGAGATTGTTTCAACAGGTTCCACCACAAGATTCAGCCCGTCAACGGCAATGATTCGAACCGTGGCGCCTTTGGCAACCAGGGTGTCGCACGACGCCGACCAGTATTCACCGTGAACCATGACGCTGCCTCGACCCTGGAAAGTCCGGACGGCAACAGCTTCCCGCCCGACAAGGCTCTCTGCACCCGTGGAAGGACGGGCCCTGACCGCCTTGACAACCAGTTTGACAAGAACCAGCACGAT
>Ga0116173_1003228_pt1 | contig 12277 bp, 8 predicted proteins | sample AD_UKC085_MetaG_FD_89800 | JGI IMG/M metagenome (GOLD analysis project Ga0116173, IMG submission 89800) | Active sludge microbial communities of municipal wastewater-treating anaerobic digesters from USA - AD_UKC085_MetaG | ecosystem: Engineered > Bioreactor > Anaerobic > Digestate | place: USA...
AGCCCTCGTCAGTTCTTATATAGGTGATGTCTGAAAGCCATTTTTCATCAGGTGATGCCGCATTAAACTGCTGAGCAAGAAGATTCGGTGACGGCGGATAAGGATGATCCGAATCAGTTGTAACCTTGAACTTCCTCCCGGCTTTCGCAACAAGACCGAGCTTCCTCATGATGTAAGCGACCGTATTCAGACTGCATTCTTCTCCGTCCCTCGTTAATTCACAATAAACACGGGGACTTCCGTATGTCTCATGGCTTTCAAAGAATATCTTCTTAACCCTGTCCTCAAGTTCAGCACGCTTCACTGCACGAGAACTCGGCACGCGATTCCGCCAGGAATAATAACCGCTTACATTCACCCCTAAATGTGCAGCCATCTCTGCAACAGTGAAGCGGGATCTGTGGTCCTCCATGAACCGGTACTTCATTTGTCTGCTCCCGCAAAGATGGCCACCGCTTTTTTTAATATTTCATTCCCCGTAAGTGCATGCTTAAGCTGTTTCTCAAGCTCTCTGATCCTCTTCTGCTCCGGACTCAGCTCTATCGTCCGCTCAAATGCCTTCTCCGCATTCTTCGCGTACTGCTTCCGCCAGTTCGAAAGAGTGTTGATGTTCACTCCAAGATCTTTCGCAAGTTGCGTCATGCTAACTTCGCCCTTTTCAAGAAGTTTCAACGCGTTTAGTTTGAATTCCCTGTCATACAATTTCTTGTTCCTCTCTCTGCCCATCAAAGTCTCCATTTTAAATTAGATGTTTACTAATTGCAAAACTTCCACTTTTTTTGGGGAGGTCCAGTTAAATTAGATGTCAAGAATTCATTGATATTTTAACCAGTGTTTTTAGGATGTTATGGTCTCAATTAGCGTTTAACTTAATGGCAGTGACTGATCTTGTTTCTGCCGGTTTCTTTTGATTTGTACATGGCGTTGTCCGCCGCTTTTATGATCTCTTCTATATTTCCGGCGTCTTCGGGAAATGTTGCAAGTCCGAAACTGGCGGGAACTTTTATGTTGTAACCTTCTTTCATGAAAAATGTCTTTGAATTGAGTGTTTCGCGGATCCTTTCAGTAACAGCGAGGGCGTTCCTGAAATCCGCCCCCTGAAGTATGACAACAAATTCGTCACCTCCATATCTGACACCGTAATCGGTCGGTCTGATACACGCTTTAACAACATTTGCAACTTCGCGCAGAAGCTGTGAATCGATCAGATGTCCATAGTTGTCATTGACATTCTTAAAACGGTCAAGATCGAAAAAGACAACGCTGAAAGAACCGCCCGACCTTTTTGACCTTGAGATCTCATTTTCAAGTATCTTGTACATATATCTTGCATTATAAAGATCGGTACAGTCATCAATGGTCGCTTTTTCTTCGATCGTTTTAAGAAAATTTGCGTTCTGAACTGCAATTGAAGCAAAATCAGCAATGATCTCAAGAAGCTTTATCTTTTCTTCCGAAAAATTCTCAATGTCTGTGTTGATCATCTCTATCACTCCGAGCGGCCTGTCCTTTGAATACATCGGCACGGCAATGACAGATCTTGTAACAAAATCACTGCCTTCCGGAACAACTTTAAGAATCCTTTCATCATTTGTTGCATCAGGTATCACAACCGGCTTTCTGCTTTTAAGTGAAAGTCCGGCGATCCCTTTTCCGGCATTGAACGATCTTCCTATCAGATTTTCTGCTTCATTACCTACTACAAGACGGAAAATAAGTTTGTCGGTCAATTCATCATATGAAAAAAGTGACCAGTTCTCCGGCTGGAATATCTCCTGCATGAGATTCATTATCATTTTTAGAACTTCCTCTTCGTTCAATGTGGAAGTGAGTGATGCCGCAATTTTATAAAATGAGTCAAAAAGCATTGCATCTATCTTTTTTTCCACATCAACCTCCTTTTTCATGCACCTTCAATATTTTTAGTAAACACCTTTTTGAACAGAAGCAGCCCAATCGGAGTTACAAGTGCCATGCCACCGATCCATATCCAGACCATGTAATGATTCGATATATCCCCTACGACCTGCATTGCCTTTCCTGCCGCATCAAGCATCACCTGACCGGTAGCAGGATCTATTTTGTCAACCACAGGGGTATACGCATTGACAAGGAGCCCCGACATAGGACCGACAACAAATTTTGCAAGGAAGAACGGGAGAATTGAAAGGGCGATATATGTCCCCTCTTTTCCTTTCGGGGCGATCTCAGCCGTGAACTGCATAAGCCGCGGCGACCATATCGCTTCTCCGATAGTGAAGATGAGAAAGAAGAATATCAGCGACCAGTATTCAGGGACAGGCGGGTTTTCCATAAGCTTTTCCATGGTATCTGCCATTCCGAGCCATTTGATGAAAATGATCTCTCCAAGAACTGTGTTTGTAAGCCCTTCAAAAACCTTTCCCGGAATTATGGCAAGAAAACAGCTGAGTGACGATATCGCGGAACCGATAACAAGCATTGTGTATGACTTTGTCTTTTTCGTAAAAGATGCAACTATAGGAACAAGAAAAACGATCAGAACAGGATTCAACACACCGTAAATATTGCCTATTTTTGCCCCTTCTCCCAAGACCCTGATGCCGTATTTGGGGAATGTATAGTGCAGGTGGAAGAAAATGAACCGGACAAAAAGTGTGGTTGTAAGAATCGCAATGAACATCCAGAAATATTTTTCAACAACAGCACTTTTAATTTTTGCAAACATTGAAAGATACGCACCTTTCACAGCGGCAAGACCGCTTCCGTGATGTTCCACCGGCTTTATAATTGTCTTTACAGATTTTTTTCCTTCATCGTCTGTCTCTTCAAGTATTTCAACTCCGTCTCTGATAAAGAAAATGAAAAATGCACTTACAACTGTCATGGCAAGAGCATAGACATATATGAGCTGATAAGTTGAAAAATGTATCCCTAGCAGTTCCATTCCGGCGTTTTCATTTATTATCTTACCTGCCGCATCTCTCAACGCATATTTGTCTCTTACAAAATCCATCAGCCATCCGCCGATCGCATAAGCAAGGTTCATTATGACATAAAAAAGACCGAATCCGAGAGCCGCACCTTCCTTCGTTGTATATCTCTTGATCGACACTGAAACAACGGGTGAAACGATTGCAAAGCCAATTGCAAAAGGGAGAAAACCGACAACGAAAACAATGACCGGATTGGTTATGAATGACATGAAGAATCTTGCGATAAAAAGGAATATGACACTGAATATCATCGTTCTTCTTATTCCTATTGTATCAACAAGTGCACCCGCAACCATTCCAACCATTGAAAGGAGGATGGACCAGATCATAATAAAATTTCCCGCGGCAATATCACCCAATCCGCAATCCTTTGAAAGCCAGAGTGTTATTATCGGGTTCATTGCAGCGTATGCAACATACTGTATGACCATGTAAAAGAAAAGGACCCACATGTCCTTGGGGGATTCCTTCAAGCCCTTTGCATAACTCCAGATGATATAACCGGTTGCACCGACACCTGCGACACCAAGAATCCACACGATCAGCGTTGCAATACTCATAAATCCTCCTGAAAAGAGATAAGCTTAACAAAAAAACATCTCACAAAATATTAATCGGGTCATAGTCTTTAGCAAGATTTTTCGGTCTTTAATCCTCAAAAATACTGAAAAAAATTCCTTCCTGAAAATTTTTGTTATAATGCTTCGACTTTTTGGAGGTTGCATGTCCGCCCCTAAACGATCTGAAATACTCGGTTCAAATATTGTCCCGTTGATGTTCCGTCTGGGCTGGCCTGTCATGCTTGCATCTTTACTTGAAACATTTTATCAGCTTGCTGACACTTTCTGGATCGGACGACTCGGTGGAGAACAGAGCGGTGATTCGGTTGCAGCTCTTCAAATTGCCTTTCCTCTTCTATGGTTCTTTGCTTCTGCCGCGGCAGGTTTTTCGATGAGTGGAACGGCACTTGTGAGCCAGCACACCGGAGCCGGGGATAAATCTAAGGCCGACATAGCCGCAACACAGATCATATCATTTTCACTGATAACAGGCATTGCTGTTGCCGTTATCGGTATAATGTTCGTCCCTGAACTCCTTCAACTGGTTTCATCGGATAAGAACATTTCGTCGATCGGATCATCCTATCTCGTCTGGTTTTTTCCATGCATGCCTTTTGTATTCATAAATGCATCGTTCAGAATTCTTTCCGCTGCTGCGGGAGACACAAAAACCCCTCTGAAAATAACACTGATAACGAACATCATCAACCTTATAATTGACCCTCTTTTCATTATCGGCTGGGGACCGATACCGAGAATGGGTGCGGCAGGAGCGGCAGCGGCAACGCTCATCAGCACAGCCCTTGCATCAATTGCTGTCATTTATATTCTGATCAAAGGCAACACCGGAGTTTCACTTAATTTCAAGCACATCATTCCTGAAAAGTTCTGGTTTTCCAGAATATTGAAGATCGGTTTTCCAGCGGCAGTGGGACACAGTGCGGAATCTTTAGGGTTCATACTTTTAATGACTATAATAGCAAAGCTTCCTGATGCCAGAAATGCTCTTGCGGGCTATGGGATAGGCAACCGGCTTACAAGCTTTATTTTCATACCTGCTCAGGGTCTCGGCCAGGGTCTTTCAACGATAATCGGTCAGAATCTCGGTGCAGATAATTTTAAAAGAGCACGCAGGTCCGCGGTAGAAGGAATAAAAATAATTTCTGCAACTATTGCCATACAGATAGCTCTCATTCTCCCTTTTCGTGAATCGTTCATTGCTCTTTTTATTCCTCATGATGCTGAGGTTATCGCATCAGGCGCCCATTTTCTTCTCATTTTCGGACTTTCCATTCCATTTTTCGGAGTTATCAGAGGCGTTACATCTGCATTTAATGCCGCCGGAACCAATGTTCCCGCAATGATAATCGGTTTTGCCCGACTCTGGGTCCTGAGAGTTCCCCTTTCGTGGCTTGGCGGACTGGCACTGGGATTCGGTGCTACAGGCGTGTGGTGGGGAATGGGGATCAGCAATGTCCTTGCGGCACTGCTTTCAGTTATACTGTTTGTTAAATATAAATGGCTTAAGAATATAACACTTCAGTGATCAGTCACCGAGAAGATCGTCAAGCTCCTCTTCAGCACTTTTTTTAGCTTTCTTCTCTTTCTTAGGAGCCGGTTTTTCCTCCTCCTCCTTCTCTTCTTCTTCAAAATCATCAAGACCGTCATCGAAATCTTCGGAAGCGGGCTCTTCTTTTTTAGGAGCAGGCCTTACATCTTCTTCTTCATCTTCAAAATCTTCGTCTTCTTTTGATGGGACAACCTCCTCTTCTTCTTCTTCCTCGTCCATGCTTTTTCTTTCTTCAGCTTCTTTCCTTCTTCTATCCATTTCCTCTTTTTCTCTTCTTTCCTCTTCCTCTCTCGCCTTTCTTTCTTCTTCCTCCTGCAGTTTAGCATCAAGTTCAGCTTTTTCTCTTTCAAGCCGTAGTCTTTCAGCTTCTGCAGCGGCCTGCCTTTCCTCCTCTTTTCTCTTTTCCTCTTCTATTCTTCTCTTTTCCTCTTCGGCCCTTCTTATCGCCTCTTCCTGCTCATCAATGAGAGCTTTAAGTGACTGTGCACTTGAGCAGGCAGGATCAAATCCTTTTGTGCACGACTTATCGTAAAAGCTGTGCATCTCCTTCAGTTTATCAAGCTCAAGTGTCTCCCCATAGGCCTGGCTCAAATAGACACCGATATAATAACATGATTCGGCATGATCCATCTCGCAACCCTTATCGTAAAAGGGTTTTGCTTCCATTTCACCATTCTCAACATTATCAACAATGACTCTTGCGAGCTTGTAACAGGCCTCTCTTGATTTTCCTTCACATGCTTTTTCATAATATTTTCTTGAAAGTGGCAGCCGCTCCTCTTTTTCCTTTCTGAAAACGATCATGTCTGCAAATTTTTCACAGATATCGATCATTCCGCTCATACACGCCTTTCCCCAGAAAAGTTCGACTTTTTCATAACCTTCCGGATCTTCAAACTTCTTTGACCATGTCTGTCCAAGGTCGACACATGTCTTCATGTCCCCTTTTTCACATGCCATCTCAAAAAGTTCGATCGCTTTTTTGACATCTCTATCAAGGGACGCAGCGCCTTTTGAGTACATTTCACCCATTCCCCTGCAACCCTTACCCTCTCCACGGTCACAAAGCACCTTGTAAAGGTTGAAAGCTGACATGCTGTCTTTGTAGACACCGCCTTTTCCATGAACCCACATATCTGCAAGGATCAGGCACGATTCATTGAACTGACCTTCGCAGGCCTTTGTAAAAAGAACCCTCGCCTTTTTATTCTCTTCATTTATATCGTCACCGTTCTGCCATAACAGGGCGGCATTGTGACATGCCTCAAAATGATTCTGCTCACATGCCTGTTCATACAATCCCCTTGCTTTCACCTTGTCGGTAGCTTTGACCGAGTTTCCCTTTTCAAAAAGTTTTGCCGGGCTTGAACCGCATCCTGCGGCAAAGATCAGAACAATCGTTAAAACTGCCTGAAAAAAAGATTTTTTCATTTGTATTCCCCCTGGATATCAAAAATCATAATAACAAACTGGTAATAATTTAACTATTGTATCTGGCAGGTCAACAATTTTTCTTAATTATTTTAGTATTTTTACTTTTTTAAAGTGATTTATCACCGATTGAGCCATTTTCTCAAGGCCTTCGGAGCTCCAGTGGACATCCTCTTTTGCAAACCATTTTCTTTCCATTTCAACAACATCTTCGACATTAATAAAATCAGGAAAAAAGTTAATAAATTCAATGCCTTTGTCTTCACAGAACTTTTTCCAGAAAATCACCTGGATAGAATCAAGATTTCTGTTACGGATATGAAATTTCCATGGATATACTGCAACATGAAGTTTAATGTTATGTTCACGGGTCAGGTTAAAAAGAAGTTCCATATATTTTCCGGAAAGTTCCAGCCCCTCTTTTCCCCATTTGTTGTAATGTTCCATATCCATTGACCAAAGATGTCTTACAGGATAGAAAGCTCCGCCCCAATAGGGAGAGTCTTTATGTCTTGGATTTTCCTGAAAATAAAAGAATCTGTCATATAAAGATCTGTATGAATATGAGTTCTGATACATGAAAAGATTGATATCACTTAACAGAAAGACCGGCTCAGACGGCTCAAAATATGCATACTCTATTTCATCCTGCACATCAGAAATATCAATAAAAACAAAAAGATCGTCCATCTCAAGCCCTTTTTCGATGAAATATTTCATCTTGAGATAATAGATCTTCGGAGAATAGCTTATGCATCCGGCGTTTAAAAGCTCGATTCCCTCTTTCTCAAGTTCTTTCGCAACAATACCGGGAAAAGTTTGATCCCACTCCGCATTCACGCCTTCGGTAAAGGAATCACCAATAAAAACGAATCTTTCCCCGTTCTTTTTCAACGGGACATCTCTTTGTTCCCTGTCAAGAAAACCGAGCGAATTAGTGTGAACTGTATATTCATTGAACCACCGTGTCTTTTCAGTCATGTTCGGCTTCAAACCATGGTGATAATATGAACTGTTGGTTCTGAAATTGTTGTAAGGAGGAGCAAAAAAAGTTGTTGCAGTAGCATCAAAAAGTCCCGCAAGAACAAGAATTACCGTCAGGTTGAACACAACTATCTTCATCACCGGAAATCCTTTTCTCACAAACGGAAAAAGTATCGCGACAATAACTGCCGCAACAAAAAAAGGATTCAGAAAATATGTAAAACTGAACAAGCTATTCTCCTGTATATCTGACAATTAATTCTTAAGCATCAACTCATTAAAATTTTTCTGCTCTTTGTCTGAAAGCTTCTTTTTTTCCTCTTCGATTCTTTTATTTATCAATTCCCTGCTGAAATCAGGTTGCTCCTTTTTTAAAATCATAATCGTTTTCAGCGCAATGTAATGCATCCCTCTTCTGCTGTAGGTGTTTGCAAGTTCAAGCCGCCAGTTGGGATTTTTTGAAACATCAACTGCTTTTTCAAGATATTTGAACCCGTCGGCATAGTTGTTGTCCATAAACTCCCTTCTTGAGAGCCATTTGTAATAATGCGCGATGTTCCTTGATGATTTGAGAAGAGCTGTTTTCATCCCTTTTTCTGCTTTATCTATTGCCGTCCTGTCAAGGTGGAGTGAGCAGTACGCCGCCTGAAGATGATCAAAAAAGCCCCCTGTCAGAGCGGCACCTTTTGAATAGTGTTCAAATGCCTGTCTGTAATCTTTGCTGTTTTCATATACCAAACCTTTATAGATAAAAAGACGGCCCTTTTTTTCATCCGGCATCTCTTTTTTTGCTGACTCAACATGCAGAATAAGCTTTCTGGCAGAATCAAAATCTTTTTTATCAAGGTAGCTCCTTATTGCAGAAAGGAAAAAGAGCTCTTCGTTGCTGTGAATGAATTTTAAAGAACTTTGATCCGTTCTTGACACCTCAAAGAGAAATCTTTCAAGTTCAGAAATATTTCCGTCACTTATGGAAATTATATCGGTCATTTTGCCGCTTATTCCGGCAGATTTAAGATCACCGTATATTTTCCTTAACAGAACAGGATATTTACCGCCGCTAAGTTCAATGCTTTTTCTGTAAAACACAAGCGCCTGTTCAATTGAACCAAGACGGAGCATATAATTGCCTGCGAGATAGTGGGTAAAATAATACTGCGGCGCTTTCAGCATTGCGGCCGTTGCATATTTTCCGGCAATTCCGCTCTCCTCTTTTTGAGGTGAGTTGAGCTTTTCGATCGCTTTGCCCATCGGAACAGAATAGTCCGCCGGATAGTTGTAAACAAGTTCATCATACGAAAAATTCTCACTGTAGCCAGCCGTTTTTCTGCCGCTCTCTGACAAAGTCATTACTAAAAGCGATAGCGATGCCGCAATACAGAAGAATATTACTCCGGCTCTTTTCCTTCCTGAAAGTTCAATCGGCTGAACAGTCATGGCAACAATGGCGATAAGGGGAAAAAGTGTGGAAAAATTATGCAGATTAAAGTCAATCGTATTGTGAAGAAAAATAAAAACAAATACCGAAATAAACCCGCTGTTCCTTTTTACATCCTTTCTCCCTTTCAGGATAATCCACACAAGAAATGTAAATATGAACAGCCCGAAAAAGGCCCCGTTTTCAAGCATGAACTGAACCGGCTCATTTTCAAGTTCAGTGAACTTTCTTTCCGGATCGTTCTGATAGTAGGAGTAAACTTTTGAAAAACTTCCAAGTCCTGAACCGGTAAGAAAGAAATCACCGATGTAATCCCTGACTGTGCCCATCTCTTCGATCTTGCTGAAATACCCCTCCCTTTCAAAATCGAATTCCTTTTCCAGAAGAGCATACCCTGTCTGAAAAACGACAAAAAGAGCGAAAATGAGTGAAAATCCGGCAAGATAGAGTTTTGCTTTTCCTGTTTCTTTTTCAGATTCCGTCCTTTTGATCAGAAGAAAGAAAATAAGAGAAGCCGCAAAAGCGAGAATGCCTCCCCTTGAAAGAGTAGCTACAACGGCAATAGAGTGAATAAAAAACAGCGATCCGTAAAATATCTTCTTTCTGCTGAAATCATGAGAATATATCGATGTCAGAGAAAGTATTGCAGATATTCCGAAAAATGCAGCGGCATGATTGGGATTTATAAGTATGGGGTCGATAAGAAATCCCGGATGCCTGAGCGTTCCGTAAAGCCAGGTTTGAGCATTCACTATCCTTAATGCGGCGGAAATAAGTATTACAATTGAGGATATATAGATGATCGTATCGATCAGAATTTGTTTCCACTTTCTTTTTCCAAGGAATACCGTCCTTGCAACAATGATCGAAAAAAGTGTCAGAACCGTAACCCGCATGATCGAATATACTGTGTCAGGAACAGACATTGTCAGAGGTCTTGCTCCTGACCCTTCAAGCAGATGAAAAAAATGTGCTTTAGGGCTTATTGCCTTAAGAACAGTCAATGGAAGTGGAACAAGTTGGAACACAGCATAGAGAAGAATTGCAGCAAGAGGAAAGAAAACGGATGATATCAGTAGCGGTTTTCTGTAGATCAGCAAGTAGGAGAAAAAACAGAGCGATACAGCTGAAAGAATTGAAATAATTAAAAGGTTTGTGCCAGTATGTGAATATACACCGCCAAGCAGGAACGGAGGGAGAACAAGAAAGATCGTAAAACAGAACTGGACAAAATGATCCCTGAATCTGTTCATGACAATTCCTCACAGGAAATTATAATAAATCTGCACCGTCAAAGTGTGTTCGCTTGTGATGGTATCGCTTGAATTCGTGCTTGGAGATTTTTCTATTTCAAAATCATACTGTATTGCGGCAAATCTTGATATCCACAGAAACGCTGAAGTCTTTGAAAAAAAGCTGAACTGATTCACATCGTCAACAGGGAGCAGCGCATCAAACTCTTCCTTAATTTCAAGAAAACTGAGAGGGAACCATGACAGATAAAGATAAAATTCAGGCCCGGTAAGATTTTTGAAATACGGAACCCTTGTAACAGTGTAATCGCTTTCAAGTTTTGAAACATCGTATGAAAAAGGGTTGAAATCCTGTCTGAATCCCCATCCGACACGACCCGTTATCTTAAAAGAATTGCCGTAAATGTAATCAGCATTTAAGCCCGTTCCTTCCTGCAGAATGGTAGAGGAAAATGATTTTGAGTAAGTGAAAACTTCACCTCTTCCAATATTTCTCGTGTCACCATTTTCTTCAACAACTGCAACCTGCGGCTCATCAGTATCGTCTGATGTTTTCAGATATTTGTACCCGAACGGTGCTCTAACCCTTACAGACACATACGGTCCGACATATTGATTTATTCTGTATATGAACGAGCTGTCAAATTTCATCAGGTCTTTCACAAAACGGAGTTTCTCGCCGTCAGGTTTTTGAAAGAGCTCATTTATTTCCAGCCGGTTTATGAAAAGAAAGTTCCTGTCATCATAAATTATGCTGGTGTTCAGAGTCGAACCAAATGTAAAATCATTGGAATCACCTGATCCGCCCTTGATATATCCGGAATTCACAAGAGAAAAGTTCGCAGAAATGTTTGCCTTGAAAGACCAGTTGCCTGTGTACTTTCTGTCCTCGGTATCGCTTATGACCTCACCGCCTCCAAGCACTGCCCTTGTCTTTTCTTCAAAAACCATCTGAACTGTGCTCAGTTTTCCCTTCTGGGTCCGGACAGTTACAAAATTCTGAAATGAATAAGGGGACTCTCCTCTTTTTGCAACTCTGTAAAGATCGGGCGGGAGTATCCAGACCTGTTCCTTCTCACCTCTAAGTACGTCGGCTCCCGAGCCAGCTCCGACCTGTATCTTTGTCTTTTCATTGACCAGAGTATATGACTCTCTGATGTCGTTATTGTTCTGATCGATCGTTTTTATGATAAGCGCAGACCACGAAGGAATTACAACAGTTGTTCTTTCGTTCAGTATATAAACTTTCATTTCTGTCTGCATATCAAGGGGACCTGAACCTATGTAAACGGTATATTCACCTTCAAAAAGAGGTATTCTCCTCCCCGGCTCGGCATCTGCAAAAAAATCGTCGTCTTTGAATATTGTGTAATGCGGTTCAAGGAGCGGATCTACAATGTAGGGAACGAACAATGCACCTTTCTGCATCGGGATCATTGTTGTATCATTATTCAGCTGTTCAAGTATTGCGGGATCTGTTATTTCTTTTATATCAACGGCTTCACTGTATATTGAAAAAGAGATTAGGAGGAGTAAAAAAAAAACGAGATTTTTAATCAATGTTCATTGCTTCATAAATTTTATTGAAAAATACTTCCGCTTCCTTTTCTATTATTTCCCCCATCGTCCTTACGGCATGAACGACTTCCATGCTTGAAACTTCTCTTCTTTCATCAAACGAATGGGTGATCACCGTTCTGTCCGATTTATAGTCTCTCAGTTCAAAAACTATTGAAACCCTTGCAAACCATTTTTCATTGCTGTCGACAAGATCAAGAGCAAGGATCCTTCCGGTAAGAACAAAATCAGGACGCCTGTCAAGCTGCATTATTACATCTGAAAAGAGCTCTGTCTCTGTAACATGTTTTGCTATCTGGTCAGTGATCATATCTGTAGGGCGGCTTGCCCAGAAACGGCTTGTATAGTACTGTATCTCGTTTTGAGACTTTCTTTTTACGATGTTGTGGATCCTGTATATTTTATCAGTTTCAAATGTTTTTATTCTTACTGTTCCCGAAATCTTCTTTCCAAGTGTTTTTGATGGAGTGTAGTATATCTGATAGTAG
>Ga0116173_1003232_pt1 | contig 12272 bp, 9 predicted proteins | sample AD_UKC085_MetaG_FD_89800 | JGI IMG/M metagenome (GOLD analysis project Ga0116173, IMG submission 89800) | Active sludge microbial communities of municipal wastewater-treating anaerobic digesters from USA - AD_UKC085_MetaG | ecosystem: Engineered > Bioreactor > Anaerobic > Digestate | place: USA...
ATCGTCCGTACCAGTTTCGGCTACCGCCGCACCATTACCAAACTGACCAGCTATTTTGGTTTAATGATTATGCTTTCCATTGCCGATATTGTGGCGAGTGTGGTTGTCGATATGCCATACTTTACCGTAATTGGAGCTATCGGAATTGTCCTGGTTGAAGCGAAATCCGTTTTTGAAAACCTCAGGCAGGAAACTAAAAACGTGGACGAAATTCAAAAGGTACTACTCAAACTCTTTGAAAACAAAGAGGAAATTCAAACCCTCATTTCATTTCTAAACTCAAAAAAGCAGGAGGAGTAATTATGAAATCAAGAGGACTTCGAAATAACAACCCTTTGAATATCCGGAAAAATGCCGAACAGTTTCAGGGCGAATTCAAAGGCAAGGACAAAAGTTTCAAAACATTCTCGTCACTGCCTTACGGCTACCGGGCTGGCTTTATAATCCTTGGGACGTACCTTTCCCAGGGATTAAACACCGTTGAAAAAATCATTGCCCACTGGGCACCGCCAACCGAAAATGATACGGAAAGTTATATCTCCCATGTCGAAAGGTGGTCAGGTGTACCAAAAAACAAAGTGCTGACCGCTTCAAGTGGGGCAGACTTCATTCTAATCGTTGCGGCCATGAGCTTTGTCGAAAACGGACAAAACGCTGATATTTCAGCAGTACAGGCAGGTTTCAATCTACAAACTAAAATCAAGATCCAATGAAAAAACTACTTTTTCTCGCAGCAATAGCAACTCTGTTGTATTCCTGCAAATCGGTCAAATACATTCCGGTAGAAACTACCAAAATAGAGTACCGGGATAATTTCGTCAAAGACTCAATTTTCCGTTACGATTCTGTTTTTGTTAAGGATAAAGGCGATACCTTGATTCTGGAAAAATTCAGATACCTGTACAAAAACCGCATTGTCAAAGACTCAGTTTTTATCAACGACACAATCCGGGTTCCTTATCCGGTGGAAGTGGTCAAACAGGTAAAAGTACCGCTTACAAGCTGGCAGAGTTTCCAAATATGGTGCGGTCGTTTTGCTCTTTTTGCTTTGCTGTTAGCCTGCATTTATTTTGTATGGAGGTTGAAATAATCCTGATATAATTACTGCTCAATTGAATCCCGCCCGAAAGTGCGGGATTTTTTGTTGTATTCAATAACCAAGCAGTCATAAACAACGATTAAAAACGACAGTAAATGCCGTTTTTAATTTTCAACTTACCTCTTTAGCAATCCTATATTTACTTATAGCAAAAAAGGTTGTATCTTTGTGGTATCTGATAGATTATTCTATTTAGCTTTACTTAGATATAAGCTATTTGTACCCTATTTGTACCGCAATACATATAATAAATTAATTTACAGATATTTGCATTTTCTGTATCGGAAAATAGCCCTTCCTACCAACAATAGTAACATATAATTTGGATTATTTCCGATTGGGTCAACGGAGAAACTTTGGCGTGAACTTAAATTTCTTGTTCGGTGCTGTCTCTTTCCTGCTTCTCCATAAAATCAAATTCATAATTTGGAAAAAAAGACAGAAATATGTTAATACTCAAAGAAAACAAATAAAATGTAACATCCACAAAACAATATGTAACCAGCACGTAATGTAAAAAATTATTAATCCTATATTTTTGTTACAACAAAAATAATATTAACTTTAAATTTTATACATTATGAAAAGATTTACTATTTTTCTGGTTTTATTCAACACATTTTTGTTTGTTGCCGGTCAATCAAAAATCGATTTTGAAAATCAAGATTTAAGTGGGGCTTCTGTCGTGTACAATGGTAGTATTTCGGTGATATCTAATCCTGTAACGACAGGAATTAATGCTTCCGGTTATTGTCTGGATGTAATTAACAATGATTATGCTCCAATAAAATTCAGCAATTTTGTGATTCCGGCTGGGGCAAAAGCAACTTATCCCTATGCAAAATTAAAATTTAAAATTGCCTACAAAAGTTTCAACAATGGAACAGATTTGGATTATCCGCAAATAGATGTTTTCTCTTCACCTGAAAATCCAACACTGAGTGATGCCGAAAAACTTGGCTCAATCAATAGTGCGTGGGGATCACATGTCTCCGATTCATTGGTTTGGAGAACGGCAGAATTTTTATTTTCAAGCAGCTCTTTAACGGATATTCCTGAAGGAATATTGGTTTTGAAACTTGCCAAACCAAAATGCGAATATCTTTTGGATGATATTGAACTCATCCCCTCCCCAACCAATAATTCTGATGTAATTACTTTGTTTGACTTTGAAAGCAATAAAATTAACGATGCATTCCCAACCATCAATATTTATGGAGAAGCTCTTGCCAGTTCAGCAGTGGTAGTAGATGATCCTGTAACAACACATTCAACCAAATCATTGCAAATGTCTCAAACTGATTATAATCAAGTTGTAGCCTTTGATGTAACTTTGCCGTCCGGAGAAAATTTGAAAAATTACGACAGATTGTACTTCGATCGTTACTCAACTTCAACCAATTATGCTCAAGCTTATATTTTTGCAAACGATATTAAAATATATCAGGATGTATCAGGATATCCATCTCAAGGGACAGCAAACACTTGGATTACAAAAGATTATGAAATTACGCAGAACGTTCCGGATGCAAATAATTTTACACTTAAAATTGGTTATACTTCAATGAATTCAGGTTCTTATTTAATTGATAATGTTAAACTTCACCGTATTTCTACTGGAACCGGCGAGAAAACACTTATCCCTTTTATAGTAAACTGTTATAATAATTATATTCAATTAAATAGAGTCGCAGAACGGATTGAAATATTCGATATCAGTGGACGACTTCTTTTAACACGAAATAACGTTGCAAAAGTCAATGTACATCAATTCACTCAGGGTATCTATCTCGTAAAAGCATTTATAAATGGAGAAACTTTTCTGTCTAAGGTAATAAAATAGTTGGTTTTTGAAGTGATTTAGTTGATGATTTAAGGAGAGCCATAAAACAAATGACCCTCCTTATTTTTTTATTTTTCTCCTAAAATTTCTTTTATTTCATGGTAATTCAGCACTTCTTTTTCTAAAAGTGTAGTGGCCATTTTTTCTAATAAGTCTTTTTTCTGCATCAACAATTGTTTTGATTCTTCATAACAATTATGGATAATTTCCATTATTTCTTCATCAATCATTTTTTCCACATATTCTGAACGCCTCTCGATACCGGGACCTCCACCTAAAAAACTTGTAGTTGACTGATTTACAAGAGAAATGTTAGGCAATTTTTTACTCATTCCATACACAGTAATCATGTTTCGAGCCAATTGTGTAGCTCTTTCCAAATCGTTGGAAGCTCCGGTAGATACTTCACCAAAAATCAATTCTTCAGCGGCTCTACCACCCAAAAGACCTTTAATTTTTCCTATCAATTCGCTTTCAGAAAGCAAATATCTGTCTTCCAAAGGCATTTGCATGGTATATCCCAAAGCTCCGATCCCACGTGGTACAATAGAAACTTTTTGAACTTCGTCTGCTCCCTGAGTGAAATATCCGACAATAGCATGACCACTCTCATGAAAAGCTACAATTTTCCGTTCTTTTTCATTAATAAGTTTGTTCTTTTTTTCCAAACCGGCAATAACCCGCTCAATAGCCGCTTCAAAATCCATCATGGTAACTTCATCACGATTGTTTCGTACAGCTAAAATTGCAGCTTCATTACAAACATTGGCAATTTCTGCTCCCGCAAATCCGGGCGTTTGTGCAGCCAATCGTTTTAAATCTACATCTGCAGATAGTTTTATATTTTTCGTATGAACTTTAAATATTGCTTCCCTCCCATTCATATCGGGTTTATCTACCAGCACCTGACGATCAAACCGACCAGGACGCAATAATGCAGGATCGAGCACATCGGGACGATTCGTAGCACCCATGATGATGACTCCGGAACTTGCATCAAATCCATCCATTTCAACCAAAAGTTGATTTAAAGTGTTTTCACGTTCATCATAACCACCGACATAAAATCCCGAATGAGCTCGGCTTTTGCCGATAGCATCTATTTCATCAATAAAAATAATACATGGTGCATGAGCTTTTGCTTGATTGAACAAATCTCTTACACGGGCAGCTCCTACGCCAACAAACATTTCTACAAAATCGGAACCGCTCAGACTGAAAAATGGGACATCTGCTTCACCTGCTACCGCTTTAGCCAATAAGGTTTTCCCAGTACCAGGAGGGCCTACCAGCAAAACTCCTTTCGGTAATTTTCCACCTAAACGGGTATATTTAGAAGGATTTTTCAGAAAATCGACTAACTCTTTTACTTCTTCAACGGCTTCATCAATTCCTGCAACATCCTTAAAAGTTATAGGATTTGCAGGTTTTTCTGCCTGAATTTGTGCTTTGTTTCTTCCAATTTCGAGCATGGGGTTTTTATTACCCATTTTTTTGAAAAAATACCCCCACAACAGCATAAACACGACAAGCGGTAAAATCCAGTTGAGAAAAAAATTTAAAACCGTGTTGTCTTGAAAATGCCCTTTAAAATTAACTTTTGCTGCCAACAAATCATTAATGAGATATTCCTCGTTCATATTTGGAATTCTGCTGACAACAAATTGTTTTTCCACCTGTTTTTCTAAATCCGGAATTCTGATTCTCCATGGGGCAGTGGGAGCTTGTGTTATTGATTTAACACTGTTGGTATTCGATTTGAATTCCCCAATTATTTTATCCTGTAAAAAAATAACTCTTTCAACCTTACCATTACGAACCGAATCAACAAATTCGTTATAACTCAATTCTTTGTTTCCCTGAGTAGTAGGAAATACCAACCAATCCATCAAAATAAATAAAAACATAATAGCCAGCCAGTAAATCCACGAATATTTTGTACGTTTTGTCATTCAAATAGATTTTTTAGGTTTATAAAATTTCGACGAAATTTAGAAAAAAAATCAGAAAAATCAATGAAAAACAAATTCTATAATGTGATTTTTTAGATTTATTATTATAACAAAATACGAAAAATCCCGACTTTTTAAATTTTTGAGCCGGGATTTTTAAAATAATTCGTTAAAAAACAATTACATAAGACTCCATGCAACAGTAAGACCTGCCATTACAATGGAAACCATGCTCATTAGTTTAATTAAAATATTTAATGATGGGCCTGAAGTATCTTTGAAAGGATCGCCAACGGTGTCGCCAACAACAGCAGCTTTATGGTTTTCCGAACCTTTTCCGCCCAAATTTCCTTCTTCAATATATTTTTTTGCATTGTCCCACGCGCCACCCGAATTGGCCATAAAAATTGCCAGAATAAAACCGGTTGAAACACTTCCCAGCAACAGTCCCATAACACCCGAAACGCCAAATATTACACCGGTGAGGATAGGAATAATAATTGCTAACAGCGAAGGCAGCAACATTTCCTTCTGCGCTCCTTTTGTTGAGATGGCCACACAACGTGCATATTCAGGTTCAGCTTTCCCTTCCATGATACCGGCGATTTCTCGAAATTGCCGACGTACTTCCTGAACCATATTTTGAGCAGCACGTCCTACTGCATTCATAGTCAGACCACAAAACAAGAAAGCAGCCATTGCGCCAATAAATGCTCCAACTAAAACTCTCGGATTCATCAAATTAATTTGAAAATATTCCATTAGCTGCGGGATAGAAGCTTGATGAATATCGGTCTGCATGGCATTGAAAAATAATTCTGTTTTCTCGGGAATTCGTGCGATGGCAATTTTAATTTCTTCCAGATAAGAAGCCATTAACGCCAAAGCAGTAAGGGCTGCAGAACCAATGGCAAATCCTTTTCCCGTAGCAGCTGTCGTATTTCCTAAAGCGTCCAGCGCATCAGTGCGTTTTCTGACTTCAGGAGACAATCCGCTCATTTCTGCATTTCCTCCGGCATTATCGGCTATTGGGCCATAGGCATCGGAAGCCAACGTAATGCCCAACGTTGAAAGCATTCCTACCGCCGAAATTGCAATACCGTATAAACCCATACTGATGTTGGAGAAATCGAAACCTGAAGCAAAAAGAAAAGATAAAATAATAGAAATACCAACTACCAACACCGGAAAGGCAGTTGAAATCATTCCTGTACCAATACCAGAAATAATTACTGTAGCAGGACCGGTTTTTGAAGCTTCAGAAATTTTTTGTGTGGGTCTATAACCCGCAGAAGTGAAATATTCGGTAATTTTTCCAATGGCAACACCTCCAAATAGTCCGGCGAGCATCGATCCCCAAATGCCCAAATAATTGGGTATATTCAAATATTTCAAAATAAAAAACGAAAATATGGCAATGAAAACAGCGCTGAAATTGATTCCGCGACTTAAAGAACTCAACAATTGCTTTTGAGAAGCGTCTTCATTGGATTTTACCATAAAAATTCCCACAACAGACAGAATAATTCCTACAGCTGCAATTACCATAGGCGCAATTACGCCATTAAACTGAACGGCTGTTCCTTTTGTTGCAAAGGCTACGGCTCCTAAAGCAGCAGTAGAAAGTATCGATCCACAATAAGATTCGTATAAATCGGCTCCCATACCAGCTACATCGCCTACATTATCACCAACATTATCGGCAATGGTTGCTGGATTTCTCGGGTCGTCTTCCGGAATCCCTTCTTCCACTTTTCCAACTAAATCGGCTCCTACATCAGCTGCCTTTGTGAAGATTCCTCCACCAACACGTGCAAACAAAGCCTGCGTGGATGCTCCCATACCGAAAGTTAAAGTTGTGGTTGTGATAATAATCAATTTCATGGAAGGATCGGAAGCAATGGTCAAATTGGTGGTATTGTCTAAAGCGCCAATAACAAATTGTAAAACGTAAAACCAAATAGAAATATCGAGTAATCCGAGACCAACAACTACTAACCCCATTACGGCTCCGGAGCGAAATGCCAATCTCAATCCGGCATTCAAACTCTGTTGGGCAGCATTAGCGGTACGGGCAGAAGCATAAGTAGCAGTACTCATGCCAATATATCCGGCCAAACCTGAAAAAAAACCTCCCGTGAGAAATGCAAAAGGAACCCATGGATTTTGAATTTTCAGATAATACGCCATAAAAGCAAAAATCAATGTAAGAATGATAAAAATGATTCCAACAACTTTATATTGTTGTTTTAAATAAGCCATTGCACCTTCACGCACATATTTTGCTATTTTTTTCATGGTAATTGTTCCTTCACTTTCTTTTTTCATTTGATGAAAAAAATACCATGCAAAAAATAAAGCCAATACGGCAGATACAGGTACCAAAAAGAAAATTTTATTCTCCATAATGTATTGATTTTAAGTATATTAATTAATTTTAAAGATATACATTTTTTAAAATAATTATTTTTTTAAAATTTATTGAGCACCCGATAACTTTGTAAGCCTTTGATATAAAGTGGGATGAGAATAATGAAAAAAGGCATACAAAGGATGAGGCATCAAATTGCTGAGCGAAGTTGCAGCCAGTTTTTTTAACCCGTTTTGGAGTTGATTTGCCCAACCATATGCAGCTGCAAAAGCATCCGCTTGATATTCAAATTTTCTGGATAAAATATTGGTGCAAATACTAAGTAACAGAGAAACAGGTGTATATAACAAACCAAAAGCAATGACATTTAAATGGAAAGAGGCACTTGTGCCACCTAATACTTGAGCAAAAACATTGCTTTTCAGTATCAGACCCAGCAGAAAAAAGAGCAACAAACTTTCAGGAAGAGAAATCAGCAACTGATAAAGTGTGTGTTTCTTCTTATAATGACCTATTTCATGCGCCAATACAGCCACAATTTCTTCGGTTGTAAGCTTGTCGAGCAAAGTATCGTAAAGTACTACTCGTTTTTTGTTTCCCAAACCGGTGAAATAGGCATTGGCTTTTGTGGAGCGTTTCGAACTGTCAATGATGTAAATATTGTCCAGTTTAAATCCTGCTTTGGCTGCAAATTTTTCTATTTCGTTGCGTAATTCTCCTTCTTCAAGAGGTTTCTGCTTGTTAAAAAGTGGAACAATGATTTGAGAATAAAACATGGACATAAACACACTAAATAAGGTAACAACCAACCATGCTATTAACCAAAAATACGCTGGAGTTAAATTATATATCCAGACAATTCCTCCCAACAAAACACCTCCAATAATTACACTAAGAGCAAATTCCTTTAACTGATCCAACACAAAAAGTTTAGGTGTTACCTTGTTGAATCCGAATTTCTGCTCTATAACAAAAGTATCGTACCACTGAAAAGGAATGCTGATAAGGGTTTCGGCAACAAAAAGTACTCCAAAATATAACAACGGCAATAAAATTGGATGTTCAGTTATCCGACGTAAAACGGTATCCAGCCAACCAAATCCGCCCAAACAGAAAAAAATTAAAATTACAATAAAATTAAAAGTGGAAGAGATGGTGCCAAAACGGATGTTGGTTCGAAAATAATCTTGTTGTTTACTGTATTGGTCGGCATCATATATATTTTTTAGAATATCAGGAAGTTCATTTTTAGAATATTGAAAATTCAAAAAAGACAAATAGCGCTCCAAAATAAAATCACCTATAATAAAGAATAAAATCAAATAAAACAAAACTTCTACCAGCGTCATAATCTTTTTGTTTCAATTTTTTTTAATTGAGTGCAAATATAACCATTTTAATGATTTTCCAACTCTATAGACCAAAAATTTACATAAAAAACATATCTTTGTCATGGCTTTATATAAAATACCAATTTGTAGACTGTCAGTTATGGAAATCGTTAAATACATAAAGAAATCACAAATATTTTTTTCTGTACTCTTGCCTCTGTTTTTCTTTTCGTGTTCAAATGAATCTCCCAATAAAATCCGCATAGGAATTCCAGAAGGTCCTTCAGTTGTGAGTTTTATAAAAATGATGGATGATTCTGTGTTGATAAATGGGGAAAAAGTAGAATTTATCGTTAAATCCGATCCACAGCAAATTCAAGCTCTCATGATGCAAAACAAAGTGGACTTTGCTATTTTGCCAACCAATATGGCAGCTAATCTTTATAATAAGGGTCTTGAATACAAAATGATTGCCTGCCCGGTGTGGGGAACTTTGTACATTTTGTCCAATTTGCCTGAAGTGAATGAGTTAAGTGATTTAAAGAATAGAAATGTCGGGGTTTTTGGTCAGGGTACCACTGCTGATATTTTATTCCAAAAACTGATTCAGAAAAAAGGAATAGAAAATGTTTTTATCGATTACCGTTTTACGGGAAATTTCGAACTTTCTCAAGCCCTTCGCTTGAAGAAAACAAATATTGCCGTCATCTCTGAACCACTTGTCAGCAAACTTCTGAAACAGGACTCCTCTATCCACATAGTAGAAAGATTATCTTGCGAAGAGTATATGAATGAAAAAGATAGAGATATATTCGTCCAAACTGCTTTTTTGGTTAATGAAAAAGTGATACGACATAATCATCAGATAATAAAAGAAATATGTAATGCTTACCGAAGCAGTTGCAATTATGTTGTTCAACATCCGGATGAAGCTGCTGACATGCTGGTTAAACGTGGCATCTTACCCGATACATGTGTGGCAAAGGAATCGATTTTATTGTGCAGCATCAATTACGTTGCTGCCTTTGCCATCGAAGATGAGATTTACAGTTACTTGAAAATTTTTTACGATTTCAATCCTGAAAGTATTGGCGGTAAATTACCCTCGCGCGACTTCATTTTTCGAGAATTTTAAGGTAACATGGAAATGAAAACGAATAAGAAAAAAATATTACCTTTCATTCTTGCTGTCTTCACTTTGGCAACTATTTGGCAAATCATTTCAATATCTATTGGTTATCAGGCTATTTTCCCTTCCATTTTTGATTTAATTTCCGATACACTGCATTTATTTATTCAAACTGAATTTTATTTTGCATTATTTGGAACCATCTGCAGAGGTTTGTTGGGTTTTGTTATCACTTTTTTTATTGCTTTCTCTTTAGGTAGTTTGGCTGTTTTCAATTCGTTTTTTAGAGATTTTTTTCATCCCATTGTAGTTTTCACACGGTCAATACCGGTAATATCTATCGTACTTGTTGCTCTTTTGTGGTTTTCTCCACCTTTTTTACCTGTTTTTGTAGCATTTTTCAGCATGTTTCCCATTCTGTTTCAAAGCATTCAAAGTGGAATGGAAAATGTGGATAAGAAATGGGTTGAAATGGGCAAAGTTTTTGGACTTTCTCCCCGTAAACGTTTTTTTTACATTTATTATCCGGGCAGCAGATCGACTATTTTTGATGGTATCAGTTCTGCAATGGGTTTTGGATGGAGGGCTGTAATTATTGGCGAAGCGTTAGCTCAACCTGTTCATGGAATTGGTTCTCAAATGAAAGAAGCTCAAGCTTATATTAATGTCTCCGAAATTATTGCATGGACACTTGCAGCCATTTTGATAAGTTATATTTTCGAAAAAATAATTCTTTTTCTGAAAAAAAAGACTCGTTCTGTTCGACTTCCCGCATCAGACGAATGCAAGTTTTATAAAATAAACCAAAGTATTGAAAAAAAGGAGATTATCATTAATAACTTAAAGAAAAAATATAATGAATATATCGTTTTTTCTTCTCTCAATCAAAACTTTAAGGACACCGAAATAAATATAATCAAAGGTCCTTCGGGAATAGGAAAAACAACTTTATTGAGACTGATTGCACGGCTTGAAAAGCCCGATGAAGGAACAATTCATTACTCTTCAAAATTCAGTTGGGGATATTCGTTTCAAGATGTTCGTTTATTACCATGGTTAACGGTTAAAGAAAATATTGCATTTCCCCTGTTATATAATAGAAAAACAGAAAGACAAAACGTTAGCAACAGTATCAATTGGCTTTTAACAAAAATGGAATTGACAGAACATCAAAACAAATTTCCTCATCAATTGAGTGGAGGACAATTACAGCGCGTCGGATTGGCTCGCGCTTTGGCCGCACAGCCGGATGTTTTACTGCTGGACGAACCATTCACCGGCTTTGACGAAGCTTTAAAAACGAGAATTCAAAATTTTTTATCGGAATGGTTGGTTGATTTTAAACCACTTGTTATTTGGGCTACACATGAAAACATCAGCCTTCCTGAAATGAAAATACGAGAAATTCAGCTTAATAATTGAAGTAATTTTTTTAAGTCGTGGCAGGATAATCTCTTTCGCCGAAAATGATAGTTCCCAGCCTAATTAGGGTACTCCCCTCTTCTATCGCAATCTGAAAATCGTTTGACATGCCCATGGAAAGTTCTCTGAAATTTTCATTCTGGGTGAAAAATGAAACTTTCAGCTGGTCAAACAATAACCTTAAAGTCCTGAATTCCTGTCGAATTTGAGTCTGATTATCCGTATAAGTAGCCATGCCCATTAACCCACAAATTTGGACATGACGAAAATTTTTCCATTCTTCACCTTTCAATATTTCTTCAAGTTGTTCAGGTAAAAATCCGAATTTGGATGGCTCCCGAGCAATATGAACTTCTAAAAGACAACGAACAATCTTGTCAACTTTACCTGCCTGACGGTCAATTTCTTCCAAAAGCTTCAAAGAATCTACGGCATGAATCATATCTACAAACGGAACAATATACTTCACCTTGTTGGTTTGAAGATGCCCTATAAAATGCCACTGAATATCACTGGGAAGAGAAATTTGTTTTTCACAGAGTTCCTGTACCCTACTTTCGCCAAAAATTCTTTCGCCGGCATGATAGGCATCGAGTATGGCTTCGTTGGGATGAAACTTGGAAACACATACCAAACGCACGTTATCAGGAATTTGAGTATGAACTTTTTTTAAATTCTCTTCAATAGACATGTTTATAAATTTTTAAAAACTAATCCTTTATTGAAAGTTTTGTATTTCCTGAACAACTTTTTTCTCTTCTGATACATAAGGATAAACTTCCATAATAGGTGTTTCTGAAACGGAAACCAACTCGTAATCGGCTAAAGAATTTTTCATTTCTGAAGTAAGCACTTCGACGGCTTCCTTAACTGAAGTGGCTTGTACGAGCATGGTAGCAGCCGTACGTTTTTCCACCCCTTTTTCTTCATCCAAAGCAATAAAAAAAACTTTGCAACGATACCATTTATCGCCGCCTTCGTGTGGAAAAAGTTCGCTGATACGCGCTCTGCGAATGTTGGCTACCAAAAATTCACCCGAGATATATGGCTCCATTTCCTGAATAATCCTCTTTTCGGCTTCTGTAAAGCTTAAGGCATCAATTAGATAAGTTTCATTCACGGTGA
>Ga0116173_1003247_pt1 | contig 12241 bp, 10 predicted proteins | sample AD_UKC085_MetaG_FD_89800 | JGI IMG/M metagenome (GOLD analysis project Ga0116173, IMG submission 89800) | Active sludge microbial communities of municipal wastewater-treating anaerobic digesters from USA - AD_UKC085_MetaG | ecosystem: Engineered > Bioreactor > Anaerobic > Digestate | place: USA...
ACAATAATATCTATGCTGGGGGAAATTTTGCTACGGTTAATGGTCAGACGAGAAATAATCTGGCAGCCATTGATGCGGGTGGATCTCTGACTTCATGGAATCTGAGTGTTAATGGTCCTGTTACTACTCTGGCAATTGATAAAAATATTATTTATGCTGGAGGGTATTTTACTTCGGTTGGTGGTCAAACGAGAAATCGGTTGGCAGCAATTGATATCGGAGGATCATTAACTGACTGGGATCCAAATGTTAATGATTATGTTGGTGCTTTAGCAATTAACAATGATATTGTTTATGCCGGAGGAAGTTTTACTTCAGTTGGTGGTCAAACGAGAAATCGGTTGGCAGCGATTGATATCGGAGGATCATTAACTGATTGGGATCCAAGTGCTGGTAGTAATGTCTACGACTTAGCCATTAACAATGATATTGTTTATGCCGGAGGTGATTTTACAACTGTTGGTGGTCAAACGAGAAATCGGTTGGCAGCGATTGATATAGGTGGATCGGTAACTGACTGGAATCCGAATGTTGGTGATGGTGTTTATACTTTGGCAGTTAACAACGATATTGTTTATGCCGGAGGAAGTTTTACTTCAGTTGGCGGTCAGGCAAGAAATAATCTAGCAGCGATTGATGTGGGGGGATCGGTAACTGACTGGAATCCGAATGTTGGTGATGGTGTTTATACTTTGGCAGTTAACAACGATATTGTTTATGCCGGAGGAAGTTTCTCCACTATCGGTGGCACAACTAGAAACAACTTGGCAGTTATCGATATCAACGGTTCTTTGGCTTCATGGAATCCTAATGTTAGTGGGGGTAATTTTGGAGGTGTCTATAGTTTAGTTTTTGGCAACAACCGACTTTATGTGGGAGGAGATTTTGGTAGTATCTCCAATACTGCTAGGCCTTATCTTGCCGTCTACAGTTTAGGAATTTCAGATACCACTCCTCCTGTAATGTCTGAAACAGCTGCCACGGTAACTAATAATACCGCCACCATCACCTGGACAACTGATGAACCAGCCAACTCTTTGGTAAGGTATGGTTTAACCTCATCTCTGGGAAGCGCTACCCCAATAACATCTACTCCCACCACCTCCCATAGCATAACTCTATCTTCTTTGATTGCCTGCACCCATTACTATTATCAAACTATTTCGACAGATGCAGCTAACAATCAGACTCTGGGACCAATTAACACTTTTATGACTGGAGGTTGTGGGGGAGAAACGGTTAACGCTCCAGTAGTTGATTACTCTTACTCTCAGGTAACTAACAACATGGGAGGTGACTTAAGCTTAAACACTACCAACACCAACATCAGTGTCACCTTACCCTCAAACATAAACACCAGTCTGGATCCAACCACTCCCATAGATATCCAAGTCAAGTTGGTAGAGACTAATCCCATTATGACCAACCTCTCATCACCTCCAGACTTAATCACCAGCGATACCAATACCAACCCCACTCAACTCATCTCATCTATCTTTGATATCAAAACCTACATTACAGTAGGACAAACCCTAGCTTCATTTACCAACAACCCGACACTTTAAGCTACACTGACTCACAGATCAGTGGTTATGATATCAACACCTTATCTATCTACCGTCATGATGGAATGTCTTGGTCAAAACTAGATACGACCAATGATACCACCAACAAACTCCTGAGAGCTCAAACTCCTGGTTTCTCTCTGTTTGCCATCTTTGGTCAAAAACCAATGACTACAAACCAATCATCAAATTCTTCATCACCCCAACCTTCCAACTCTCCTCCAGACCCCAACTACTGTGGCAACTTAAAACCAGCTTTAGCCCCAGACCTATTCCAGATTGATGCCAATGGTTATGGCGCCAAACTCTTCTTTACCCCCCTTGGTGACACTTCAGATTACTTTATCAGTTTCTCCTCAATGAATACTAATGCTGAAGAACATGGAGAACAAGTAACTCTGCTAAGAGAAGGAGTTCAATCCCATCTAATCAACTACCTTAAACCTAATACCGTCTATTACTTTAAGGTCAGAGGTAACAATGGTTGTATGCCAGGAGAATGGAGTAACATCATGCAGATTAAAACCACCTCCAGCAAATCTTCTTTAAGAAAGTTCTATCGTTATTCACCAACCCCCACAACCGTATTCAACACCCTTAAAACCAACTTAACCAACCTAATCAAACCAACGACTAAACCATCAACCATTAAGTTACCAACCATCAAACCAATCCCAACAACTAAACCATCAACCACTATTCAAACTCCTGATGCCAACCCCATTATCAAACCTACCCAATCCATAACCTATCCGACAACTCAAACCACAACCCCAACCCAACCATCAACTTCAGTCAACCAACAGAGAAAATGTTTCTTATGGTGGTGCTGGTAGGGGAGTTGGAAGTTTGTAAAGTAAAACACAATCTCCCCCAACCCCTCTTTGACCCACCTTGTCGGCGGGCGAAGCAAGAGGGGAGGAGAAAGACTCCCTTGTCAAAGGGAGATTTAGAGGGATTGGATTTTGGATTAAAGGTAGGAAATTCACCGCAAAATAATCTGAAAAAATATAATTGAGAGGGTTTGTCCTAGTGATTGGAGCTTGATATGTCTGCGGGTAGTGTGTATGATGATTCTCAGACGCTAGAGATAGCGGTTTATAAAAAATACAAATATGTTGTGTCCTTACTGTAATTTTGATGAAAGCAATGTCTTAGAAAGCCGGGAGGCAGAAGACAGCAAAGCCACCAGAAGGCGGCGGGAGTGTGTCGGGTGCAAAAAAAGGTTTACGACTTACGAGAGAGTGGAAAATATAAGTTTGAAAGTAATCAAAAAATCGGGGCGGATAGAGGATTATTCTCGGGCAAAATTGGAAAGGTGTATGGAAAAAGCCTGTTGGCGGATGACGGATGAAGAGAGAGAAAAAATTATTGATGAGATTGAGATGAAACTGTTAAATTGGAAGAAAGTAGAAATTCCCTCAAAAGAAATCGGAAAAATGATTATGGAAAAGTTAAAAAAAATAGATCAAATGGCTTATATCCGGTTTGCCACCGTTTATTTGGATTTTAATAAAGTTGATGATTTTAAAAAATTATTGATTGATTTAAAAAAATAATGACAGATACTGATGTGCGTCAAAATATTAATACTCAAGAACTGATGGAGCCGCAGTTGTCGGACAATGCTAGATATATTGCAGAGACAAGATATTCGCAAAAGAATGAAGAGGGAAAACCAACAGAAAAGGTAAAAGATATTTTGTGGCGGGTGGCAATAAATGTGGCCAAGGGGGAGCTTAATTTTGGCAAGACGGAAACTGAGGTAGAGCGGTTGGCTAAAGGTTTTTATCAGCTGATGGCGGAACAAAAATTTTTGCCCAATACGCCGTGTTTGGTAAATGCAGGCAAAGCCAGACAGCAGTTGTCGGCCTGTTTTGTGCTGCCGATAGAGGATTCGATGGAATCAATTTTGGAAACAATGTCAAATATGGCGATGATTCACAAAAGCGGCGGAGGAACAGGATTTTCTTTTTCTAACCTAAGACCGAGCGGCGATTATATTAAATCGAGCGGTGGGACGACGGTGGGACCGGTGAGTTTTATGCAGGCTTACAACGATGTGACGGCGCAGATAAAACAAGGAGGAGTGAGACGGGGAGCTAATATGGGAATGTTGAATATTTACCATCCGGATGTGTTGAGGTTTGCGGTGGTGAAATTGGATGAATGGAGTTTGACTAATTTTAATATTTCCTTGGCGGTGACAAATGACTTTATGAAACGGATGGAAGAGGATAAAAAATTTGTGACAGACGATTCAATTCCGGAAGAAGCAGTGGAAGAAATTAGACTGGCGGAGGCAATTAGAGGGGTGGATGACAGATTGAGAGAAACAGAAAAAGGAATTAAGAAATTATATGATTGGGCTGAGGCAAAACAGGAGGGGGAAGGATATGAGCTGATTAATCCCAGAACTAACCAGGTGGTGATGAAATTGAATGCTTACAAAGTATTCAATTTAGTGACCAGATTGGCGTGGCAGTTTGGCGATCCGGGGTTGGTGTTTATTGATCGGATGAATGAACCGAGTTCAAATCCGGTGCCGACAGTCGGTCGGATTGAGGCAACCAACCCTTGCGGGGAACAGCCATTGTTGCCTTATGATGCTTGTAACTTGGGAAGCGTTAATTTAGCCAAATTAGTTAGAGATAAGGATATTGATTGGGAGGAGCTGAAGCGGGTAGTATTTGAGGCGGTGCATTTTTTGGATAATGTGGTGGAGGTTAATGAATTCCCGGTGCAACAAATCAGAGACATGGTGAGCAAGACCAGGAGAATTGGTGTGGGAGTGATGGGATTTGCGGATGCTTTGTTTAAATTGGGAGTGAAATATGATTCGGAGGAAGGAATTGCCTGGGCAAAAAGAATAATGAAGTTTGTAACGGAGTCAGCCAAGGAAGCGTCGGTGGAATTGGCTAAAACCAGAGGAGTGTTTCCTTTGTGGGACGTGAGTGTGTTTGCTAACACGGATTATAAGCCGAGAAATATGGCCATCACCACGATTGCGCCGACGGGGACAATCAGTATGTTGGCAGATACGAGTTCGGGAATTGAGCCGGTATTTTCGTTGGGATTTCAAAAAAATACAGTGGAAGGAAAGACGCTTTATAGCGTTAATCCGGTATTGGTAGAAGAGTTAAAAAACAAAGGAATTTATAGCGAGGAGTTGATGGAGAAAATTGTAAAAAACGGAGGAACGCTTGGCGGAGTGGAGGAAGTGCCGGAGGAAATAAAAAAGGTGTTTGTAACCGCTTTGGAGATTGAACCGGAGTGGCACATCAAAGTTCAGGCAGCATTTCAGGAGTTTACCGACAACGCGGTGTCAAAAACAATTAATTTGCCGGAAACTGCTACAGTAGAAGATGTGCGGAAAGCTTATAGATTGGCTTACGCTTTGGGAACTAAGGGGATTACCATTTATCGGACAGGATCAAGATCATTTGAGCCGCTGCAAAAAGTGAAAGACAAAAAGGATGAAGCGAAGGATGATTTGGATTATAAACCGAGGAAAAAACCAACGCCGATAGTGGCTCAAGGAATCAGGATTAAGAAAAAGTGTGATGTGGGCAGTATTTATTCATCAATTTTTTATGAAGAAAATGATGGTCCGGTAGAGGTGTTTGTGACTTTGGGGAAAAGTGGGGGATATTTGGCGGCAGCAGCAGAAGTAACGGGAAGATTGTCGTCACTGGCGTTAAAATACGGAGCGACCTTGGATGAGATCTCAGAGCAGTTGGTGGGAATTTCCTGCGGTCAAAAGGTGGGGATGGGAAATGGGGCAGTGTTAAGCATGTTTGATGCGGTGGGGAAATCGTTGTTGGAGATTTCCCGAGGGCAACAGTTGACGATGTTTGAAGAAAAAGAGATACCGGTGAAAATGGATTTGGTTAAACCAGATAATAATGAGGCGGAGGCGGAGAGTAAATTTGGGGCTTGTCCGGACTGCGGTTCGCCGTTGAGAGCCGAAGAGGGTTGTTTTAAATGCACCAATGTGTTTTGTGGCTACTCTAAATGTAGTTAAAAGTTTGTCAAGTTTTTAAAGTTTTAAAGTAATAAAAACAAAATATTTAAAATAATTTTAGGATTTAAGAATAAAAAATATAAAAAATTTAAGTAATAAATTAACATGATTACAACAAAAGTAGGTGATGGAGGCAAAAGCTGGTGTGGGGGAAAAATGGTGGACAAAGACGGTCCGTTGTTGGAGGCGATGGGGAGTTTGGATGAACTTCAGGCGGGATTGATGATGGTGGACGAGAAAAAGATAGTCAAGGATTTGAAGGAAATTATGGGAATTATTGCTAGTTTGTCAAGTTCATCAAGTTTATCAAGTTGTAAAGTAAAGGATAAGGTTGAGTGGTTGGAAAGAGAGATTAAAAAAATGGATAAGGGAGATGTGGAAGAATTTTTGGTTTTTGAAACTAAAAAGGCAAGAGAGTTTAATTTGGTCAGAACCGTTTGCCGGCGGGCGGAGAGGAGATTAGTGGGGTATGGTAAGGTGGGTAAGGTTGATAAAGGAATTTTGATTTATATTAATAGACTGTCAGATTATTTGTTTTTGAAAGCAGTTTTAAATAATTAAAAATTAAACTCCGACTGGTAAATTAAGTCGGGGCGGCAGATAATGCCGGGGGAAGTAGGTTTGATTCCTACACTGGGCCGCAACTGTGATGAGAGTAATCTCTAAGTCAGAAGACCAAAACTTTCGCGCCATCCCGAAGTTTCGGGATTAGTTTGTAACAAAACTAAGAGTAAATATGATACAAGAAAGACAAATTGGCTTTTCGCCAGAAAAAGAAGAAAAATTTTTGTTAAGATTGGATGGTGGTTGTCGGAGAGTAAATTTGGAGCAGGAGTTAAAAACTCAGTTAGCGGAAGATTTTGGGTTAGTGGAATTTAGCTTGAAATTTAGATTGGATGAGAAGGGGAAAATTGTGGACTTGTTGTCGGGGGAGGAGATGGTGGAGTTGACCAAAAGGGGTGGGGTTGAGGAAGAAGTTGAGTCGATAACAAAAATTGAGGCTGGTTTAGGGAGAGGGTCAGAGTCGGTGTGGGTTCATTTTAGTCCTAAAAATGAGGAATTGGGATATGCTAGCAACTGTGTTGATTTTTGGAGACGGGAGGGGAAAAAGGTGGTTTGGAATCGGGTGGCGGTGAAAAATAATTTGGCAGAAATGAATGAGTTGAGAAATTTATTGTCGGGAGAGAAAAGAGTGATGACAGAGTGGGAGATACTGGCGCAGCCGGTGGAAGTAAAAGGAGTGAGTTTGGGAGAGATTTTTGATTTGCTGGCCATAAGTGAGGTTAAAAATGAGGTGACAAAAAACCAAATTGATCGGATAGTAGAAAATTATACCGAGAGTTTTGCAAGTGAATTGGGAGAGGAATTAGTGAACAATAAAGATTTTATTTTTCGGCTATATTCGCTGTGTTACCGGGAGTTGGAAATGAACAATACTGAAATGACAATAAGAGGGGAGGTAGAAAATTATATGTATGGCAGTTTGATGGGGGTGAGAACTGAAGCCAGTTTTGGCTGCTCGGTAACAACCATAGTGGGGTCGTTTGGAGAGAAGGTTGGTTATTATGTTTTGGCCAATGGCGAGGTTAAAAGAGGCCAGATTCCGGAGGGATTTAAAGAGTGTAAAAAATGTGGCTGTTGGTATGCCGGAGAGAAATGTCCTTTTTGCCCTTGATGATGTGATTTGACATATTACTTGATGTTTTTTGATATATTTATTTAAATTAAAAATAAGGGATAATTAAGGTATGAAAGAAAATAATAAAGGTGTAATGATACTGGTAGTAGTGTTAATATTAGTGTTTTTGTTGCCTTGGGGGAGAATAAATTGGGGAAAGATTAGATGGATGCAGCCGGAGACAGTGACGGTGACTGGCGAGGCTAAATCAACCCAAAAAAATCAAATAGCGACTTTTAATGCCGGAGTGGATGCAGTCAATTCGGATAAAGATAAAGCCATAAGTGATGTTAATAGCAAAATGGAGGCAATTATTGCGGCAGTTAAAGATTTTGGGATAAAAGAGGAAGATATTAAGACGCAGAATTTGAGCATTTTTCAACAAGAAGAGACTTATTATGAGGGCGGAGTGCAAAAAAGCCGGAAGGGACAATGGCGGATTAGTAATGGGGTAGAAATTGTGTTAAGAGAAGTGGATAAAGCGTCAAAACTGACATCACTTTTGACTTCGACCGGGGCGAATAATGTTTATGGACCGAATTTTTCTTTTGATGATGTGAGTGAAACCCAAAAAGGTTTGTATGAAGCGGCAATGAAGGACGCCAAAGACAAAGCAGAAATGTTGGTAAAAGTGTCTGGAAGGAGATTAGGCAAGGTGGTAAATGTGTCTGAAAATGGCAGCAGCTCGGTCTATCCGATGTATCGGATGGCGGCAGAGGGTTTGGGCGGCGGGGGAGCGCCGGTAGAGCCGGGATCGGGGACAGTGAGACAGTCTTTGGTGGTAGTGTTTGAATTAAAATAAATTAAAATAAGATAGTTAAAAAAATCCTGCCATTTTTTTTGACCTAGTTTTAGTCGATTGATTTTGGAGTGACAAGAAGCTAAATTGGGTCAGGGTTTAAAAATTAATATTTTTTAAGATGGCAAGAGAGACAAAATTAAAAGTTACTTTGTTAAGTTTTACCCCCGACCCAGAGAGGAATGTGGTGGCGGCAATCAGACAGTGTTATAGCGCGGTGGGAGCCAAAGAGATTAAACAAAAAACTGATAAGGAAACCAGAGAAAGATTGATTAGACAGGTGATGGCATCAGGACATACTTCGACATTGGAACATGCCAGTTTTACTTTTGCAATTGAAGGAGTAAGTCGGGTGACTGAGATTCAATTAATCCGACATAGAATTGGCTGTTCTTATTCGATTCAGTCGGGGAGATATGTCAAGAGAGGCGAGGCAGAGTATGTAATTCCGCCGGCAATAGTAAACGGAGATAAAAAGGTTTTAAAGAAAGTGAGACAGCATTTTAAAAATACGCAAAAACTTTATAATGAATTGATTGATTTGGGGGTAAAAGCGGAGGATGCTCGATATTGTCAGCCCCAGTCTTTGAAAACTAAAATAGTGGTGACAATGAATGTTAGAGCTTTGCTACATTTTTTTAATTTGCGGTGTTGTCGACGGGCTCAGTGGGAAATTCAGGCAGTGGCAAACAAAATGCTGCAATTAGTTAAAGAAAAGGCGCCGGTTATTTTTGAAAATGCGGGAGCAAGTTGTGTGTCTGAGGGGATTTGCTGGGAGGGAGATATGAGCTGCGGGCTGTGGAAATCAATTCCCGGAGCCATGTTAAAAAGTCGAATAAAAAAATGAAACCAGGTAAATTTATTGTATTTGAAGGAATTGATGGGTCGGGAAAGGGAACCCAGATTTTGTTGCTAGCGGATTATTTGAAAAAAAACAAAATCGGGGCGGTGCTGACCAAGGAACATACCCGGGATCTGGCGGTGGGGAAGTTGATCGAAAAGACAGTTAACAGGGAGGAAAAAATGAATCCGTTGGCATTGCAGTTATGTTTTACAGCCGACAGAGTGGACCATTTTGAAAAAGTCATCGGACCGGCGATAGACGAGGGGAAAATAGTTATTTCTGACAGGTATTATTTGTCGACAGTGGCATATACCGACAGGGACAAAAAAGAATTGATGATGAAACTAAACGAGTCAGTGGTGCCAAAAGCTGATTTAACTTTTTTTATCGATGTGTCGCCGGAAGTGGCAATTGAAAGGTTGGACAAAAGCCGGGAGGAAAAAACTATTTTTGAAAAATATGAAAAATTGCAGCAGTCAAGAAAAAATTACTGGTGGGCGATGAGGAAGATGAAAGGAAAAGTGGTGGTGATGGATGGGAGCGAAAAGCCGGAAATAATTCATGAAAATATATTAAAAATACTTAGGAGGAGGAAAATTATATGAATAAAATCAGATTAATTGCGGGGACTTCCCATCCGGAATTGGCAAAAAAAATCGCCAAAAATTTAAAAATTGAGCTGACCCCGGTAACAATCAAAAAGTTTGCCAATGGGGAAATTTATGCCCGGATAGAGAGTAAGGTGAGAGGGGAGGATGTGTTTGTGTTGCAAACCATGACCGAGCCGGTGAATGATTTTGTGATGGAGACATTGATTTTGATGGATGCCCTAAGACGGTCATCGGCCAAGAGAATTAATTTGATCTGTCCTCAGTTGGCTTATTCCCGGCAGGATAGGAGAGCCAGGTCCCATGAGCCGATAACAGCCAAATTGTTAGCAAACATGTTGACGGTAGCGGGTTTGAGCCGGCTGATTACGATTGATCTGCACGCGGATCAAATTCAGGGGTTTTATGATATTCCAGTGGATCATTTGGTGGGGTATCCGTTGATAGCCAAGGAGGTTTTGGCAGAAAAATATAAGGATATTGTAGTGGTATCGCCGGATATCGGCGGGGTGAAGAGAGCTAATAAATTGGCGGATTTGTTGGGAACAACAATTGCCATTATTGACAAAATCAGGCGGGAGCATAATAAGTCAGAGGTGGCTCATGTGGTCGGTGATGTTAAAGGCAAAACGGCAGTGTTAATTGACGATATTATTGATACCGGAGGATCAATTTGTCAGGCAGCAAATACGGTTAAAGAGTTTGGGGCCAAGGAAGTGATAATTTGTGCTACCCATGCGTTGCTAAGCGGGGAGGCAAGCAAAAATTTGGATAATTGCGCGACGTCAAAAGTTATTTTGTTGGACTCGGTGCCGATAGCAAAAGAAAAAAGAATCAAAAAAATGAAAATAGTATCGTTGGCGCCGCTGTTGAGTCAAATTATTTATCGGGTGCACAAGGAAAAATCGTTGGGAGAATTGTTTAGGTGGGAAAAGCAGGCGAGATTGTTATAATTTTAAATTTAAAAATGGACAAGCAAATACAAAATTTAATCAAAAAAGAATGTCAAAGGCAGGAAAAAATGGTTCACCTGATTCCGAGTGAAAATTTTGTATCAAAGGAAATATTAGCAGCATTGGGAAGTTGTCTGACAAACAAATATGCCGAGGGTTATCCGGGAAGGCGGTATTATCAAGGGAATGAATTTATTGATAAGATAGAAAATTTGGCGATTGAAAGGGGTAAAAAATTGTTGGGGACGCCCCATATGAATGTGCAGCCGTATTCGGGAAGTCCGGCCAACAGCGCGATTCAAATGGCTTTGCTGGAGCGGGGGGATAAAATTTGTGGGTTAAAATTGTCGGCCGGGGGTCATTTGACCCATGGTCATCCCAAAATTACGTTTTCGGGCAAATTTTTTGAGAGTGTGCAATATGATGTAGAAGCGGACGGGCGGATTGATTACGATAAATTGGAGAAATTAGTGATGGCGGAGAAGCCAAAAATGATTATGGCGGGGACGACGGCTTATCCTTATATTTTAGATTTTAAAAGATTTGGCAAGATAGCAGACAAGGCGGGGGCGTGGCTGGTGGCTGATGTGTCACATATTATTGGACTGATTGTGGCAGGAGTCCATCCCAGTCCGGTGCCATATGCGGATGTAATTATGAGCACAACTCACAAAAGTTTGCGGGGTCCGAGAGGGGCATTTATTGCTGTAACCCAAAAAGGGTTAAAAAAAGATGAGATGTTGGCAACAAAAATTGACAAGGCGGTGTTTCCGGGAATGCAGGGCGGACCGCACGAAAATCAAATTGCGGCGCTGGCAGTGGCATTTAGAGAAGCGGGGAGTGTTGGGTTTAAAAAATATGCGGCTCAAGTGGTTAAAAATGCCAAAGTGTTGGCAGAAACGTTGAGAAAAAATGGGATAAAGGTTTATGGAACAGAGAATCATTTGATGGTGGTAGAAGTGGGATTGGAAAAAGGCAAGGAAGCGGCAGTGGAGCTAGAAAAACAGGGAATAGTGGTAAATGCTAATACGGTTCCCCATGACCAAGCCGGGCCGTTTAGACCGTCGGGAATTAGAATTGGGACACCGGCAATGACGACAAGAGGGTGGAAAGAAAAAGAATTTAGGAAGCTGGGAGAGAAAATGGCGGGGATAATTAAAAGGATTTAAGATTCTTGATTTAGGATTTAAGAGAATGAAGCTTGGGTTTTGATTTGAGACTTAAAATTAGAGTAGTGATAGTAATAACAAGACCGAGATGTTGGAAGATTTGAGGCCAAAAGAAAAAATGAATGCGGCTGGGATAAATGGTTGGAGGCAGCTGCCAAGCATTGGCCCAGTTGTCGGCGAGGGAGTGGTGGGTGAGAAAAACCGGTTTGAGACCCTGAAAATAGAAAGCCAGCCAATGAGGAGAGTAAGATTGGGGATAGATTAGGTATGAGTTGGGAGTAATATCGGGATTGGTGGTGACGGATTGGTTGATAAGAGATTCAAGATTAAAAGGATATATTTTGACATAGTTAATTTGATTTTTACTGGGAAATTCTTTGATAGGTGAAGGATTAAGAATAAGATTGATACCGGGTTGAAAATCTTCGTCCTGGTGGGCGGGGATGATAAACCAGCTGGTGGTATCGGTAAGAGATTTGGTAAGTTTGGTATCAAAATATTTGTGGCGGGTGTTTTCGGAAACAGCAGTAATTTGGACGGGGAGACCAGAAAGGTGGCGATAGTTGATTTCAACTAGATAATCCAGATTAAGTTGGGCTTG
>Ga0116173_1003265_pt1 | contig 12195 bp, 8 predicted proteins | sample AD_UKC085_MetaG_FD_89800 | JGI IMG/M metagenome (GOLD analysis project Ga0116173, IMG submission 89800) | Active sludge microbial communities of municipal wastewater-treating anaerobic digesters from USA - AD_UKC085_MetaG | ecosystem: Engineered > Bioreactor > Anaerobic > Digestate | place: USA...
ACTTGAGGAATGATCTGCAAGAAAGGTTTTTCAGATTACTCGAAACCGAGAGCAAAGACGATCTTATTTCTTTTATTTCAGAGCTCTTACAGCAGGAAAAGATGAAAGTATTTGATATCTACGATGAGCTTTTGATTCCTTCACTCAATGAGTGGTTTTGCCAGGAAAAGGAGCAACGTCTATGCGTTTGGCGTGAACATGTGAGAAGCAGTATTATAAGAGCAATTATAGAGATATCATATATCTATCTTTTAAAAGAAAGAAAAGAACTTTTTGAAAAAGATGAGTTAGTACTTTTAAATAAAAGAGTCAGCGTAGTATGTCCTTCTGAAGAGTATCATGAAATAGGTGCCAGAATTGTTGCCGATTACTTCTATATGAACGGCTATGATGTGCTTTTTGTTGGAGGCAACACTCCGAAAAGCGAGTATGTCGATGCTATTGATATTATTAAGCCGGATTATATTGCCATAAGCGTTACTAACCCATATAATATTATTATTACTCAGAAGACGATAGAACATATAAGAAACGAAGCTAAGGCTAAGAACATAAAACAGCCGGTAATTATTGTAGGAGGAAAGGCTTTTTATAATAAAGAGCATATTGCTATGCAGATCGGCGCAGATAAAGTACTCCACTCGTATGAAGATATAAAGGCATTGGCGGAGGTGGATAGAAAATGAATCTGTCCTTGAAGCTTGCTCTAAGATTTCTAAAATCCAATAAAGGTCAAACAGTGCTTATAATAGCTGGAATTGCAGTGGCTGTAGCCATACAGTTGTTCATAGGACTTCTTATAAAAGGCCTTCAGATAAGTCTTGTTCAAAAGACAACAGGCAATACTCCCCAGATAACTATAACTTCTACTACTGACGATAAACTTATAAAGCAATGGGAAGAGTTAAGCGGAGAAATTCAATCCTATGCAAGCGAGTATGGTTTGAAAACTGTCACACAGACTCTTACATTTCCCGTGGTAATAACTTTTTCCGGTAAAAGCTCTAATCTTCTCATAAGGGGATTTGATTTTGAAAGTTCAAAGCCATTATACGATATCAGTAATAAATTGATAGTCGGTAATCTTCCGACTCAAGATAATGAAGTTTTAATTGGAGATGATCTTGCAAAAGATCTAGGAATAAAAATTGGAGATAAACTCAATCTTTTTGTTTTTAGGCTCTTTAAGACCAAAGAGCTTTATGTTAGCGGTATATTTGATTTTGGAGTCTCTTCGATAAATAAAAACTGGATTGTTACTACACTTGAAAATGCACAGACAATAAATAATTCTCAGGAGTATGTTTCGGCTATAGAGATTACTGTTGATAAACTTTTTGAAGCCGATAAAATCTCAGCTTCTCTAAGAGAAAAGATTCAAAGACAGGATATCCTTTTTGAAGATTGGAAGAGTTCAAACGAACAACTTCTCAGCGGGCTTAATGGTCAAAGTATATCCAGTATAATAATCCAGGTTTTTGTGATAATTTCTGTATGTCTTGGAATTGCAAGCGTACTTATAATAACAGTACTTCAGAAGTCAAAGGAAGTAGGAATACTTAAAGCTATGGGATTAAAAGATTCCCAGGCAAGTCTTGTATTTCTGTCCGAAGGTTTTTTACTTGGAATGATGGGGGCAGTTGCAGGTATAATATTAGGAGTTATACTGTTATTCTTTTTTACTACCTTTGCTGTAAACAGTGATGGTTCGCCAGTTGTTCCTATTATTTTTGATTATACTTTTATAGTAATATCTGGGATAATAGCCGTGGCAGCATCAACAATATCAGCTATCCTTCCGGCAAAAAAATCTTCAAAACTTTCTCCGGTTGAGGTGATAAGAAATGGCTGAAGTCATAAAGATGGAAAATATTAACAAGTACTATGGCGATTATATCAAAACACAAGTACTATATAATATAAACCTGCAAGTTGAGGAATCATCATTTAACTCAATTATAGGGGCTTCAGGAAGCGGAAAATCTACGTTGCTTAATATTCTGGGTACTCTTGACAGGCCGTCTGACGGAAAGGTTTTTATTGACGGGAATGAAGTATCAAGTTTAAATAATTCGCAATTGGCCATGATACGCAATAAATACATAGGATTTGTTTTTCAGTTTCATTATCTTTTAAGCGAGTTTACAGCGTTGGAAAATGTTCTTCTTCCATACCAGATTGGCAGAAAAACAGTACCTGATGAGATTAAAAAACGTGCTGAAGAACTTTTGGACATAGTTGGTTTAACAAAGGTAAAGAATAATCTTGGATCAAAAATGTCCGGAGGTCAGCAGCAGCGTACTGCAATTGCCAGAGCACTTATAAATAATCCGAAGGTAATTCTTGCCGATGAACCTACAGGCAATCTTGACTCTGAAAGTACCGAAAATGTATACACACTTTTTCGCGATATAAATAAGAAATTCGGCACAACCTTTATTATTGTTACACATGACCGTAAGATTGCAGAAAAAACAGATAGAATAATTGAAGTACGTGATGGTAAAATATTTTTGGATTATACCAAATAAGGCTAAGGAGATTGTAGATGATTTATATAAAAAACGATAGTTTTGATCCCAAATTTAATCTGGCACTAGAAGAGTATGTTCTGAAGAACTTTCATAACGATACATACTTTCTTTTGTGGCAGGATAATCCTACAGTAGTAGTAGGAAGAAATCAGAATACAATAGAAGAAGTTAATTTGGATTATGCATATCAGAACAGTATTAATATAGTCAGAAGGCTCTCAGGAGGGGGTGCGGTATACCATGATCATGGAAATCTGAACTTCACTTTTATTGTCAAAGATGACTCCCATAAAGATAAAGATTTTAAGACCTTTACTATTCCAGTAATAATGGCTCTGGAGAAGCTTGGAGTAAAGGCTGATTTTACGGGAAGGAACGATATTACAATTAATGGAATGAAGTTTTCTGGTAATGCTCAGTATCATTACAAAGGTTATGTATTGCATCATGGAACTATATTGTATAATTCAGATTTGAATATAGTTGCAAATGTGTTAAATGTAAAAAAGGAAAAAATTGAATCAAAAGGTATAAAATCAATAAAATCCAGAGTTACAAATGTATATGAACATTTACAAAACAAAATAGATATAGCCACATTCAAAGAATTTTTAAAAAATTATATATTTGAATATTCTAACTTACATTATAAACAACATATTCTAACTTCTACAGATATAAATAACGTTAATGAGATTATGAAAAGCAGATACGATACTTGGGAATGGACTTATGGAAGTTCACCCGCATTTACAGTAAGAAATACTGTAAAACTTCCATGTGGCCTTTTTGACCTGCGCATAAATGTTCTAAACGGTACAATAGATAACTTCAGACTTTACGGGGACTATTTCGGTATAGAAGATATTTCAGAGCTGGAAGAAGCTTTTAAGGGAAGACGGTACGATATAGATGAGATAGAAGATGTAGTTAAATCTTTAGACCTTAGCTCTTATGTAAGTGGCATAACTGTAGATGAATTTATCGATATTATAATAAACAAGCAGCCTTTATAAGGCTGCTTGTTTATTTATGTGCAATTACTTCAATTTCTATATCTGCGTTTTTAGGAAGAGCACCGACCTGAAAAGCTGATCTTGCAGGAGGATTTGTCTTAAAAAATTGTGCATAGACATCATTCATCTCGGAAAATTTTGATATATCTTTTAGAAATACTGTGACTTTGAGTACATTTTCTAAGGATGAACCGCTTTCCTCTAAAATATTTTTAATATTAGAGAGAATAGTTTCAGTTGCCTTTTTTATATCTCCGGATATAAGCTGACCTGTTTTGATATCGACCGGAAGTTGCCCTGAAACAAATAAAAGATTTTCAAAGCCATTGACTACTGAGTACGGACCTATAGGATTTGGAGCGCATGCTGGATTAATAACTGTCTTTTTCATGAAACACCTCCACATTATTTATATACTTTAATTGTACTATATTGGTTTTAAAATATCAAACCGCATACAGAGATTCTTGCAAACTTATCTGAGTAATTTATCAGACATGAAAAAAACAATGTGTATTTTAACGATTTACATGTCGGAAAACTTAGGTTTTCCGACAATAATTATATAATAATAGAGTGGAATGCTCCGCTCTATTATTATTCAATCTGTCATTATCCAATTTTTATTTCTTTATACGCTAACATATCCAAGTCATCACCGTGCGAGATGAAGATTGCCGTGTTCTTACTATCCTCCAAAATGTTTTTTAGTATATTTCTAGAATCTTTATCCAAATTACTTGTTGGCTCATCAAAAATATAAAGGTCTGATTTTTTTAGCAAACCTCTTATTATTGAAAGCTTTTGTTTTTCTCCTCCGGATAGATTACTTCCTCCCGGTTCAATTTTATACTCAAGCGGTTTATTAAAACCTAGCTGCTTAAATAGTTTTATAATCTCATCGGAATTTATCTCATTATTTACTGATAAAATATTTTCTTGTACTGTACCCTGAAAAAAATATGGATCTTGTTCAATATACGCTATATGAGTCCTTATGGAATCTATGTTGAAGTCTTTATATGTACTTTCGTTCAATTTAAGCTCTCCTTCATATTCGCAGTAAAGACCTGAAAGTAATTTTACAAGAGTAGACTTACCGGATCCGTTTTTCCCTGATATTCTTACCTTTTCTCCTTTAAACACTTTAAAATTGAGTTTCTCAAAGATCGGCTTGTTAGGTTCATAGCTAAAAGAAAGATTTTTTACTTCAAGTAAACAGATCTGTTCATCTAAAAATTTACCATCTGTTTTTTCGCTGTCTGTGTAGAATGTAATTATTCTTCGTGAATACTCCTTGTACATTTTGCGTGCCTTAATAAAGCTTTGGATATCCTCAATTATTTTCTGCAGTGGATAAGATATATTACGTAACTTGCTATCTGTCCGGCATTTATTTTTCCTTTTGAAAGCATGTAAACTCCAAATATTACTATAACTACCTGAGATAGATAAGCAGATACTTTATTGAAAAAACTTATTTTTGATTTTAAGTAGATATCTTTCTTTGCCGTTTGAATAAAAAAATCTTTAAATAGCTTTTCTATTTTTGAAATATATGCATTTTGTATTCCGTTAGTTTTAAGATAGACAAAGTTGCTGGCTATATCAGATTCATAAGAAGCTGCTTTTGACTTATAATCACTTTTCTGAACCATATACTTTGATTCCATGCTCCTTGTAAAGTATGTGACAACAACCGGAAGCAATGAAGCGAGTATCGCAACTATACCATAAACTATATTTTCAAAGATAAACCAAGATATAAATATCGATGAAAAAATTATTATAAAAGGCTTGGTAATTAAATCAAGAAGAACTTCCTTGTAATTCAAAAGATCCTCTTCCCATCTAAAGGTAAGTTCAGCACCTATCTTTTTTGCTTTTAGATAATCCTTGTCTAAAAAAATTCTGACTACCTGGCCGTGATGCTTGAGAGACTGCTCAAAATGTTTGATTATTCTTACTATTGAAAGTAAAGGTTCCATAAATATATTCAGAAGAATAAGAATTACTAAAATTATAAGATCTTCCTGTATTAAAGTATAGTTTAGTTTAAGAATATTGTCTGCAAACTCTCCGAGAGTTTTGGCTGTAAGTGTTCTAAAAGCAATAACAGCACATTCATAGATGACAAACAAAGAAAAACTTGACCACATTGCTTTGAGGCAGTGTTTATAGGCTGCTTTTTTAGCCTGAGTATTTTCCATCTTAATTCACCTCTCCAAGCTTAATAAGCTTATATGAATTAATATCATAAACGGTATCGCATAGACTTGTTATACGTTCATCATGAGAAATCAAAATAATAGTTTTTTTAATGCTTTTCAAAAGATTAGCCAAATGTACAATACTTTCCTTATCGAGTCCGTTGGTAGGTTCATCAAGGATGAGTACAGAGGCATGTCTGATAAGACCGGCTAAAAGATATATTTTTTTCCTTTCACCACCGGAAATATTGGAAAAGTTTTCTGCCTCAAGTACTTTTTCATTTATTTCAAAACGTTGCAAAATAACGTCTTCATCTTCTCGGATGCATTCACAGGCTTGTGCAATCATATTAAGAAGCTCTCCCGGAGGTATATTAAAGACAGGATCAGACTGTGCAATATATGTCACATGCTCATAGATTATTTCTTTAGGGACTGATCTTATATCTATACCATTAAACTTTACTGACCCAGTATAGTTCGTTTCCATTCCAAGCAGTATTTTTAATAAGGTAGATTTTCCCGTGCCATTCTTCCCGTTAATTCCTATAATCTTATTTTTGCAGATACTCATCTCTGCATTCCTAAAAACAACATTTTTCCCATAAGAAAATGAAAGGTCTTCTACCTCAAATATATCTGCATTTTCCTTGAGAGAAACGGTTTTTTCAATGCTCCCAGACGAGAGAACAGATACTCTTTCTCTGGCCTGCCTGAAAAGAAATATCTCAGAAAAGGCTTTGTATATACTGCCAGTACTCTGAAAAAAATTATTACTCAGAACAACTGTAATAACGGCTTGTTCAATTGAAATATATTTTTGCAATGTGAAAATACCTATTATAGCGTAGCTTCCATATGTAAGCAAAGCATTTATAGAGTTATTTAGAGCTTCTTTTTGTCCAACCTTAATAAAATTTTTGCTGTATACCTCTACATTTTTTTGGTTAATAGAATTAAACTTATTTGCATACCAATTTTTTAAACCATTGACTTTTATACTGGCCAAGCCATTTTGTCCGGAGATGACAAAATTCATCCATTCTTCTCCGACCTCTGCAGCCTTTGTATATGACTGCTGTAAAAACTTTTTTATGATATACGGTGGAATAAGTTGCGCAAATGAAATTCCAAGAAAAATTAAAGCCAGAAATTTATTGAATGAAGTTATAAAGAAAAAATATACAGCTCCCGAAACTATACCGGTTGAAATTGCTGGAAGTGTATCTGCGATAAAGCTCATGACTTTCTCCAGATCCTTTGAAAGTCTTTCTCGTATTTTACCTGGATCCATTTTTAGTAATTCTACAAGCTCTTGCTTAAACAAGAGCTTGTAGACCAAGATCCGAAAAACATTTTTATCCTTGAGTTCTTTTTGATTTTTAAAAATATCAAAAAAATAAAAAAATAGCTGAAATCCAATAATAAGTAGTATAAATGCAACTGACCTATTTGCAAGGCTTTTTATATCTTGTTTAACCGCACTTCCAATAAGCTTAGAAGAAAGATTGGCGCATGCAAGTGTAAAAATAAGTATTAAGAAGCCTTCAAAAGTTTTTAATACAGAACATGCAAAAAGTTTTTCGTATGGCAGTTTGAATTTAGACATTTTTTGTCCCCCCAGAATTTTTATTTCCTGTAAAAAGCTTATGAAAGTTAAAAAAATATTTTTTAATAGTTTATAAATTAATACTACTATTTTAATTTCTTTTTTGCAAACTGTTGATAGTGTTGTTTATTATATCCATATATAATGTTTTTGAGATATAATCTAATTAAATAGGATATATAGGGGGGAGATTATGAAAAAATACAATTTTGAGGATATTCATGAAAGAAGAGGAACCCATAGCATAAAGTATGATTTTCTTAAAGCATTTTATACTAAAGAAGATCTTTTATCCATGTGGGTTGCAGATATGGATTTCCAAACCGCTGACGAGATAATTGATACAGTTGTAAATGTTGCCAAAACTGGTATATATGGCTACTGCGGTATTGATGATGACTTTTATAACTCCATAATTCATTGGTTTTCAGAAAGACGTAACCTTGTGCTCGATAAAGAATGGATAATGTTTGTTCCTGGTATTGTTCCAGCTATTAGTATTTCACTTCTTGGCTTAACCGTACCTGGTGACAAGATCATTTTGCAGCCTCCAGTTTACTATCCTTTTTACTCATGCATTGAGAATAACGGAAGAAGAGTAGTTTTCAATAATCTCATCAATGAAAATGGATACTATAAAATGGACTTTGAAGCTCTTGAAAGATCTATTGACGTTAATACCAGAGTTTTGATCTTATGTAATCCACATAATCCGGTTGGAAGAGTCTGGACAGAAAACGAACTGTCTATGCTTGGTGAGATCTGTAAAAAGAATGATCTTATAATATTTTCTGATGAGATTCACTCTGACTTGATCTATGAAAAAGATAAGTTTAAGTCTATTTTTAGTCTTAACGAAGATCTTCGTGAGCGAACAGTAACTTTTTTTGCTCCAAGCAAAACATTTAACCTTGCTGGCCTTTCAACTTCATTTATGGTTGTTCCTAACCGTTCTTTGAGAGGCAAGATGCAGTCCATCATGAACTCTCTTGCTCTTAACAATATAAATATGTTTGGATTAAATGCTCTTATTGCCGCTTACTCCCACGGAGGGGAATGGCTTGATCAGCTTTTAAACTATCTTAAGGGAAATATTGACTATGTACTTGATTTTTTTGAAAAAAAACTTCCTCAAGTAAAAATATTTAAACCTGAAGGAACTTATCTGTTATGGATGGACTTCAGATTTTTGGGAATGAATGATGAGGAATTATCAAAGTTCTTTATTGAAAAAGCTGGAGTTGCTTTGGATGATGGGTATATTTTTGGAAAACCTGGAAGTGGATTTCAAAGAATGAATATTGCATGTAGCAGAAAAATTGTCTGTAAGGCATGCGATCAGATATATGAAGCGATAAAATTATTAGAAAACTGTTAAAACATGATGTTTACAGATGTAAACTTATTTATGATATACTTATAGGAGTGCGTTATTTTATGGGGGTAGATAGGGTTGCTTTTTTTAGAAGAGAAGATAAAATCTGCATATAACAATCTTTATTAATTTATCCGGAACAGTAATTTAATCGATTTTAAAACGGATAGCACATCCTATCTAGAGTTTTTTACAGATAACATAAAATTTTCTTCAAATGGTTTTAAATCACGGAAAGAGTTTGAAATCAACTTTGAAAAAACTCCAGCGGATAACATTCAACTGTTTTTCAAGGATGAAAAGACTTTTTATATCCGTTCTGACGAAAAAGACAAAAAATTAGTATTGGAGCATATTTTATCTGATAATGCTTTTTCAAAGAAAAGCACAGGAATTAGCATCCTATATCTATCGTATGGTACATTAAAATGGAAAAATCATGTTTTTTCTCAAAAACATTTGTTTTCACCAGTATTTCTTATGCCTATTTCAGTTTTAAGAAAAAATGAAAATCAGTATCTTCTTAAAATTCATAGTGAGCAATTTATTTTTAATCCTTTTCTTAAGGATTCGCTTGTCGATATGTTAGACTGTTCTTTACTTGATAATCATGCTGAAAGTTTTTTCAAGGATATGCCCGAAAAAATACCGATTGACTGGGAAATAAACCAACGTTTATTTTTATCTCTTTTCAACATTGAAAGATACATGAACTTCAAAGAGCTTGAAAACAGAAAAGAACGACTTCTGTCTTTATCTATCGTAAAGACACTTTATTCGTCAGATGAAAAATCATATACGACTGTAGAAAAAGAAAAAATCTACAGACCTATGAAAATTTTACCTGTAAGCATACTTGACAAATCACAGCAAAATGCAGTAAAGCTTTATAAAAAAAACAATGATAATTATGCTGTTTTTTCTTCATCATTTTCAGAAAAAAATGAAGTGACAGTTAATATAATACTTCAGGCATTGGCAGAGCAAAAAAATGTTTTGTACGTTTATTCTCAGGAGCAGTCTGCTTCTCAACTCAAAAAAGCATTAAAGGAACGATATTTAGATAATATCTATATATCTCCCGAGCAAACCAGCGGTAAAAATACCGATACTTTAAAAAAGATACTTACCTCTTTGGACAGCTTGGATATATCTACTCGCAAATCTGATACTTCGATTGCAGAAGACGATCTGATTTCTCAGTATGAGAAATCAGAAAATATTCTTTCAGAATACTACATTACTCTGAATACTTTTCTGGGTAAGACAGGTCTTAAAGTTTCGGAAGTATTTGAAAGATACTTAGTTTTTACTTTCAAACGAAATCCAACGTACCGTATTCCAAACGTTAAGAGTATGTCCATTGAAAATTTTAGTGAAAATCAAAGTATTTTAAATGAATTTTCCTTATACAGCGATATATATAAAATATACAGTGATCATCCGTTAAGAGAACTTTGCCTTGAACATTTTGAGGATGTTTCATCAGTTGATTCCTTGAAGCCTTTGTTTACAGAGTACTTAAAATACCTTAATTTCATTGATTCATACATAAAAAAACTGATACCCGAAAGTAAGAATACAATAGATTCTTCTTATATTGATAGTTTCATTGAAATTCTAAGGTTATTAAAAGAACTGGAATTAATAGATCTTACTATAAAGACACTTTTTACCAAAAGCCGTGAAACGCTTCTTACTTTCTGCGAAAAACTTAAATTTTTCTGCGACTCTTATGAGCTTGCAAGAAAAAGATTCACAGAAGAAATTTTTTTCAGTATCCCTGAAACTGAGCTTATGCTTGAACATTATATTGCCAACAAAGATAAGCAGTTTAGAAATTTTTTACCACAATTTTCTATAGCCAAGAAGTATTTTATTAAAAATCTTAGAGCTCCATCTGATAAACCAAATATTGATGTTTTTATAAGCGATCTGCACAGAACTTTTTCTGAAAGACAGGAGCTGCTTGCAGATTCAGATTTTACAAATATTGTAGGAGCATACCTAAAAAATTCCCGTCCTAATATTGCTGTTCTTAAAAAAATTGTGGATGACCTGCGAAGCATTCTCATTCTTATAGATACATCTAAAATACCTTTTTATATTGTACAGAACTATGAGCAGGTTACTGATTCAGAGATAAATTATCTCAAGACAGATTTTTCTGCTTTTAAAAAGATTATTCCTTCAGTACATTGCCCGGACTCTCTTATAAGCCAAAAGATAGAACTAACTGAAAAAATAGTTAACAATTCTTTTATGATAGTACAATGGTTCGAATTTACGAAATGGCTGGAAAAACTTACCGGAAAAGAACTAAATGCTTTTCTGGATTATTTTTGTTCAGAAAATTTTGATATTTCGGTTATATCAGAGGTATATGAAGAAACCTTCCTTTTGTCATGCATCGAGAATATTTTTATTAATTTTCCGGTACTACGAAACTGTGACCCAAAATACTTTTCTGATATCTCTAAAAAATATAGAGTATACTCTGAACAGTACGTGGGAAAAAATCTTTATGATTTCACTGGAAAATATAAAAATAAGAGTATAGAGCCTGAAAAAATACTTGAACTGAGAAAACTGCTTTTCTCCAATATCCAAGACATCAGCTCAGCTGATCTTAAAAAAATTATTAATGATAATTTTAATATTATAAAAGAGATAGTACCTCTTGTCATTCTTCCTATTCTTTCTGTACCGGATTATTTTTTCATGGCTGAAGAAATTTTTGACCTGATAATAATAGATGATGCTTCAACCATCTATTCGGAGGATGTTTTGCCCTTGTTTCTAAAAGGTAAGAGGTTTATACTTGCTGGCGATATTGGTGCTTCTTCACCTTCCAAAGCATCATTTTCTGTAGATAATTTTTTCAACATACGTTCCTTTGAAACAGATATAAAAAATAATTTTAGCAAAAATATACTCGAACTTGCTCTTGAATCGGATATGCCTGCTGTAAAGCTTACACGAAGTTATAATCGTCTTTACAACAGACTTACCACACTGATGGCAGACAATCTTTATAATCGTGAAATTGTTTTCTATCCAGATATACCCAAAACTACCGAAGGACTGTACCTTAGTTTGGTGGAAAAAAACGATCCACATATTGAAGATAAAAATTTCAATGAAGCCATGCAAGTAATCAATCTTATAAATGAGTACAGAAAGAGGTTCCCGAAATATACTATAGGAGTAGTTACACTTAATTCCCAGCAGAAAGATCTTATTTATTCTGTTCTAAAAGACATAGATGCCAGTGAACCTATTGCAAAAAGTATTTTAGGGCTCATAAAAGATGATATTGTTTCAATTGAAGATCATTCGGTTTTGCTCAACGAAAAAAAAGATATCATTATTTTTTCTACCGTGGTATCTTCCTCAACACTTTTTTCCAATATAGAAAAGCTTTCTGCATATGATCTGCTCGAAGAGAAAA